>Ga0066192_1000235_pt1 | contig 10913 bp, 6 predicted proteins | sample WorMetvacBELIZE1_FD_58707 | JGI IMG/M metagenome (GOLD analysis project Ga0066192, IMG submission 58707) | Marine gutless worms symbiont microbial communities from Max Planck institute for Marine Microbiology, Germany - Olavius vacuus BELIZE.1... | ecosystem: Host-associated > Annelida >... | reverse complement strand
GCATTGTTACCGAGTGTAATTGAGAAACTGAGTCATCCAAAGTAAGTTATGTGTATGTGTGTGTGTTGGTTGTAATAACAGACCTGGCTTTTTACTATAAAATTAATGTCAGCATTTGGGCTCAGTAATACTGAATGGAGATCTTGGGTGTAAAGGATAGCAGTGGTCCAGTCTGCTGGCTTGGTAAGAGAATTGGCAGCTGCCTGGTGTATCTTACATTCTTCAGATGAACTGGGTGAAGTTTTGTCATGAGTATTAGAATTAGTGTTAGTATTATTATGTTTTCTCGACTGTCACACAGTTTCAGTTACAGTAAATGTTAATGCTGTTTTATTCTGTTCTGCCTGCAGCCACTATATTTCCATATTAATTTCAGTTATTAACAGTCTAGTGGATATTTTTTCTAAAAAAATTATTGAATTCTGCATATTAGCCATTTTCAAATGGTGAATAACACCACAGTATTGAGCAGAGTGTACCAAACTTTTAGTACCTGTAGATGTCATCAGCATTTAGCACGTCACATCTGTATTGAGTCAGTGTTAGTTACAGTGATCACTGGTTATGATATTTGGACAAATTTGCCTTACTGTTGGGGCAGCAATTTTCCTGTATTGTATGCAGTCAAATTTTGCTGGTTGTAACAGTGTAAAGACTGTATATTGGGAAGCAAACTGTTGGAAGCAAAGACCAGGAAGATAATGAGAAAAAATTGGATTGACACCATAGAACAAGAAATGAAAGGAATGTGTTTGACCTGGGAATAAGTGCAACAGCCTTCTCTTTACAGAGAAGAGTGTTGTTAAAGCCTGACCCAGTGTGTATTTGATATGGACTTAGGCTGTTATTGATTTCTGTTGAAAAATATTGCTTGGACTGCTGTCACATGCTGCTGTTAACTAGTTTTTTTTGCTGAATGTCATTCTACAGAGAACTTGTACGTCGGAAGGCAGTACTGTGTCTGAGTTCTTTCCTGCGTAAAGTGCCGGACATGGCTATAGAAATCCGTCCGCTGGTCCGCCACAGCCTCGGAGATCAGGATCCTGGTGTTGTCTGGGCAGCAGTAGAAGTGTACCAGCAACTTGCCATTGTAGGTTTACATTGTTCATATATGCTTAGTGGTATCACATTTTGTATTATTCTTGAGTACTAGCATATGATTTTGAGATATTCTTACCGTGAACATTGTGTATTAGTTTAGTTCATGAGTTTGATGTTTTTACAGTAGATGAGCACTTGTTCTGGCTGTTACTCTGATACTCTCACATGGTGTGTTAAAGTATTTGCAGTTGGATTACTAATTTAGTGGTATGATATGTTTCAATGCTGTATTCTTAGCACCAGTATCAGTAGACTTTTGTTCATTGTATTTTAAGTATTAGCTCAGATGTTGTGCTGTAATGGTGGTCGATGGCCGCAGATTGATAAAGAAAGCTGCCGAGATCTGGTGCCTGCCGTGGCGGATATTCTCGATCAAGTAACAAGCCGTCGATTGCCGTCTTCATTTGATTACCACTCTGTTCCATCGCCGTGGTTTACTATCAGCCTCCTCAAGCTGCTTGCACTTCTAGCTGCTGCTGATCACACGTATGTTGTTTGGTTTTGATTCTGAGAAGTTTGTGTAGAGATCGTAGCAGTTTGCGTTGCTTTAATGGCGGTGAATGTCGTAAATGCAATACTTGAAAGTCCTTGAAAAGTATTTGGATTTGGTTTTCAGAATTGAGTTTGATCCCGGAATTTCACTAGGAAAACTTCGATAAAAGTGTACTAACTTGATCCCTGATCTAGTATGTTGATGATGGTTAATGTCACCATCATCACTTTTCAGCTGTGTCACTATTGAGTATTGGATAAATACGATGTGAAATATACATGCTGATGCAGTTGAGTTTTGCTGATTTAAAACCTTATCGCTTACTAATGTCTTTGCTGTTGGCATTTATCATAAGATAAGTTACTAATAAAAAAGAGATGTGCTAATGGGCAAACATCTTTTGCTGTGCAGTGCCAGTTCGAGAGTTTACCAAGTACTATGCGACGTTCTGCAGAGAACTGAACCTAGTCAGAAGGCTGGTTTAGGTAACGACCAACTCGCTTCTTGCCGACTGTTATAGGACAGTCTTTGGTCTAGATGTCGTTTTCTTACATATTTATTCCTCGGTGTCCTACAGAAAATAACGTGGTACATTTTATACTTAATCTTATGTGCAGTAATCGTTTTATTGTTGATAATTCAGGGTTGGCCAAAAACTCTGGACTACTTTTAAAACATCTCGTTATGCGGAACACCTTCCTACATCCTCGTATACATGAGCTATAAACTTTTAGAAATTGTTTATTTTTTTGGCTCACTCCATAGCATTCACAGTAGCAGAAATAATTGCAGATTTGCATCAGGTTGACTTGATTTGCATATTAAAAGGATAACTGATGACTGCACACATTTCTGTTTAGCTGTAATCTACGAAGCTCTGATGACGGTCGTCAGCATATCTCCCGATGATGCCTTGTTATCAGTTGCTTCAAAGTGCATTGGTCGTTTTCTGTCGTCACGGAGCGCTAACCTACAGTACATCGGTAATCTCTACATAGTTAGAGTTAGTAAGGTTTAACATCACCAAAGACATTTTAGGTCATATCAAGGATGGGTTTTTATGGGTCAAATGACCCAACCAACAGTATCAGAGCACTGAAGGAAGATAGGATTCTATCTAAGGATTAGGCTTCAGTCCCAGCAGGTCCACCCCCCACTGTGTTACAATAATGCAACACATATGCAGTATGAAAAAATACAAACATATAAAACACAAATGAATCTACACACAGTGAAATGGTGATGATCTTTACACAGGCAGTTTATAACTTGTAACAGCAGCAAATGTACTGTGGCGATGAGTTCTATTTTTTTTGCATAGCAGTGAATGCATTTCTTTATTACAACTGTTATGGTGAGCAGTGTTATCATTGCCAGTGCCATCATCTAGGTTTGTGCAGACCCTTGAAAACTCTGACACGTCCCAGAATTGGAAACTTTAAATTTTTGGGTCCAGAAAGTCTTTGGTACAGACCAGAGACTTTGTAATTTCTGGCAAAGACTTGGCATTTGGACATAGAAGTTCTGGAATTTCAGTTTTTCCACATAGTTAGTTGCTTTAATTAGAAGGAAACATGTACAATTTGTGCACCAGTTGCTCAGAGTACAGTATGACTGAGGTAACATAGTTTCACAGTAAATAGTATGGTTGACGAAGTTATATTCACAATATCTCTGTATTCCTGGAAAACTCTTGAAAACTGGTTGCTAGAGACTTGTAAAGTCCTTGAAGCTGGTCGTCATTTGTCTGAAATGTCTTGTTAAACAGTGTGAAGCCATTTGTGAGAACTCTGCATTACAGTGATCATGGAGTCTGTTGCTTGATCATTGTGAAGACGGTGTGTCTGGTGTCTGGCAGGTATCAAGGTGCTTGCAAGGATCGTGCAGACTGACGCACGCTATGCCGTGCAGCATCAGGCACTTGTAATGAAATGCCTGGAACACGTTGATCCTACAATTCAGGCCAAGGTATGCTTGAGCTCCAGCATACAGTTTTGAGATATGCTTACTAGCAACATTGTGTGTCAGTTTAGTTGATGAGTTTAGTGTCAGAATGTTACTTTGATACTCTCACATAGTGTATTAAAGTTTTTGCACTTGAATTACTAATTTGGTGGTATGATAGTGTTTTGCTGTAAACGAGCTCTTGTTGTAGCAGTCTTAGAATTATCAGTGCTCCGAGTGCTGTTGATTGCTGGTGCAGTGGAGTGCAGTGCATTCTTTGTTTCAGTACATGCAACTGTTGCCGTTTTCAAATTAAAATCATGTGCCTCGGTGATATACTGGTAAGAACATTAGACTTGAATTACATGCTTACACGTCCAGTTCTTTACCTTTACTTTTACCTTTACCTGCAGGAGGATGGAGTATCATTCAGCGCTGAGGCCGTAGTAAGTTTCGGCCCAATGCACAACTCTATGATAACCGAGAGGTTAAATTAATCTCTTTGAAGTTCTTGCAAACCCTCAGAGAGTGTATTGTTGAACTTGTTGAAGTTCATTGATCTCCATAAAATGGCTCGATGAAGTTCCTGTGAACTTAAAAGAATGCATAATAACTTACCATCGGATAATCCTAATATGGGGTAATCAGCCAGGATTCTCCCAGCCTATATGCCCCACTGCCACGACAAGTCGGTCCCCCATCAGTGAGGAAGTTCAGCTTTTCTGTATGTCAGTATCATGTAGTGACTCTGGGCAAGTTGTTCACACATGTGCCTTTGTCAACAAGTGGTAGAATTTGGTATTACTGGCCCGAGAGTGGTGATACTGTGCAGTTAAGAAGATAACCATTGGTCTAGTGTGCACAGTTTTGTGTTCACAGACGTGACATAGTAATCTACCCACGTTGAGTCTCGGTGCCTTGAAAGAAGATGAGCACCTGAAACGCTTACATTTCCCTAGGAGTATAATGGCACCTATTTCTTATTTTTGGACAGAGCAACCAGAGTTTATTTACTTTCGGATTGATTGATTGATTAAGCTTAACGTCCCACTAAACGCATTATTGGTCATATCGGGGACAGGTTTTGCGGGTCAGAAAGAAGAAAAGGCCACACATTAACGTTTGTAGTTGGCGTGCTGTATGTTGCTGTGTGTAGACACTGGACGTGCTGTATAACATGGCAAATGCAGTCAACAGAGATGCCATCTGCAGGTGCTTGCTTCGTTACTTGATGCAAAACAAAGACTGCTGCAACCGAGCTGATGTCATAGACAAGATTGCCAACATCGTCAACAGGTAGACAGTGCTTCTAACTGAAATACGATTTTTGTATCTGACCTTGAAGTGTTATCGTTTGTACTTGTACTAACTGAATTGATTTGTTGGTGTTTCCATTCACCAGTATCGCTGTAAATACTATTTTCCAATATTCAGATTTATGCAAAATGTGTTTGTGGTGTTCCAGCTTTTTTCTACAGACTTAAGCCTACATTGGCTGTCACACTAAGTCCATTCGGCTGAGTTTTTAGTTGTCAGCCAGCTCTGTGAACTTTACGGTGGCTAGCCAGCTAATTGGGCTTAGCCAAATTTTTTGGATGTGGTAAATAGCCCAGAACAAAACTGGCAGTGGTGGAAAGGGTGGCGGCTTAGTGAGTGCTCTTGGCTGGTTAAATGTGACTGAAGGCAAGTTCCAGAATCTGCGAACCATAACCACTGCTGCTGTGTTAGTACTATATATGGCTAAATTTAGCGTAATAATGTTGCTAGTAAACTGTTCTCATTTTTGCGTAACTAGACTACTCATACAATGACAGATTCTTATGTAGTGTCTGCTAGTAGGACTGCTACTCACTGCTCTTATGCAAGCTTATTTGGCATCAAGCCCTGTTGCAAACAAAAGCTTTCTTCATTTTCTATGGGCCAGTGCTAGATCATTTGCTGTATGAGACGGATTCTGTACACTCGTCCATCACTGACAAGAAACTCATCCCTAAGTATGCCTGTACCTTCAGAACAGCAGGGTATGTTGAAAGTTCAACTGTCTTTTTCTCATGTTTCCAAAAGCCAAGTGGATTGTCCTCAAACTCTGCTGGAATTTACAACATGAGGTAGTAACTGCCAATATGCACATTAAATCCAGTATAAAAGTACTTATTTTTGTTGGCAGTTATTTGCTAAAAATTTGGCTCAGCAGCTTCAGCCGGTTGTTCTTGGCAGTGATAAGTGGAATAACCAAATCGGCTCAGCTAGCTTAGCTGAATTTTTTCTGGTGATGGTGGCTATGTGAGAATGTTTCGGTGGCAGCAATGATAGATGGTTCCAGCTTATGGGACCTGATGTCAACCAGTTTATATGCCTGTTAACAAAACTGGCCATATGAAGTGAATGTTATTAGTAGTGTTGCTGTTTTGATGAAGCACTAATGCCTGTGGTTTGCTGTGTGTTAGATTTGCTGAGAAGAATTCGTGGTACATTACACAGATGGTTGAGCTGCTGCAGAGCTATGGAGACTCGGTGTCACCGAGCTGTCGTCAACAACTTGTCAACATCATTAAACATGGTCATCTGCTCGGCTTCCACTTTCACTACGAATGCAAACTGTTGCTGTATAGGTTTAAAGATGTTGAGCCTGGTTGTTTTATTCCGAAGCAAATGTAACGGCTGCTGAGAATTATTGTCACCAGTCGTGATATCATAGTTAAGTGACACTGCTGATGTAGTGTCAGAGTGTGTCGAACATATCGGAACTGACGTGAAAGAAAGCTACGATGACACTGATTATGAACTAAATGTGGAGAATGTGTAAAAGTGTAGATCAGTCTTTAGGCTTTTGTGTGTCGTTTTGGGTTGTAGAAGCACCTTATGATATGCCGACCTTTAATGTGCAGTCGAAAGCTGACAGGTATTTAGCTTACTCTGTTCTCAAGATCAGAACTAAAAAATTAATGGTAAAATAAGCACTTGCAGTTTGCTGTTTTATAGTACAGTATCAAAAATACATAACATAAAACATTTTTTGCATTTCATGCATGTGTTGAAATGTATCAGGTCGGTCGTCTTCCGTTGATTTAAGTCTCGATTCTGAGCGACACTTATTTGCAGTTGACGTGTTCTGGCATTTACTCTGCAGCTCTACAACGCTTGATGAAAGTCTGCTGCAAGTTGCTGTGTGGGTCAGTATCACAGCAGCTTCTATAAGATTTACCATTGTCTACTTATGGCTCTTATTGGTTTTGTTATTAACCCTTATCCAGCTGATATTACATTTAAGAATAATAATAATAATGCTAGAAATAGTAATAATAATACTAATAACAGCATACACATTTTTGTCGTGTCACGAGGTCACAACTAGGATGATGTAAGACAGTTAGCCAATTGCCTAATTTAGTCATGGCACTCCTATAATGTAATTTTATTTTGTTGTTCATCGTTTGGGTGTGTTCTTTTAGCAAGATGTTACCTTCCGTGAAATTCGCGCAAGATAAAAGTGCTCGTTTTCGCTATTCTTCGTGAAAAATGCTAAAATAGTGCAACTCTAATTTCCAGAGCAGATTGATCAGATAAATCGGAGTGGTATTGTGGAACGGTACATTGTTGTCAAATAAATCTGGTTCAATAAAAGAATGCGCCCAAATGATCGCGACAATTACGTACTGTAGGGGTGTACCGGAAGTGCCCATGTATAAATTAGGCAACTAGCTAATGCACATAATTGGCTCGAGACTACGATGACTACAGTGCTCATGAAATAAAAACAAAACTTTGTTAACTGTTTTGAGCATATTTGGAAACCGAAATAAATATTCTTTCTCCCTGTAATGTAGAATGTTTGCATGTTGTTATCAGACGCTTGGTGAATACTGTCATCTGAATGACCAGCTTGCGTCCGACGACGTCGCCATGTGTTTAGCGCAATGGTTCAGTTGCAGTTGCAATGATGTCACAAAGCAGTGGATAATCACAGCACTGTTGAAACTCTCACCATCTATCAGCAACTTGTCTTTGCTGCTGGAGACACTCAGAAAGCATTCAGACTGTGAAAGTGGAGAGGTGTTGCAGGTTTGTGTCTGTTGTTCTTGTGTTGAATTATTGGTTGTCACCAGAGAGATGTTCGTAAGATGTGCTAGTTAAAAGATCTGTCCGATTATAAAGTTGCAGCTATGTTAGTAGTAAAATGCATTGATATAAAAATCCGTCTTTCTGCAAGTTGCTACTTTCTGGTCATGTAATGGATGTTTCTTTCTGTTGTATTAGACTGAACTATGATGAATTGATCAAAAATGTTGTAATGATTATTTTGCTAGATTTGCATTTGTTAGCCTGTCGTATCTATAAAAACTTTTGGAGATTGTTGGACTGGTGTGTGATAAGGAATTTAGTTGTACATAATTCTTAAATTTTCTGCCATTTAAAACCACATTGTGTCAGTACAATGTAGAAAGATGTTGTAAATGTAAATTGTATTGCCGTGTGTTTTCAGTGGTGCAAGGAACTTCAGTCGATTGGTACGTCGTCACTGAAAGCAAAGATATTTCCACTGAGTGAGCATCTACCTGCCCAGGTATGTCACAGTGTCGACAGGTATTTCTCTAGCACAGGTCACTCACCCAGTCAGTCAGTTGGTCAGTCGAAACTGGTTACTTCTAGGGCTACAATGAAGCAGGCAGTACAGAAGTGTGAACAAAATACTGTGAGACGTAAAGGCAAACAAGAGCTAAAGTGTTAAAGAAAGTGTGATTTAAGATGGTGTTTAAAAATGGCAGTCCAGTTAGTTGACCTCAGAAACTGTGGAAGAGAGTTCCAAAAAATAGAATGGTAACTTGTTCTTTGTTCTTGGTACAGTGTTAACTGATGCTGCCACTGGGGTATATTTGGCACATTTTAACATGCTAATTGACAGTTGTCACCAGATTGCAAGAATTTGGGTTTTTCTGTTGTAGATTGACTTTACGTTGAGTTTCCTGGATAGTTACGTGAGTGCTGCATTGGAGTCCGGTGCTGAGCCATACAGACCGCGTGGCCTTTACCAGTCTGCATCTCATAATGTAGAAGGTAGGTGTTGATATTAGTTGTCTACGTGTTAACTGTACTTCAATAGACAACACCAGTGCAGTGTTAGGAAGGTCATCAGAACCGTTGTGTACAGATTGTAAACTCACTCATGTGAGCAGCTTTTACCGGTGAACTGGAGTCTCCTAGTTTAGGTTTGGCTTTTGTGTATTTTTTCCTTTGTATTTTGTATTTTTTGGCTTTTTTTCTCTGTGTATTTTCTTCAGTTGTTGTGTGTTTGGTTATCAGTAACAGTGTAATTAATCGCGTTGAAAAACTCATTTCTGAAATGCCGTGTTATGTCTCTGCTCACTCACTTGTCATTTCTTAATACTCTTATGAGTCAACTTCCTTGCACTGTTTGCCAAAAGGGTTGTTTTTACGTAAGAAGTGCTTTGATTATTTGCTCTTATTTGCAGAATTACTACTAAAGAAAACAAATAAATCAGGCATTTTTTCCAAAAAAAAGTTTTTTTGTTGTTGTCAGGAGCATTTCATTCTCCTGTGGAGGCTTCTGCTAATCCGATATTTGCACCACACATGGAGACATCTGGTAAACTGAGTGACAGCATGTCATTGTCGTTAATGTCTCGCAGTGCTGAGTCAAGTGAAAGCAATACAGACAGGTGCTACTCTGTCACGTTGTTACAGTGTTTATTTGCAGATGCAAAGTTAATCAGTGTTTAATGCTGGTGTACAACTTTAAACTGAGTACAGTTAATGGTGGACATGTTTTGATAATTTGCAGTGAGCCTGACACATATTTTACAGTATGCTGGTCTCTCTATCTAGAAAGATGCTGTTGCAGTTGTCTGGTTGATAAGTAGTTGTTGTCAGGTTCAGTTGTATTAGAGCTGGTAAACTTATGCTGGTATGATATCGCTTTTGAGTGAGGATGTTAGCTCTGCGCTTGCACATGGCTGTTAGTTGTGATTGTCGCTGACACTGTCAGTCATAATGCCGACTCTTGCGGCCGTTGCGTCGTAAACCGAAGTACTAGTTATATGTGTTGAATGTAACTGTAATGTGTTATGTTCTATTACATACTAAACTGGAATCTACTTTGCATCTGTTGCACATGTTGTTGAGGTCATCCTTTTGTATATCTCAGCACTCTTTACTTTGCTGCAGACTTGCTTTGAATTTTGTTTGTCGATGTTAAACAGGAGGGAAGATGTACTGAAGCTTGAAAGTGTGAAGCAGGTGTGGGGTAGAGATGGTTTATTGGTGCCACGGCATTCTAATGAACAAACTGTGTTGCACTGCCAACATGTTAATCGTGAACAGGTTTAAAGCATTTTATTTTTACATTCTAACAGTACATTAGTGTGATTTTCTGTGAAGAATTTTCTCGTTGATGAGATTAATGTGTGGTTTTGCCATCTTTTGTTTCTACCGAATAATGTGAAGTTTTTGTCGTCAGCAGTAGATATTCTGTCAGTAGATTATATGTTACACTGTCTTATGATCCGCTGAAATGTGAACATTGTTTTCAGTGGCAGAATACAGTATACCGTCTCTCTTATCATCACATGATACTATGAAGTTTTGTCTATGGAATAACTTTGTGAATAAAACAGTGAATGCTGAACATATTGATATAACCTGTCAATAGTTATGATTATGTAAATCTTGCAAATGTTTTCGCTTTTGCTTTTTTAAAATGTGCCTCATGATATATTTTTGTACGTTTGTGTTGTATGTATGTAGTGTAAGTGCTGCGTAATAAACTTGGCCTAATAATACCTGTTGAATGTCCTGTGTTTTACAGAGCAGTGTCTATGTATGCAGAAAAGTGATGTGTTTATATTTGCAGCCGGCAGTTGCAAAGACAGATTCGTCAGTCGCGAAGCCTGAATCTGAGAGGCAGAGCTTGGCATCAGCTTTGTTTAGTGGAATTGAGTCTAGTTCAGTAACTTCACACACTGTTCTTCAGGTTGCATTTCATTATTGTTAATTTTGATAATTATTTAGTCTTTATGTGTTAAAAGCAATCATACTTACTTTCACATCTTGTATTAATTTTTAAGCATCCATAATATTTTTATGCGGTAAATAATAAAGTGCTGCAGCGGCTGTGTCTGCGAGAAAGATGACCAAGTACAGTACGCTCTCCGCCACTCACATGTTTTTTACCGGTGGTGGTAGAGACTCTTGGTCCCTCGTCAGACGAGGCTCACAGCCTCATTGCAGAAATCGGCAGAAAACCCACGCTTTGCACAGCCGATCCACGGGAAACTACGTTCGTGTACCAATGTATTTCTGTGGCAATTCAGCGTTTCAACACAGTGTGCCTTGCCAACACGTTCACAGTTTCCGAGTC
>Ga0066192_1000234_pt1 | contig 10914 bp, 7 predicted proteins | sample WorMetvacBELIZE1_FD_58707 | JGI IMG/M metagenome (GOLD analysis project Ga0066192, IMG submission 58707) | Marine gutless worms symbiont microbial communities from Max Planck institute for Marine Microbiology, Germany - Olavius vacuus BELIZE.1... | ecosystem: Host-associated > Annelida >... | reverse complement strand
ACCATCATCGACGTGGAGGTTTCGGGCGAGGGGCGTCGGAGGGGGACAGGGGCAGGCGAGGGGTGAACCGAGGGATACGATGACGCAGTCCTGCGGAACTGCGCCGCGGCTGGAATTATGCAACTCAATGCAAACACGGTGAACCGCGACAGATGAGTTTCATGTTGTCCACTGCTATTGTACACAGTCCAGCCGCGCAGCAACAGAGTCAGTCAACCGGGAATTGCGGCACGTGATTATGTATCGTGTTTGATCCGCACACGTGGAACTATTTGTACTCGATCTCTGCTCTGCCGTAGTCGTCTAGCGGCGTCCTCCAGGAGGTGGCGGTCAGCAGACTATTGTGTCATCGGTCTCTTCTGTAATATATATACAACTTTATTCACCATCATTCGTACACCCTGGTTAATCTTTAGTTTAGTCCATTCTGTGATATCTTCATTCCATCTTCTTTATCTTCCGACTGATCTTCTTCATCGACATATCCTTATGTAATGCCCTTCGACACATACTGGCAAATGGGCTTCTAGACATTTCGTACCCTAACCTTTTCGTACCCAGGCGTACCCTGGGCGTTTATAACCCTGACCCCTAACAAGACTAACATTAACCATAACTCTCTTAAGAAACGCTGGGCACAAAAAAGTTGGGGTACGAAACGTCTGGCACCCAGGCAAATGATTGGACGTAATGAGCTGGTGTGTATATTTGAACACATACTGAAATGAGTGATAGCGAAATTTGCGTGATTGTATTGCTGTTGTTACACGTAGATCGATAAGTGACTTTGAGCGAGGTTTGTGGTGCTGATGTACAGGTGCATGAGCTATGCGACAACTTCTGTCATCGATACATCAGCTGTTTGAAGGGTAAAATGCCGATCGACCTAGTAGTTGACGAGCGAGACACAGCATCGACGTCGGGCGCCGGCGGACTGTCTGGTATCAGCAAGTCAGCGATGAGTCCAGGCGCCTACCACCCCGGCCACATCGCTGGCGATATTACCGGCTCACACGACCAGGTAAATACGCTGCCACTCATAGAACCAACTCATATACATCATCTCATAAATCTACATCGGAATCGGAACAGTAGTTTTCAAATTATAGGTAGTTGTCTTATCACCAAAATTTATTCACTTGTAGGGACGATCGTGAAACATGGTCATACAATGTTACACCAGCTACTGGTCAGTGCGGACAGACAGACAGACAGACAAACGGTGCACAGGTAATAATAATCACTTATGTGTAGCGCCACAAGCAAAACTTCCGAGACGAAACGTTGTGCCAGCAGCGTTGAACGCAGTTAAGTCAGATACACTACATGTCTAGTGGCACTGGCTGTACAGCGAAAGATGATGGAAGTTGATTCCATCACAGTTTACTGGCGTCGAGCACAAGCGTATGTGACTCATTTGCACGTACACAACCACTCCATCGCGCCAGTTTGATATGTTGCAGTGTATGCAGACTTCATTAAGTTGCGAGTCGATGAAAGCTGTCCAGTTGTCCATCGTCCTGAATAAATGTTTTAAATTTACTGCGAGCAGCACTGGTGCACGATAACGTAAACGAACTAATGTATGTAACTATAACAGCGCACTGTTGTCGCTCTCTCGCGTCTTCTAATTTCAAGTACATTAGCGCACAGCATGTCGCTAAATCGTCTCCGGTGTATCCAGCTGTGTCCTGGCCGGTCGATCCTCTCATCGCTACTACGACTGCAGTGCCGGCTGGCATGTGATGCTGATGGTGCCCGTATACTACAAGATGTCAGCTGGATGCGTTGGTCACTACAGCATTGTGCTCACAGCTGGCGACCGGCCCGCCGTGCCGTGCCACGGTACATGTGGCTTACTTTGACATCAGATCTATGGCGACGTCTGTCGTGGGCGCTCGCGAATCCATTACGAGCGCGATTCAAGTGCCCTTGATCGTCACCCTCTCCAACCTCGTATTCATTGCCGCATCGACTTATCTCCGCCGAGCCGGTCTGGCTGGATGCGCGTTTTGGCGGCTGAGTCGAGGTGCATTATATCGGCTAATGACTTCTAGCGCCGCTGAATCGATCGTTCGACTTTGAATGAGAGTCGGTAATGATTACCTGACAAGCGGCCGACCGGGTGTCGCGCCGGTCGGGCCCGGCTAGCCTCAGAGCGCGCTGCCCGCCCGCACCGTTTGCCTTTTGTCGCCGCCCGCCGACACGCCGGCTGATGGTCTGACGCTCCATCGGGTGAGATAATAAAGTGATCCAGCGGTATACGTTAGCACTATGGAGACGGCTGCGGGCGTTAACGGTCCAAGGAATCAATCCAGTCGATATCGAGGCATCAAATCGTCGGTCTGCGCAGATGCCGTTGTTTTCAAGCGAACGGATGTTCTTCACCAACGTCGAGTCGACTGCTGTTTTTCGACCACTTAAACCTTACACCGTTTTCATCGCCGTCACATGTCTTCTGACCAACACGTTTAGTCGACTCGGTGATGACTTTTGCTACTGAGAAGTATCTGTCAGTTTGACGTGTCCCCGTATAGAGCTGACAGCGGCCACAGACCATGGTCAAACGGCTCAGTAAAGTCGGATGGGTCACATATGAATCGTGGCTCAGGCCTTGCGAACCTGAATGCATCGTTTTTTGTCACAAGCATGCCAACAGTGAAAACACAATTGAACGGTAGCTTCGTGAAGAGTTCACTATACCAGTCATGGGTCGCGTGTGTCATCGATCAATGGCCTATTATAAACTTTCATTTCCGCACCATTCGCCGTTACATTTAATCACATTAGACGTTGTTATTACTGACATGGCTGCTGTTTCAGCTGCATAAATGCTACGGTGAACTAAACTATTCCGATACGCCAATAACTGATCACTGGAACAAGCAGTGCGCTAGATGTCCTACTCTGTGTTTATATATATATATATATAAATCTTTTATTCACCAAAAACTGGTAGCATACACACACATATACAGAAAACACAGAAAACAAACTTAAATAAGGTTAATGAATATTAACTTGTTCAAGAATTTCTCAGAACGGCGGGCGAGTTGAACACTAGGTAAAGCAAAATTGAACTGTTTCTGACAATTTGAAACTATATGTATATTGGATGTTTATTACAATACTAGTTCTCAGCTTGTCTTGTGTCTGTATAAATCATATTTGTCACTCAGATTGTTGTTCGTACGCTCGCACGCTGCAGTTGAGCTACTTCAATGAGGCTTTGATGGTGGCCACGAGGCCGGTCAGTGACATGACATGGCGGAGCCGCTACTGCTCGCTGGCTACATTCAACAGCGATGTCAAAACCTCGCTGGCAGGCCGGCCCGGCCGCTGATCGAACAGAAACGCTTAACGTTGGCTCGGCGACGTCAAAACGACGAGCCGGCTCTACGAGTATGGCTGCAGGGCCCGCAGCAATGGATCCGTAGCCGACTGAGATGAGCCCGACCAAGCACGCTCGTGCTATTATGTGAACTGCAAGGCTTGGGCCCAGCATCCTCTTCGTGTTACATGTACTTTCATTATGATGGCGATAGCGCTCGGCCGACGATAGGCTGCAGCGAGACAGACAGAGAGATAGTGGAGCACACATTCCCACTTTGATTTTTTCTCGCGTGGCCACAGCGAGCAAGACTGGACGGTACGAACGGGCGGCGGCGGGTGCCGACCCGGCCAGCAGTCTGCTGGAGACGTGCGGCCAGTCGTAATGGGTATCGGTCGGCTAAGGATAAACAGATGATATTCCAGCTACAACAACACTGAGCGGCTCGCTGTATCGCCGTGAGACCGAGAGACCGACCGACCGTCCCTGATACCTAGCGCAACCAACTCCGTTCTCGTCTGTTCCGACCGTTTAATAACCTCTGAAGTATCAGTCGCCACTCGCTGTTGCTAATTTTCGCACGCGTGATTTTCGCTTATGCAGTGACATTAAGCAGTTCTGTTCATGCTTTTTAGAGCTGGTAATCTCATACTCAACCCGTGAACATAGGGTTTCGAAGCCAGTTCCGGTCGAACAGTTCAGCTCAGTTCGGGTGAAATTACTATAGTTGACAAACAGATAGTTACCTTGCCAACAGACACGGCATCACCACCGTCTGTCCGACACTACGGTACGTCGGACTGAGACAAGTTTTGGAGCCGAAGAAGTGATGAGCGAAAAACGTGAGACGACCAAATGTCTGATTTACGTTCTTCACACTAATCCCAAGAGCAGACTGATAGAGATCTGGAGATTCTCCAAGAAGATACAGACAGGCATTGAAACACCTTGTAGCAAAGGTGCATAATGTACTTTAGTGAATTCGATAAGGTATCATTTCGTTTGTTTTTAATATGACTCCGGATTCGCTGCATCGTGTCCTGCATGTTGGCTACGCAGTGGCCGGTACGCGTCCCAGACGGCGAGGCAGTAAAGTGTCTGTACAGACGGCGCATAAAGGGAGAGCAACGAAGCGACAAGGCGAACTATAAGGTCACGACAAGCGGCCGAGACGGAACGGCGCAATCTGGGTCGACCACGGACCTATACATAAGTAGCTACGGCTAGTTATAAATAGATGCGTGTGTCCACGACCGAGCGGCTAGTCGTCTGAGCCGTTACTCAGTGGCCTTGATCTGCATGCATTGATGCATGCAGTCACCGCTCGCCTGCCAGGTTAATTACAGCTACGAACGCCGACAATCAGACCTGCAGCAAAACAGTTGAATGCGGCCAGCTATTTCTCTCTCTCCCCCCGCCACAGACTCCGCTCGCCATCATTGTATCATGTTGATATATCAGTCTGCTCTGGTTCAGTCTGGTTTCGATCACTCGTATAAATGACGCGTCGCCATCGCTCAGAAATTCAAAGAAAGTAGCAGAATCTGGATCCCGACGCAGATTGCTTGTAAACGCACGATCAACTGCTGACGTGAGTAGGTGAATCGCACGATTTGTCAACGACTGTGCAACTGCAATCAACTGTTGGATGAACAGAACTTCAGAAACAGTAGACCATCAACAACTTAACTAGCTTCAGCTTAATTCAGTAGATTAACGGGTTGTTGCAGCGAACGAATCTTTAATGGACAGTAGCTGATGACATTGTATTTCAGTTTTAATTACCTTATTTTCTTTTTTTTTGCTACTTATGTTGGTGAAACACAACTACAGTCGTGACGCGGCGGTCCGCGTAATCGTCGGTTGGAACAAAACGGCGGCACGTAGAAGCATACTTAGCAAAAATTAAGCTATCGTCAGCTGTTAGCAGGACCACTGACGCTGCATCAGTAGCATACTAGCTATGGCAACTGTTTCTGTCGCGTCTCATTCTTTCGTTTGGAGCGCACCTGCCGGAGATCAGAGAGCACGACGAGAAGTCGATATGTTACGGATAAATATTTCCTTTTGTATCGACAAACAGCGACGCGACGCCGCCTGTTGTTGTCGGCATATTTTATTAATATCGTTGGACATCGGCAAGCGCCATATTACTGCGTCAACGAAAACTGCTATGCGCCGTCGCCACGCCGAAAATCGGTAACAGCAACCATCTGTGGACATAAAATTGCCCCGAGGACGGGAATATTTTTATTTCAAGCTGTGTCGAGTCTGCAGGCCTGTCTCGTCGTCTGCGTTCGCCGCTACAGTAGTAGTCTCTCGCTCCGTGTAGGTCGCTCGCTGGCTCTTTCTCGCGACCGGTACAATTAAACACATGCTCGGCTCGGCTCGGCCCGGCTCAACTTCGGCCATGTCGGTTGGTTTGGTCGAAGTGCATCCAGTCGGTCGGCGATGGTCGTTGAATCAGCGACGTTGATAAACAAACCGGTCGCAAAACAGCTGCTGTAGCCGCGCAACGGCCGCCAACGTCGAACACCGCCAGCTCAGTCTCAGCAACATAACGGCTCTACGTGCTCTAACTCGAAGCACAGAAACCATCATCTTCATCCATACGGTTTCACACACCAGACAAAAAACAGCTGAGAATACTGAAAATATCAGCCTGTCTGGCGCTGCTGAGCAGTTACGTATTGAATGTAAACAAGCAAAACAAGCAGTTTAACTTGTCTGTTCACGTCTTTTTCATCCAGTTCCGATGAAACTTGGTATTTGGATACATATCGCGTTGTGACATATTTGAGCATAATCCGACTTTCAGATCACCTCATAGTTCATGTCAGAGTTGCGAACTCGGCCACTATCAAAGTGCATCTTCTCCTAATCGAGAAGGTATGTCTCTGTCGTAGCCCACGAAGCCCCTTTTCGATTTATGACCCTATTTTTGATCATTTTTGTTCACCAGAATTGTAGAAACACACAAAAAGAGAAAAAAATATTACTATATTTATATTTATATGTAACAGAAATAGCCTTCACTAGGAAGCAGTGCAGAATATATCGGCAATCATTAAGGTTAATAGCGTTATCATCATTAGCAACATTTGCCAAAAATTTCTCAAAACGTCTCTGTTTTTGCATGAGGCGTCACCAAAGTTGGTTGATACGGTAATTTCAATTTGACGTGAAAAGTTACGCGAGGTACTATGCTTGATCGTAAAACAAAACTGCAGATTCTAAAAGCACATATAAATCCACTTGTAGCACGTCGTATTATTGTTGGTTTTTTTGTCAAAAAAAAGTCTGTGCTGCTGTTGCTGCTGCTGCGGTCGACCTTTAGCGCAGCAAACAACAACGAAACCATGTCCGTCGCTTATTACCACGCGCGCTTGCAGCGTCGTAATGTTTTCAGTCGCGTCTGTCTGTCTGTCTGTCTGTAATGCTCTGAGTTTTGACAGCCTTCACCTAGACTGTTCATTTCTGATGTGCAACTACGTCTTCAGAATATCTAGGTCAAAGCTCTTCATCAACGTTATAAGAGAAAAGAAACCACGTCCGTATGTCCAATTCGCCGGTAATCTGCCTTCTGCTGATTTAAAAGCTGTTTTATTTGTATATGACTTGCCTAGTTAGTTTTCGGTACGAACTGTCATACCATGAAGTATTATGGTATGCTGCGTTCACTTCGACATTGTGAAGGCAGTGACGGTCCTGGAATAGCGGAGAGGTCCTCTCCGTAACTCACATACTGTTATACTCTGTGTTTTAGTTTTCTCATGACGTTCGGCGACAAGCTGCACTACAACAAGCGAGTGTATGAGCGAGTTAGCGGGGTTCAGTGTATCTCCCATTCAACACGTTTTAACAGGTCATTTCCAAGACGAGTATTTGCAGACAATCGAGTGCAGTCTGGTACTGAAAGTTTTGCAAACATCGAGTTGTTCGTGGAACGCCTTCACTGCGTGCTGTTGTTCTTATTTTCGTCGTTGTGAGGTCCGTCTGCATAGTGACGGCCGGCGGGCGGCACGCTGTGTGTGGTTGCTCTGTGAGGTGCGCGGCGGCTGTGACCTGCGGCTTTGTTCCAACCAACGATAACGCTGACCGACGCGCCACGATTGTCGCGCGCCGATTGCGCTCCAAACGGACACGAACTGTATTTTTAGACATCAGAAAACTGTTCATAGGCAACACGCACGCACTCAGTCTGTCTCGGGTGTGGTACGGCGGAGTACGCCGCGGGTGTGACGACCAGGAACTGGAACTAGAAAGTGGAAAGCTCGACGTCGGACGTTGTGTATCCCGCACCCCGCATTGCTGTGTCGACCTAGCGCCCGCTATCCGGCTAACGGCGGCCGCTGCAACAGATAGAATGTATCGTCCCCCGTCTGGCTGGCGCTGTGCTGCGCTTGATGGTTCTGAAGGAATTTGTTGAGAGGTCATTAATCATGTGCGCTGTCAGGCGCGCGGACCTCCCGGTTTCTTTCCACATACCACCTGGCCGGCCTGGCTCCTTGGCCTGTCCCCGGCCCGTCGGCCTACTCTACGCCCAGCCGGCGGCCCTCGACGTCCGCCGCCTTCTTCGTTCCGTTGGTAGCTGGCTGAACAGCGGCCGACCGTGGAAATCCTAGACGATGCGCAGCTGCGATGAAATGGCGCTGTTGCCATCATCCGCCTCCTCGTCTCTGTCGTCGTCGTTGTTGTGTGCACTGTGACGACTTCCAGGCGTCATCACTCGCTTTCTTCGTGTCAACTTCTCCAGCTGAGCTCAAGCTCTGTCACAGACACAAGTCACAATGTCACTGCTTCGTTTGTCGCAGCCTGTCTAGTCGCTTCTTAATGGAGTCATCTGTTTTGACAAAGTACACTGGTTGACTCAGTTGGTCGCGTGTCGTTGAGTGAAGAGATCCATGGGTTAAGCTCAAACTCACTGTTATTCGATTTGTTGGGGATTTGTTGTACAGCTTGTTGTACAACAAATTGAATAAAAGTGGAGTTTGAGCTTTAGTATCCACTGACTGCTAAATGCAAAGCAAAACAAAGCAAATCAAAGCAAAAGAAGTTTTTGACGAAGGCATAGGCTGTACCCTCTATGCCCTTCAAATTACACAGAAGTCATAATTTATACAACATGTATAGTATCAACCAAAGTTATTAATGAAACTTCTACTTCCTGTTCCGGTTACTTCAGCCTTGTAATCATAAATAAGATCCTGATTGTTCCTGAACTTGTCCAGCTTATTCTTGAAGGAGTCCGTGGTACTAGCAGAGATGACAGATTCTGGCAAACTGTTCCAAGCATTTATTGTTCCTGTAAACGCAGACACCTTATTGTTACTGCAGATGCTCTATTCTTTTCTTATTTTCTTATTTCTTTTTTCTACTTTCCCGCCTAAATTAGCACTCGCTCCTCCTTCGTGCGATCGACTCTAAACTTCAACACATTGTACAGAATGCTTTCAATTCGCGTTCCGATATTTTTTGGGAGATCTTATATGGTCCAAAAATTAGAGCCCTTTGACATCTCAGCCGGCAATCGCCATCTGTGAGAGACATTGAGACGTCTGGCTGCAGTTACTGTGACAGCGATCTCTGCATCTCAGACAGGGCATGACGCAAAGAGACTGCGGCGTGGAATCTGTTTATGAATATTGTTGCTGCAGATATTGTTCGGTTGATTCAATGTAACTCTCGAACGATTTTTGATGTTTATAAAAGTTAATATCTCATAAACGATACGTGCATTTTCTTGTCATTTTATGGAAACGTTTAATGCGCGACTGTATACAGCTAACAGCAGCTAAAGTCATAACATAGACACATGTAATTTACGTATTGGCTGTTGTTACGATTCGCAGTAATAGCTGTTACGTTCGTATATGAATTTTCAGAATTGTATCATTGGAGATTTTTCGTAACTAATTAAAATGCCGGTTTATTTTCGAAATGTTGAAAGTTAACGTTACGCGTGACGTTTAATCGGTCGATGTATATCTGTGTGCGTGTGCTGTAGCGTTCTCCGTCGTTGGGCGGCTACTCGGGCTACCACGTTCCAGACGACGTCCAGTCGACGAGGTCGGACGACACGTCGCGGCCACACAGCCAATCAAATCCCGGCATCTCACACAGCCTCGGCGACAACAACAGTGACGCCGGTATGCGGTTCTTCTGTCTCTTCTTGTCTCATTTGTCGACGCAGAGTATGAATATGGCGCGCGGTAATGTTTTCACTCGTATATGTCTGTCTGTTTGTCTCTAACGTCTAACTGTCGAAAGCCTTGGCCTAGAAAGTTCATTTATTTGGTATGCAAGTACATCTTCAGAATATATACATTCGTATATCGAGGTCATCGGGTCAAAGTCACACGTTCAGAAAAGCATGCCTGTTTACGGGTGATCTGACTGAAAGGCAGTCTTCTTGATTTTGCATGCATCAAATGCCATTTGCTGTCAACCAGTCTGTTGCCGAGTGAGCAGTTATGGGTATGAGACGGGCAACTGCTCTTCAGTTGGGTCTTGGCTTAGAACACCTGCCACCATGTGTTATAGGGGCGGATCGAGAAATTGTTGGTGGGGATGATGGGGTCTAGGTGACACCTAGGGTTTGGAGAAAGGTGATTGATGTGGAGAATGAAGATGATGGGAGGCAAGACGGAACCTTGTGGCAGCGTCTGTTTTCATAGTTGCTTGGCGCGTCGACGTCGTCGCTTGTGTAAACTGTGTCTTATTATAACGCTACGAAGAATTGCAGCTGTAAACTGCGTTTAGTATTAGCACGACGCGCGAATTCGTACGAACAGTAAAAAGAAGTGACGCGCATTAGTTGAGTGAACTGGTTGTCGAGACGAAGTCAAGCCGGTCGCTGTTAATCCATTTATTGCTAGCTGCAGCAGTAGCGGCGGTGGCCGGCGGCGATGGTGCTGGGCGGCCAGGCCGGGCGGTAATCGATGCGACACGGCGGTGCTGGCGTGGTGACGTCGCGAGTTCGACAGCACGTCGACAGCCTTAATGGAAGCAGCGTTCAGCGGCCAGTCACGACGTCCGTTCGATATTAGAACGCGGACGGACGGACGCACGGACGGGCGGGCGGGATGGTGGCGCATGCATGCGTGGCTGACTGCCGCCGATTAATGGATATGCTCAACATTCCACTGACGTCTGGTCCGGTCTGGTTTCTCTCAGCCTCGTCCGGTCAACTGTGTCGTCCAGTCTCATCACCCGTCACCGTACGTCCGACGTCTCTTGCTCCGTCGTGTGACACGAACTTGACGCGGCGCGCTGCGTCTCTCAACGCCAGAAAGAATTTAATTTAGAAACAACAAGAATAACAGATTAACAAATGTCCTTCAGTGCTTTGACACCGTTGTTTGGCTGTATGAAGAGCGCTAGAAATCTCAACGCAGAATTCGTCAAGAGTTCCACTTCGGGACACTTTTTGGAGGATGCACTAGGCTAGATGTTACTCTATTAAATTAATGGAGTAATCTAGTAACCTGCCTACTTTTTTTAGCAAACGTGAACTCACGTTTACGTTCGCTATATGTCATCGGCCGTCCGTCTGTCTGTCGTCTGTCTGTCTGTCTGTCTGT
>Ga0066192_1000233_pt1 | contig 10921 bp, 11 predicted proteins | sample WorMetvacBELIZE1_FD_58707 | JGI IMG/M metagenome (GOLD analysis project Ga0066192, IMG submission 58707) | Marine gutless worms symbiont microbial communities from Max Planck institute for Marine Microbiology, Germany - Olavius vacuus BELIZE.1... | ecosystem: Host-associated > Annelida >... | reverse complement strand
AATCGGTGACCTTGAACGACCTTGAACGTTGTAATGGCCATTATTTTGCGTTATTTTGCTCAATTCTGTAGGTTTCATGGCCAGTTTCGTACAAATTGTTGATTAGCTGTTGATCTGTTGTTTATCTCCCGATAAATGTCAGAAAGTACACCAGCTAAGCACGACGGACGCGCTGTGCTCTTCGCGGTAGTGGAGCTTCTTGTTGACACCCGTGAAGATGGGCCATGTTTATGGTTGACGTTTTTGATGCCCGTGAACATGGGCCATGAACATGGGACGTGAACATGGGTAGTGTGTACCGGATATGGACCGTGTTGAAAGAAGCACAGCACGGCAATGCTTTTTTCCAAGACGGGCCGTGTTCAAATGCCTGTCCACGCTACCCATGTTCACGGCCCGTGAACATGGGCTGTGAACACGGGTATCATTTGAGACACCCATGTTCACGGCCCGTGAACACGGCCGTGAATACAGGTAGTGTGTACTGGCTTTTAGTTACACATACAACACACCGTTTGTGTAATAAACACTGCAGTTTGACAAGTGGAACAATTTATGGCGTAAACATAGTAATGTGCACAGTTGTTGTACCGCATGTAAGTAAGTAAGTAAGTAAGAACATCTGTGTTCATTATAGAGAGTATTTCTTGTTTATCTGATTTATTTTTCCAGGATTCCACAGGTTAGACCACATCTCTTAGGCATCCATGGAAGCCTTTGATTTAAAATACATATTGAAGGTTTAATTTCTGTTACTCAATTTTTTTGTTATCCAGGAACAAAAGAAATACTACCGTTCAGAGAAGAAGCGTGCAGCACAGGAGCTGCTGAGTACTCTGAAGGATCCGTCCGTAATTATCATTGCTGAGTGGTTGAAGGTCCGAGGGTCGTTGAAAAGTTGGACCAAGTTTTGGTGCGTTCTAAAGCCTGGGCTGCTGCTGCTGTATAAGAGTCACAAGATGAAGGTATTTGCATTATTAACATTTTCATGCATTTTCTGCTGAGAGTTTTGTTTTGATGACCAGTGTTGGTTCACACATAACATGCAGTATTGCATCTTATCCTTTTCTGATTTTATTATCATTATTAACATTTTTATGACAGTAGAATAACATTCTGGCTGTGTGAAGCTTTATTGGACTTAGACCAACTTGCAGATAAGAAACAAAAGTGATCGGCATGTACATTGTACATCATCATGTGACTTTAATGTTAGCAAGTGCAAGTTTTACTGTTGATATTATGTTTATTGTATTGTTTTGTTGGCAGTCCAGTCACTGGGTTGCAACAGTCCTTCTCAATACTTGTGAACTGCTTGAACGGCCTTCGAAGAAAGACGGCTTCTGTTTTAAGTTGTTTCACCCGCTTGATCAGTCCATATGGGCAACAAAGGTAACGTGTTGATTTTGCTGATGCTTACCATTTTTTATAGCAAAGTTAAGAAAAGTATTTGTATGATTAACCTTTATAGTGATATGAAGTGACATTCCTTAGTTAGTTAATCTTATAACCATACCCTCTGTGTAAGTAAGCAAGTCAGTGTGAAGTACGTATGTAGCAGTAATTTTCATCATTGAAGATAAGAAAGATGATCCTAATGATGAAGAAGCAGATTTGTAGACATTGGAATAAGGAGTAGCTTAATTTCCGCTGTTGAAGACTTGATGCTGAGCATCTGTAAAAGTTGAACAGAACTGAGCACATTGCTGTTACTTGGAAGTGGAAGTATCTGCAAAACGTGTGCTACATGATGTTTGTTTGACGAGTTATTTCAGGTATTGCAGGTAGCATTATGTTGAAAAGACTTGGACTTAGATGATGAAAAATGAAGGATGATGATAGGGCCGAGTCAGCTTATATAAACCGTGTTTATGTTGTGTGTGAACTATGCATGTAGTAGTAGGTAAATGCTGCTGCAGGGCCCTGAAGGTGAGACAATTGGTGCACTGACGCAGCCACTGCCATACTCGTATCTAATCTTCAGAGCTCCATCTGATGCTGCAGGTCAGTCATCTGTTACTGTAACTTTCATTTAGTCATAAATTTCCACCACAGTATTGGTTATTCCACACTGTGTAATGTAGCTTGTATCACACACACAGACTCTAATCATGCTGCAACTCTTGCTTCATTAGCAATGACAGAAGGTGGCTTGAAGTGAAACTTGATAGCTGCTGGACAGTTAATTTGACAATTTGTTTTAGTTACAACAATCCTCAACTGCAGTGTCGTAGGCTTGTAGCAATGCTAAGCATGCTGTGACAGCCTCAGCACTTCAGTACAGTCCTCCATTATAGACCTCCCAACTACTGTTATCCAGTGTTGCTCAACTGGCTGTTATAGAGCAGCAGCGGCATTGACCCATCAGGACTCCTAGGATTAGCATTTAGGTTAAGGTTAGGATTAAGATTATGGTTAAAATAGCCTGTAAGCAATTTTGCAGTGTTGTAACTGCTGTTCTGTAACGTAGCCGCTTAACTTGCCTCTAAAAGCCTCGTGTTTATGTGGCAGTTGCTTCTGATAAATGATAACATCCATCCTTCTCTTCTACTTTTCCATTGAACTGCACCTTCGGGACAGATACACGGGAGTCTTTCTGGATCAATATCCAAAGTATCATTCCTGCCTTTTATGTAATTTTTGTACAGCATCCTAGTCACTATTGTGTTTGACTTGATGTCTTTGTTTCATTTATGGTCGCTGCGGTCAGTAGAGTTATAATAGTAAATAGTATTTATTCTGTTAGATTTTGTTCGTAAGATAGTCTGTAGCTTCATTGTAAATGATGCTGAACTACTCTGCTGTTAGGTAAATGTTGGATGGATGCATTGGAGCTGGCTCTCCACTGCTCTGGATTGATGCGACCTCTGCCACGCAGTGACCTGCATGACAGTAGCAGCATGGAAATATCAGCCGATTCATCGTCGACACTCAGCCAAGCTGATGCCTCGTTGAGGTCACACACGCGCATGGATGAAACTGAGTGCGAAAGACACTTCAAGTTGTGTGGTATGTTTCTGTAGGTCGTGGTAGTTTCACTGGTGATCAGTTTGGTTCAAGTTGTAAAAGAAACAAAAGTCGGAAATGCATTTAACAGAAAGAAGAAAACTGTTAGCAAAAGTGTATACTTTCTGATGACCTTTCTGGTAGATAAAAGTCTAAGAATGGGTACATCAGTCTCGGAGAGTTCAAACGGTTGCTGAAGACACACCTGTTCAGGGACCACGGCACTTTGTGACATTTTAGTTAAGAGCGCCATTTAGAAATCATCTTACTTACTTACTTACATTGAGGCATGGAGGTATGACGTATTATGTGGTTAACAGATCATTTGTTTGTTCTGTTTCATCACATTTAAAACCACACAAAAGAAAATGTTTATTTCAGTTAACTTCTACAGGTATGTAATTTTGTTGATCCTGTTGAATGCTGAGACTACTTCACATTGTTGTTCTTTGTTCTCTTGAATCCTACCAGGGCACTGACCCTTGGCACTACCAAAGTCGCTAGCTCTATCGTCTTCATTCTCAGATATTGACGTCTTTGTTGAAGGTTTGGACGAGGATGCTGTGCGAGATCGTGAAGAACATGAGGATCGTGAGGAAGATAAGACCGACCAGAGTGAGTCTGAAGATGAAGACGACGACAAATTCTATCTTGATGATGGCTTTCCTCCCGTCGAGACACCGTATATAAAAAATTCAACTGAAGAACTTGGTCAGGTTAGTCTAATGTGGAGTTTGCATTACCTAATAGATGGATGACATAGTACACAGGTAAACACATCAAGTAGTGTTTGCTGAATCTGGTGGAATTTAGCTGACAACTAGGTTTTATAATATGTTTGTTTTTCTGTTCTAAGTAGACTCGTTATCATTTAGCAAATACGAAATGATAATAATAAGAATATGAAAGGATGTCATTTGTCGCAAAGGGAAAAAAACAGAATGGAATGGAGAAGCAGTGTTAGGGCTGGTTTCACCAACGTCAGTTGAATCTCCATTTAACCAAGTACCACTTGTCTTCATGTAGCTGTCATTATCCTACTTAAAGTAATTTTGTGTATGAAACTGTCGGTGGAATTTAAATGTGGTTATTCCGTGCAGCACTATTTATTGGCTGCTGATGACATAATGTCGACGTAAGTACTTTGTGTAGTTTGCATCAAAACAAAACAACCTAATTTTGATGGTTCAGTTTGATTGATGTAATCGAAACTCTCTTGAACTATTTCGCCTTCAAATAATTACAGTAATAACCCAGCTGTTAAATGGCACTTAAATATAAGTTGCATAAATCGGCCAAATTACCATATCACTGAACATTTTGTGCAACAATCTTTTGCTTATGTAGTAATTAAAAGGCGGTTAAGTGTTAGTTATAACTTTTACTTAACGTTCATGCAACTGGCCATTCGTCACTGAGACCAACCCACATCTGTAAGGATGGTTTAAGACAAGACAAGACAATAATAAGAATTAATAATATACACGTTTCTATCCCACTGTAAGGTCATAAATTCAGAGGCAGCAGTGGTCACAGATTTTAGAGGATGCTGCAGAACCACCTTGCCATCTGAGAAATAGTCCCAAAGCATGTGCACCATTGATCTTGATGAACTATTTGGCACACTTAGAAACTGAACGCAGGCCATGCTGGTAACTTATTCAAGTAAAGAATGCACTGCATTAAGCCATTAGAACAAGTCTGAAACGTGTGATGTAAGTCATAATTAGTAGCATCTTGAGTGTGATATATTTTTGCACCACGATTTGAACCTTCAGCTGTTTATATAACAGAATTTTGAGCTGTATAATTTGATATACTTGCTCATTTAACAATATCAGTTGCTGGGCATGTGATGTGTGTGACTGTGGCTTGTTAGCAAGGTGATGCGTGCCAGACGGAAGAAGTAGCAGATGAAAACAAAAGTCTTATCTGGTCTCTGGTGAAGCAGGTGAGCATTGCAATAAGTACAGCATAGTGTACACTGTGTCCCCTAAAAAAACTAGATTACCTGAATTTCCAATAAAATCGATATCATATTTTCCAACGCACCTTTAATATGTTGCTGCTCTACCTCGGAAGTTCAAAGTTGCGGAAAGTTACGAAAGATACAGCTTGATAATTGTATCATCTTTGGCAAAAAGTGAAACATTTTTTGTCATATGGTTGAATGGATGTTGATACTGTCACAAGAGTTGCTCAAAGTGTTGTCTTTTTATCCACACTGTTTGAAGAAGCCCATGTCACTCATCAGTGGAATTTGTCGGTGTTGCTTTGTGGTCCATGCTTTGCCAAACATGCTGCATCAGTTCATTTATGTTCTACATCCCAAAAGTATTAAATATGAACCAGAAATTGAAGTAATAAGTAAGTAAGTAATAAATAAGTAAGTAATAAATAAGTAACTAACTGCATTAAATGGGTGCATGTAAAATCGATGCAGTTTTTCGCATTTTCTTCCAGATTTGCAACAAATTTTGAATATTTAAATTTTGTAAAGTAGTGCAGCAGCATGATAAAGGTTTGGTGGGAAATACTGTGCAGATTTTTATTAGAAATTTTTGTTTTCTTTCCAGTGGTTTAAAGAATTTTAAAAAATCAGTGAAGATTTGATGAAGTTAACACCATGAGTTTGGCTGCTGCTTTTTATTGGAATGCAGTGTAATTTGTTACAATTTGGACTTCTTAATTTTACGAGGTAGTGGAGCAACATGCTTAAGGATGCTTAAGGTGTGGTGGAAAGTAATATGCAAATTTTGTTATTCATTTATACAGCCCTTCCAGCGGTGAAAGAATTTTGGAAATCGGAAAAGATTTGACAAAGTTACTATCACTGATGCACATGGTCTGGTTGTTTGGAGATGCAGTGTATATTTGTCTTTATTTGCCATTAGGCAGCAGACAGTAATCTACAGCACTGTTGTGTATCTTTTCAGTGTGTGTATGATAGTGTCTGAATGACTTATGAATATCTTGGCAGCATTTGTGATTATCATGTTACTGTGTTGTCAGTCACATAACAGTAGAACTGTCGGATACTGAACTGTACTCATTAGTAAGCTGCCAGTCAGGGTTCAGTCTTAACTTTTTCATTTCAGTGGGTGAGACCTGTTATTGCAGGAGTGAATGGAATGGGTTATTGACTGTGGTGACTAGTGCTGAAGACGGCATCAGTGAATGATCGCTTGAAGTGTAGTGATGGAGGCAGGCGATTCCAGTCACAAATGTTCTGCATGTGATCAGGCCATGTCACTGTTATAGGTTCGTCCTGGCATGGATCTGTCACGAGTCGTTTTGCCGACGTTCATTCTTGAGCCGCGTTCATTCCTTGACAAGCTTTCAGACTACTACTACCATGCAGATCTGTTGTCAGAGTAAGTGACGTTTTATTTCTTTCTATTATAGCTGTATTGATTCTATATGGGGTGATGATAAACCTCTCCATATCAGTGACACTCGGTTAACAGTTCAACAGTTGCATTGCATCCTTGATGATCATAGAACTCTTCTCCAGTGATTGATCTTAGCCTGGTTGTGTGTAGTCAGTTAGCCCTATTCTATAGACATGTCAACTGTTCATCCAGCTGAACATGTGCATGGACACTGGTAGCAGAACAGTTTTGTGGTAAGAGTATTGTTGATCTGTTTGCATTTTCTTTATTGATCCAGCATGTATAGTCATTCAACAGGTTGTTTACAACCTTATGCTGACACCTTACCTATGTTGTAATGTATGTAGCTTCTATGCTGCCAGTGAGTTCTTGTGCCATATTTCTGATATTTTCACTATGACATATCCAGCCTAGCTTGGGATACCACTGAAAAAATAGGCTAGTGAAGCAGAAGCCAAAAGTAGTTAATTTCTTATGAATTATATTTCTGTAGGGCTATGTTGGAAGAAGATCCCTTCACACGTATGAAAATGGTTGTCCGTTGGTATCTTTCCGGTTTCTACAAGAAGCCAAAGGTGAGCTGTATTCTCTGTATTGTTGTGTAATTGTTGATGTTATGTTCATTTGCATCATCTTTGCCATGCATTCACTTTGTTCATTTTTCTGGTATTTATGTTTTATAGGGTCTGAAGAAGCCGTATAATCCAATACTTGGTGAAGTGTTTCGCTGTTATTGGAGACATGAGAAAACTGGCAGCAGAACATTCTACATTGCTGAGCAGGTGTCTGTTAACAGCTGTCAATATGTTTGTTTATGTTTACATCACTGCAGCATGTAGCTACTGTTGTTGAGCTGCTCTCTGTGCCTGTGGCTATATGCACATCATTGATGTTCAGCACCAAAAAAATACAGTAAAAAGTCATCATATATCATTTGTGCTGAATGTGATAGTGAACACAGATTTGACTGATTGCAAATAAGTGGCATTTTCTGTTAGAGCTAGAGGACTGTTGAATATACTCTTCATATTTTGTTTAGTCTAAATAGTATGCTGAGTAGTGTATTCCTGTTTGGAATTTTTTCACTCCTGCAGAGTTTGAATTTTACCAATACACCAACTGTTTTTTATTGCTTTCATGCAGCTCTGTTTAGATGGTGCATTTGTGTAGCAATTTTAGATGCTGTTAGTTAGTAGTTAACACCGAGATATGTTTTGTCATTTTAGATTTCACATCATCCACCCGTGTCTGCATTTTATGTCTCCAACCGTGAAGACGGATTTGTACTCAGTGGTTCAATTCTGGCGAAATCAAAATTCTACGGGAACTCCCTGTCAGCGATTTTGGACGGTGTTGCACGGCTTGTGTTCTTGAAGCGTGGTGAAGACTATCTGCTGACAATGCCATATGCACACTGTAAAGGTAACAGAGTATTTGCTTGTATGCTACTTAACTGTGTAATGTTTCTGAATGGTCATGCTTTGGCAGACTCACCTGACTTGCAGTTATAATGATAGGCCAGGAAAGCAGAAATCATTCACATTTCTTCTTCAATGTTCATTCATTTTTACAAGAAACTGAATTGTTGCACTTATAGCTAGTTTTTCAGTGTAATATACATTCAGACTACATTTCTGGACTATATGTTGTCATTTTGTTGTAGGTATTTTGATTGGCACATTGACGATGGAATTGGGTGGTGTAGTAACAATCAGGTGTGAAAAGACCGGATACTGGGCTGAACTGGAATTCAAGCTTAAGGTCAGTGTAAGTCTTTAAGCAGTACTGCCACACACGCAAACGACCATTTTACTATGCCATTTGTTAGGTTTTCTGCATTAGCCATTGGTATTTCAAAGTCCTCTGAGGGAGCCTTATCAGATTGCTGCTGTAGTACTTTTACGGGCAAGATGCCTTTTCCTGATGCCCCGTTGTGTCTTAAAGTGACCTGATATATGTAGGGACCACAGTCTTTCATGGCCCGTGGAATTGTGAGCTGAGCAGCGGAATTTGTTGTTTTGCCATGGAAATGCGTCAAGCTGCAGAGTTTAGGTTTTGTGTCGAAAGTGTCCAGTTTCTGGAAATACACTTCAAAACGAATGTATTTGTTTAGTATTGTAATGCCAGCAACTTGCCTAAACACAGAATGTCTATTAAAGGGTGTGGCAGCTGCCACATGCCTGCATGTGCATAAATTATGAATCTGGTCTATTATCAAGTTATAGTAGACAGAGTAGAATTCACCATACAACAATGAGTACGTTCATTTGCCACTAAGGTAGAACACACCAACAAAGTACAAAAAGCAGGTACAAAAGGTACACAATGTGCAAATAAAGAAAAAGAGATAAAATTTAGTGCACATCAAGTTAAACATCATACTAAACACAAGTCACTAAAATGCTTATGAACAAGTCTGTTAATCTTACCAGATGAGACTTTGTAAAAATACATAGCATCAGTATCAATAACATTAAACAGTTTCATGAAATCTTGACTCATAGTAAACAGTATAGTAAAAAAAACTTTACTACATGGTTAGTGCTATAGTGACCTTTCTAATGAACGTTAGGCGCATCTTATGGCGCAAATGAATGAAGTCCAGGCAGCCCAGACTACACATAAAAACACGAACGGACTCGTGTTTACGGAAATGGAAAATAATATTAAAAATAGAGTTCCAACACGTATTCAAGTCAACATAATCAGATGACTTCAAGCATCTGGCATTAACTCCATAAGTTAGAAGAGGGAGACAGTATGATGTGATGAGGTTCAAACGAACAATGTCATCAGTACCACGAGAATTTCCCAGTACTCTGATACAGGCGGTAAAAAATTTATGTTTCATAACATCCGTATTTACAGTGAGCTTCTTTTCAGTGTGGTATGAATGTTCTTGATACATGTATAACAAGTTCTCACAAACGTTAATTATTTAATATAACTATTGATTTTAGCCATTCTTGGGTAGCGGTGAAGCGAGCAACTGCATCTCGGGAAAGATTCGATTTGGTGATGAGACACTAGCAACAGTGAGTGGCCACTGGGACCAAGAAGTGTTCATCAAGGATAAACGTTCTGAGGTAACGTGCTGATGTTGCTTTGTGATGCAGCATTCTGTGACTTACATGTCAGTTATGCAATTTGCATTTTCATGTGACGATAAATCATGTAACACATGTAACTGATTTGTGGCTGTGCAACATAGTTAGTGTTGCATTTGCTAAGAGAATTTGTCTATCCTTTCATCTGTCCATCCATTCGTGAGTCACGCCTAAATGGTTCAAAATATCAAAATATGCTTTGCACCACAACATAGTATGATGTCTCTACCTTATTGAAGCTAAATTTTGCAATCCCGAGTTTAGGGGATTCACCTCAAATGAGTGCATTAAAGACAGGCAACCCTGTCGACAGCGAAAATTTGACCAATATCTTATAAACAGTGTGAGACAGTATGTAATTTTGTATAATAATAATAATAATAATGATAATATGTAAGTTAGTGTTATTCACTAATAAGAAGTCATATACAGGCTTTTTATTGGTACCAAAATTGATGACCTTGAATGACCTTGAACCACGTATTGGCCATTATTTTGTCATTTCACCCAAAGCAGTAGCTTTTGGAGCTAACTAACTAACTACCCATTGTGTCTGCAACAGAAATGTAGGCAAAAGATTCTGTTTTTAATATTATGTGATTTGTGACTGCATACGTGTGCTTCTCTCTTAATTTTTTCTGGAAAACTGACCCACACCCACCTTAAACTATTCGAGTTGTGCAACATTGTGTGGCCATCTTAGCAACAGCTGAGCTCTTGTTACTATTATTCATGTAATTATTATTTATTAATTATGCTACAGAATCACCAGAATGCGATTGAATTTAGCTTAATTTGTTTAAGACTTACGTTGAAGAAAGGCATTGTCATATATGGCATGCACGGAGCTCATCGGTATCCTATAATGCAAGCTGCGTAGTATGCATATTGCATTTTAAAATCGTAGAAGTTCCAGAACTAAACTGCATCCCTAACAGTTCCATACCTCAGTCAGTATTTAGTGTTAGATTACATTGTAGTAATAGATCAATGTATGTTAATGGTTGTTACAGTTTACTGCAGTCATTTGCTAACGGACTGATATAAGCTTGACTTTTATCGCTGACTTTCTCTCTGCTTAGACGAGGTTAGCAGTGGTGTGCTGTTATCATCAAGTGATTGTGTTATTGTATGCATACATACATACATATGTACATACATACATTGGAGTACAGTGGTGAGTACAATACCTGGCTAATTGATTTGGAATGTAAAATGCAGGTACGTGAAGCACTGTGGAACCCAACACCTGAGGTTAAGGCTCATCGTCTGTGCCGATACACAGTTCCCATTGATGCTCAAGAAAATTATGAGTCCGAGAAGTGAGTGTTTGAAATCTGCCGCTTCTGAGATGTTCTGTTGTATTGTATTGTATTGTATTGTATTGTATAGAAATTTTTAAGGTGGCCTAAGTAA
>Ga0066192_1000232_pt1 | contig 10929 bp, 9 predicted proteins | sample WorMetvacBELIZE1_FD_58707 | JGI IMG/M metagenome (GOLD analysis project Ga0066192, IMG submission 58707) | Marine gutless worms symbiont microbial communities from Max Planck institute for Marine Microbiology, Germany - Olavius vacuus BELIZE.1... | ecosystem: Host-associated > Annelida >... | reverse complement strand
AGATTTGTCGCAGTTATTGTGATTTTTATTTTGGCGTCACTTTTTGGAACACACTGTATATTATTTGTGTATGTACGTAGGCCTATATGTTTGGATATTTGTATGTGTGAATGTATATGTGTATGTATTTGTCTGTGTTTTTGCTACCACGGTTTGCTGAAATAAAATGAATATATTGCAAGAGAATTAGGTGTTCAGAATACTCATAACTGATCTGGACGCACTCGAACTGAAACAGCGACTGAGAACGCAGTGGGCCAAGTTGGATCCTGTCATCATTGCGGCAGCCATTCGTCAGTGGCGTCGATAGGTCCAGATCAGTGATGCGCGTTTTGTACACCTTCTTCTGCAATATTCCCACACGCTGTGACAACTTCGAAACGGTACGAGATAGGATGTCAGTTAGTATTAATCACTAATGGGAAGTCGCATCACGGGCTTTTGATTGGTATCGACATCGGTCATCGGTGATCTTGAATGACCTTGAACGGAGTAATAGCGCTATTTTACTCAATTCAATATTCAGTAGCTTTGGGGGCCGATTACGTTACAGTGGTTGAAGATAGACCTATAATGTGTGCAGAATATCGTCTTCCCCTTTTGGCCAAATTTGACTCACGAAGCGGTCGCACGGTGAACGGTCTCTCTGCGATAACTAAGCTACTTGTTTTTTCTTACGTGCAATATACAGTATGTTTTAATAAAAAGTAAGCCTAGATGTATTTGCCATATGCTCTGTAAAAAAACTAGGCCGATTCTGATACAGTTTGGTGTATAATATTAAATAAATTTGCCGCAATATATTATAACTGTTTTCCATCTAACTTTAATAGTGCTTCGTGAAACTGAAATTCGCGTTTTGTGAATTCTAATGCTTAAACTTATTTATGATAATGGTTACTAAGAGGATGTAGTCACGATGAATTTTTATGGCTACAGCTGACGATAAAGTTTGTAAACATTATTTTATGCTGGAGTTGAAGCCAAGCGTCATCGACAGGCCATCGATCATTGGCAGCCAAGGCCGAGGGTGTGCACAGCACTTTGAACAGCTGCTTAATTGCTACGTTGCTTTTTCTTACTAACAGATCACATATTTGATGTCTCTTAACTTTTTAAGGCCGCACGACACAAGTCGGCAGGCCTTTGTGTGTTGCCTCTGTCATTTTATTATTATTTTTTAACAAATTAGACAAACCCTGGCTAAACACGCGCAGCGGCGACCCGGTATAAGTATATATCAGAGGTTTTGGTCCTGTGGGTTCAACTTGATTAATTTACTCATTGTGCTCACCCCTTCACTAAATTTATCATAGGAGGAGGTTAAAAAGTGCGAAATTTTGGCTCGATTTTCGACATCGCAGTCGCCTTTGACGCTTTGTGATTTCAAAACGGAGGAACCTGTCGTAAATCTAATACTTTTATGCCCTGAGCGAGGATGACTACATTTCGTTCTGACTCAAATATTTCGCCCATGCATCCTTTTCCCGAATTTTTATAGCGGTTATATATTAAGAAATTTAGCTAAAGTTTCGCCTTCGAGGCGCTGCAGCATGTTTCAAAACGAAGCAACGTATACCTAAAACCGAAATTCACGTTCCAAGTGCCGACGATTGGCCTATCTGTTTTCCAGATTTGGTTTAGATCGCTACCCCATCTCTGAGAATTAGGCGGTACAAAATTGCTGCCAGAAAATTGGCTGTGAAAAATGTGTCGAATCTCCCAAACAACGCAGCGTCCCTGCACCAAAAGTGTCGGGAGTTTTGTCCTAGGCTCACTTTGAAACCTCGACTTAGACACTTTATCTAGCGCGTCCCCAGTTTTTACAGGGGGAGTGAAATGTGCAAAAATTTAATAAATGATTAATAACTCAGTCTCAGATTGTTCGATTTCGCTCATAGTTGGTACGGAGTCTGATCACGTGACAGCCGATGTTCAAGATTCAACGATGTTCAATCGTTCAAGATCATATGTCAAAGGTCAACGTCACCGAGTGAAAACGTAGTCTGATCGCCAAATTATTGAGCTCTTTCGGGATATCTGGGTCGCTGAATTGGAAGCTGCGAATTAGCAGTTGTATGCAAAGTGGCCAAGAAAAGTCCATGCAGGACGACTGGTGTGACGTCGTGTGGCCTTCGAGTTGCAGTGCTTCACAATTGCCATCTTTTCTGGTTTATATATGTCACAGGCTTACATTCTAATTTAAAGAAATGCACTCATGGCATTCCACTATCATTTACCTGAAAACATTGATTTTGTGGTTCAGAAGGTAGTATATAGAGACACTATTCAGATGAGATGGGAAACATTTACGTTATTGTGGTAAATTTATTGAGGAGAATATATTCTAAATGTTATCGAAATCGGCCGAGTTTTATGTAATATATGACAAAGCATTTTGGCTTTCTCTTTATTGGGACACGGTTTAGGGACAAAATTTATAAAATATAAGTTCGTTTGCAGAAAGCAGCTACGTTTGCAGCAAGAGATATTTACAGCGACGAATTCACATAGAACAGCACACCAAGACATGTTAGCGATACATCCACCTCATATCAATAGTTGGTGCTTAAATACTGCAGACAGGTAGGTTTGAGTTCATTTTCTACGAAACGTTGCCATTTTCGGAGGTGTCTGTAACAATGGGCCACTTGTACAGCATTTATCGCTGCAATTAGTGATTCCTAGCCTCGCTGGTTGGCTGGTCTATCGTATTTCTTGCTCAGTCAGTTTAGTGTCGCTATGTTTCCATGCTGCGTTAACTGCAGCGCAGTGTCTGCGTTTCTCGGCGAGTGAATAACGTCGGGTCTTCGTGCATAATGTGCGCTCGTGGCGCCGCCCTAGCGCCTCGTTGGCGAACAACGATCGCTGCAAACTCGCCAATGAGAGATGATGCTGCATAGATTTTCGGTCGAGCAGCAGCAGCAGTAGCAGCAGCATAAGCTTTCGTTGTTTGTTCGTTATCATCTTCGCACATTTGGACAATATATATCTCAATATATAGCTCACATCTAAACCACACAGTAAAGCTGGTCAAACGACGTAGTTTCAACGTAATGCAGATCGTGCTGCGATGTTAGAGGCAGCGCCCGCGAGTGGAAAAAGAGGAACTCGAAGAACGAAGGGAATGAAGAACGACGGCGCCTCTAAATGCCACGCCCATGCTGCCAGCGCCGGTTTCTGATTGGCTGCGGCGTGTCGATGACGTAGTGCACGACGTCATTGCAGCAGCAGTCGGAGCGAACAATGCATGCGCTGGTCTGCTCAAAGGCGTCGCCGGCTACAAAACGATTTAAGCCTCCAACAGTCGTCGACGTCATCGTCGCCCTCTGAAAGTCGACGTCGTTGGGCATTCTATTCGCTCGCGCGCGCTTTTCAACCGCCGGCATCGTCGACGAGACGTGCTGGCCTGCTCTGAATGGACACTGAAGCCGACTGAAGAGCGACCCAGAGACCCGGCCGCAGCGTTTTGAATCCGCAGACGTTGGGACAATTCCAGCCGGCGACGTTTTCATCGCGCGCGCTCGCCTACTCTTGGAGTGGCGCTGAGCTGGCAGACACAAGCGTCCTGCTGAAAGGAAGACTCGACGGCGGCGTATACAATCTGCGTTGACCGGTCGGTCTCAATTGGACTGCGATGAAGGACCGACAAAATGGCGGAATTATGATACACGTCGCGGCGCGAACTCGTCGCACCTGCTGATCTGTCGCCGCTCTGAATAGAATCAACGTATTGTGCGGCGCCAGCGACTGAGCACGTGACCCTCAAGTACAATAGCAACAGTAGTGGACCGCAGACAATACACCAGCGCGCCGTGAAGCCCGCCTACTTTTAGTACATCCGTATTGCCGTAACCATAGTGACGTCCTTGACCTTGTTGTTGCGATGGAATCACTGTGGCAGCCGGCGTTCTACCGCGATGAACGCGTCGGATTCATGGACTCTGTATGCAGTATGCCGGAACTACTGCAGCGTAAGATGGCCGCTATGGGCCAACACATGAAAACCGCGTGGGCCGGCGTTGGAATGGGTTCCGGTCAGGTGACGTCGAAGCCGTCACCGTCTGGTGGCGGAAGCGCTGGTCAGAACATGCAGGCAACGTCGTCAGCGTCTGCCTCGCATCATCATCATCACCACCATCAAGCGCTGCCGCATCATCAGAACGCGGCTAACAGTCATCAACGATCGTCGGCGTCGGCTCCATCTCATAGCACTCAGCTCGCGATCGGTTCTCACGGAACTGGATACTCGCTCGCCGGCATCGGAAGTGGTACGACGGCGGCGTCGAACACAGGCGGCAGCGCCAAGTCGAAGATCAACGACGATCGAGTCAAACGCCCGATGAACGCGTTCATGGTGTGGTCACGTGGCCAGCGGCGCAAGATGGCGCAGGACAATCCCAAAATGCACAACTCGGAGATCTCGAAGCGACTTGGCGCTGAGTGGAAGTTGCTGACCGAGGCAGAGAAGAGGCCGTACATCGACGAGGCAAAGCGACTGCGCGCCGTGCACCTCAAGGAACATCCTGACTACAAGTACCGACCACGCCGCAAGACCAAGACGCTGCTCAAGAAGGACAAGTATTCCGGAATGTCGATCCACCATGCGGCCGTGGCTGCTGCGGCGGCGGGTGGCATGGCCGCCGTACAGGCGCTGCAGCAGGCTGGCAGGGTCGACATGTACCATCAGATGAACGGCTACGGCGGAGCGTACATGATGCCGCCGCATCATCAGCAGCATCAGCAGCAGCAGCATCAACCACATCACCAGACTCAGCAGTCGTCACAACATCACGCCGCCGCCTACCACTATCACCAGCAGCAGCAGGCGGCCATGATGGCCGCCGCCGGCCAGTACGCACCGACCAACGCCGGGTACTACTCGGCTCATCAGATGGGCGTGACCAGCACGTCACCGTTCGGGTCTCCGTACGTCTACCCGTCGATGTACGCCGCCGCTGCCACCGCGCCGCCGCCGCCGCCCGGCACCGCCACCATCAAAGAAGAGCTACACAACAGCCCGACCGGAAGTGCAACATCCACAAACGGTTCGGCGGCGACTGTTTCCGGTCGGGCGCCCTACGGTAGCCCGCCGGCCGACATGAGAGAGATGATCGGCGTATACCTACCTGGCGGGCCTGGCACAACGACCAGCGGCGGCGGCAGCGGCGGTCCGCTGCGAGACGAACCGACGCCTCCAGGGGCAGGTAGATCTCTGGTCGGTCAGTACGACGGATTTTTCCGCCATCATCAACAATCGGCGGCGCCGTCACACTCGCTACTGGAAAGTCATTCTCCGGGCATCAACAACACTCTACCGTTGTCGCACATGTGACGTCGTCTCTCACTTTCTCGCTCTGCTGTATTATAGTATAAATTTCTGCGCGTTATTTATTTCATTTGTATTGTTTTTCTTGTAAACTCATTGTAACGTTTGTTGGTTTTTCGTGGATGTATTTGGTATTGCTGTTGCTGTAAAGGCAATGCGGTCTTCGTTATTAACAGTCTAGTTAGTCATTGTATGCATATTCATCGCTTCAATGAAAGTACACGATAGGTGCTCCAGTTACTATTGTATCATGTAATGCGCTGTAGCCTGTATTTCCCAAAATTAGTTCAATTTTGAATTAAGCTGATATAACCACTACGCAATTTGTGTTATAAGTCTAGTGTTCGATGGCGCTGCATTTAGTAATGTTAAGTATTTTAACGCTTTTCAAGTCCAAATTGTGGAGCTGTATTCATTATCATGCTCATGCAAAATAATTCCAATGAGTTTTGATGATATTCATCAAAGTGAATGTTTGAGGATTAAAATCAATTAAATACACTTGTAACGTATAACTTTATTCATTTCATGTTTTTCTTGTTCACCCAGGGACGTCTATAGCATTGGGCCGTGCTCCCCAAGCCTTGCAAAAATGCGAAATGGACTATAAATGTCTAAATGTTTGATGTCAGAGTGAACATACGAAGAATCCTTGCGACTTTTGTCGATATTTCAGCGATGCGTGCAGATGTTTTTGCATGAAACTGTCCAAAACTGTTGAACATTATAATACACACTTTCCACCGAGTTTTGTTTAAATACATCTGAAAATGACAAAATTATTCTGTTTCAACCAAAACAACCCCATTTCTCAGCGTTTCGAGCGTTGTTATACACGTAGTCTATTGGTGGCTCTGAAAAGAGCCAGTTTGTTGGTGATGAGAGGAGGATACAGACATAAAGATGGACAGAGTTACTGCAGATGCTCGAATTGGCAGCCACAGCTATGTAGGCAGTCAAGCGTTTGGTGAAGTTTGCCTGCAGTGGGTGCCAGACGTTTCGTACCCTGACCATTTCGTAACCCGGCATTTCGTACCCGGTGTCTGTTAAAATGGTTAGGCTTAGATACCTCGGGTTAGGGTTAGAGTTAGTGCTAGTGTTAGGATTATGTGTTAGTATTAGAGTTAGGGATTGGGGATTAGCTAGGGTTGGGATTAAAATCAGAGTTAGGGTCAGGATTAGAGATGTCTAGGGTACGAAACGCCTGGGTATGAAAAGATTAGCATACGAAATGTGTGGAAGCCGTTCGCCTTCGCCGCCGCCTTGTTGATGTGTTTTTGTGGCAGCTCTTTCCAGATAGTCTGCAGGGCGACTTTAAACTATCAGTTGCCTTAGGCTTCGGCTGAAGTTTATGGTACCTTTCTAGCATGATGCGACAGACGTAATTGTCCAGCGGGTTCAAATCTGGACAGTTTGCGGGCCACTCATTCTTCTTAATGAACCCGCACAGTTCGCTCGCAGCCAGTTCTGCATGACCCTCGAACGATGCGAAAAGGTGATTGTCTTCGCTAAATCTTATAACCATGTTACTTGCGGGTATATTTCAATCAAACTTGGTCATAAAGTGTATATTTTATTGTTTAACAGTTGTTTAACATTTCATGCAAAAATCTGCGCACGCAATGCTGAAATGTCAACAAAAGTCAGAGAGGTTACTTTGTATCTTCACCCTGTATATTAAACTAACGTTCCGCCAAAATAAGTCACACACTCAAGAAATAGAAAAAAGAGTTTACACGAAGATGATTATCGGCAAACTTGTAGGTGTTATAGTTACCAGTTTCTACAGGCAAGGGCTGTGCTGGAGGGATGGATCCTTTGCTCCAGACCCACCAAACCTCGTCTCGGGGTGTCCATGGGATAAGTACAAATCCATCGAGAAAAAATTTTCTTTCCTCCTCTACCTAACCAATGTTGATATGGCATACTGTACAGCCCACAAAGTGCCCCAAAGTAAACCTGGAAGTCACTCCGACTGTTTGGGGCAGCCCCAGACTCCTATACTGGGGTTCTACTCGGACCCCGCTGGGGAATCCCGTCTCCCAAACTCCCGTTTTGCCCCGCGGTTACTGAATTTCTAAAGACAATAAAGTTACTGTTAGTTGAGTTTCGAGTGCTGTTCAACAGGCCCTGAATCTTACTGTAAATGAAACCGTGTTACATATTGCGAATTTATAAGCGAAACAGCTTGTACAGATGCATGCAATTACTATGTCTTTTTGTATATTAGCAATGTGATTTGTTGGATATTATTAAGCGTGAGTGTGCAACGTGCACGTACGATATTGTATTGTCCACGTTTTGTTCAATGTTCATTGATATTATTCATCATTAAAATTTGCTTTAAGAACTCAATCGCTCTACTGACTAATTAATGTGCAATTTACTGTGTTCAGTGGAACAACCTGCGTTCAATTGGAACTGTTCACATTAACAGTAATAATATTAAGCACGGTATGTAACGCTTTGACGCCCACAAACAACAACATTTCGTCGATAGTTATAAAATAACTATATTATATTATCATCACATTGCCTTTATTATCAAGCTGTCCGACGTATGTCGGTAGGCATGTTTTGCTCGTGTTCTTTTTAGACATCAATACTCTAATCTCTCAGAGGGTCGAGGGACGCCACGTCGAGAGAATATCAGAGGTTTGATCCAGAGATCGACGATTCGTAACCTCCAGTTTTAATATTCGTAAAAATTTGTTGACAATCACTTTGGGCTACTTATATTTCAAAATTAAATGTTGGTGAAGTCTGAATTCTGAAATTTTTGTTGAGTTATAAAATTATACAGGTAGAAGTAATAGTAACAAAAATATGACGTGTTTATGCTGACACCTACAATACATGGACAGTTTGCAGTGATTTGTTGTAAATGAATGCAGTATGCTGATAAAATACAACTTACATTCAAAACAATGAGAAATGGGCAAACAATTTTACAAACCCTTTTTAAATTCGTGATTTTCCAGAATTTTTAAAATTCGTAAAATTCGCATTCTCGATCTATGGTTTGATCAAATGTCGAACTCGTAAAATATGCTCAGACATTGAGCCTACCTCTCTTCTAACTTTTACTAGGGTCACAAAGTGCGGAATTTAGCATCGATTTTCGATTCCAGTTGCCTTTCGAGGGCTCTGTGTCGAAATGAATCGACATATTGGAAATCTTAAACATCCACCTTGATTAAGTTGCTAATCGTTTTTCGACTCATGTCAAAAAGTGCGAAATGTGGTCCACATTTTATTATTTTTATTTGCACTTAGAGATGATCTCGTTCCTAAACAAAGCCAACATATCTAAAATCTAAAATGCACTTGGAGCGCGCCGATGACGGCTTTTCGTTTTCCCAGAATTTGGTGTAGCTCAGTTCTCCCGTCTTTGAGAAACTGTGCGTATTTCTTGCCCCTTCCCATCTCCTCACCGCACGTGTGCATTCGCGCCATGATCAAAAGTATGTCATAGACTGGGTCCTAGATTGAGCTTGAAATGTCGACTCATATATTTTGCCTAGCCCTCCCCCATTTTTTACAGGGGTAAAAAGTGCGAAATTTGGCCTCGATTTTCGACCCCAGTCCATTTTAAGACGCTCTGATTTCGAAACGAAACAACTTGTCTGAAACAAAAAACACATGTACATGGGGAGTCTCGACGATTGCCATATTCCACTCCAAATTTTACGTAGGTCGATGTCTCAACTCTGAGGAATATGCGGTACAAAATTCTCCCCCTGAAAATCGGGCCGTGAAAATTGATCGAATCACCAATAACTCATCCGCGCATTGGCCGATTGTGTTGTAATGTCCTGGCCAAATTTGATGCAGTTCGGCCCACTCACCCCTGAGAAGCATTGTCTATAGTTTGTGGCTCCCCTAAACAACAGCCGAGGATAGGCGAATTTTGCTGAAATTTGGTATATGGGTGCGTTGTCCGCGGAGGCAGCGCATTTGATTGAAATGCACATGAATCCAAAGTGCAACTTTTAAGCCAAAAACAGTGGGTGGGCGGCTGCTCCAGCATGGTTCTCCTTCCTATACATTCCGATTTCTGCGATTATACCGGTAAAGTACCCGGTACCGTAAACATTTAGCGTCGTACTGTCGTACACGTAGGCGGTAGGTCTGTAGCAATCACTTTACTGTGTGACTGTCAGAGTGCGACGACACAATACTCACACAGGAGCTCAGCTATTGCTGAGATGGCCGCGCAATGTTGCACAAGTCGAATTTTCAATTTGAGTGGGTACCTCTTTTTACGCATTGTTTCACAGTATAGTCTCTGAGAAAATCACCATAAATCATACACTGTCCAAAAAGTGTATTCTTTGAGACATGACAGTGGTTTAACTTCAACCCTCCGACGTAGAAGTTGGCCCCGAAGCTACCGAATTTGGTAAGATAACGCAAATAGCGGCCATTACGCCGTTAAAGGTCATTCAAGGTCACCACTTTCGGTACCAATCGAAAGCCCGTATGCGATTGGTGAATAACTGTAACTTGCAGTCTTGCATTCTATCTTGCACTGTTTACAAGAAATTGCGGAGTATATGATCAAATTTTCGATGTCGACATACTCGTTTCGGCTGCAGTACTAAATCCAGGACCACAAAATTTGGAGCCAAAAAACTAGAATCATCGCTCTATCGTATGGTAAAAAGTATTTTAGTATCTGGAACCGTTTATGCGTGACTTACGAGTGTGACAGACGGACGGACGGACAGACATTATCATAAATGGCGAACTTTACTACATTGTGGGGCCAGAAGTGTTTGATATGCGTGTGCCACTATAGCACGGGGTGCTATACTGTTAAGATGGTTTTAATCCTGCACTCTCAGTGCCAATGTTTCTTCTCATATTTCACTGTTTCCCACGTGGACTAAATGCCGGAAGTGGGTGGGCGATTCTGCCAAATGGGTGGGGTTTCTCCACCTAGTTTGTATGTAAAATGTTGTTCTAGGACCAAGACCCAGATCGCACCTGTCAAGACCAAGACGAGAACCGAGGCCGAGACCACATGTTTTACATACTAGATCAAGATGAAGACCGAGATCTCACTGCATTACAAATCACGTCAATATAATAACATTAACGATATTATTTCTGTTTCAGCTACTGAACTGCGGACAATTTAATACAGTCTTAACTTTTAAGACAAAGCATCATCTTGTTCTACAGTTGTGACAAAACATTGTTCAACATTGCACTTACTGCCCAAACGTTATATTCACTATTCAGTACACCCTTCTGACATTTATTCAGCTTCAAACGCAGCTCTAATTTTAATTTGTCAACCCTAATATGACATGACATTATGCCAGTGTCTTACTGTACCTACTAGTAACACTACAGTCAATGGATATGATTGTTGCGAGATGCTAGAGGCGCAATTACAATACCGTTGTGCCAAAATATACCGAGTAGAGCGACACTATCGCAAAAACGTTGCAGAGGCAGTTTACAGAGTGAAAACGCGTCATGGATGTTGACGTGTTGATCACAGGCAGCACAGTGGTGCTGACCTGAAATGAAAATTAAAAGTGCAATGATTTAAAGTGCGTTCAAAAACCGACTTAGAGCCGGCTTAGTCT
>Ga0066192_1000230_pt1 | contig 10934 bp, 10 predicted proteins | sample WorMetvacBELIZE1_FD_58707 | JGI IMG/M metagenome (GOLD analysis project Ga0066192, IMG submission 58707) | Marine gutless worms symbiont microbial communities from Max Planck institute for Marine Microbiology, Germany - Olavius vacuus BELIZE.1... | ecosystem: Host-associated > Annelida >... | reverse complement strand
AAACACGGTCAAAGTTTGTTTTACATTAAAACAATGACACACTATTTTTCCGGGAAAATGCTTTTTCCGGGAAACGTCTTTCCGGGGAAATGACTTTCCGGGAAACGTCCGTAAACCGTGGATAAGACTCCATATAAAATACTAGAAAAGATGGCAACTAGCGATGCATTGCCACTTGAGGTTCAACCAGTCGTTCTCGACTTCAATAACGAGGCCCATAATGCAGCAACCTACCAAATTTCATCACAATCGGGCAATTAATGCATGGCTGAGTTATTCATGATTGGACAAATTTCTCAGCCCATTTTACACGGGTCGATTTTGTAGCCGCTAGTTCTAAGAGATGACTGGACTGAACTACACCACATCTGGTGATAATATAGGCCAATCATCGGCGCTCCCAATTATTAATGTTTTAAATTTCCGATAACGCGGCGACACGAGTAACCTGTGTGCAGGACAGCAACGCAAAACATACACAAGTCACAACCAAAACTTCAGTTTTCAACTTTCTTCAGAACAACAACAACGACAACAACACTGAATAAAAATATTGACTAACTACGGATTAATGCAGCTACCGACTTCAAAGCACAAACAAAACTGTTCAGTGTTCGTGATGTGTTCGTAATCTCTGTACACCAGTGGTTCTTTTTTGGTTCCTGCAACCGTTTACGTGATCCGTAAAATAGGACCTCGTCCAATCTACACGTGCAGTGACTAATAACTGCTCTGTGCCATCCACATGGAACTCTCCACCAGACTCGCTCAAAGACACTGTTTTGTCTCTGTCTTCTTTTCGGAACAGTTGAAAACTTTTCTTCTTTCTTCCTACTCAACATTAGCACATCCAGCGCGCTAGAGGTCGTCGATGATTGCGCGCCATATAAATATTTTTAACTTTATTACTGGAAAAAATATTAACATTATCTGCAGTTTACTGCAGGTACTGTATCGTTATAATGAACTGCTCAATATCCCATATTATTTTGTAATTTGGTCAGAAAAAAACCTACAGTAATGACTGGCCTCAAAGGTTCTGCAACTCGCTTCGTGTTATTATATTAATTTGGCAACCCCTTGAACACTTTCTGCACTCTGTGATGCAAGCAGTCCTCGTAAAGAACCTCTAATCTGTACGGTTTGTACATCTGTCGAACATTAACATTCAACATAACATAACATACATCGTTCACACACACACACAACAAATGAACAGAACGTGCAAATCGCAAACAGATGAGAATTCTGTACTAAGTGCGTGCTGCTCGATCTGGCCTGACTTCAGTATGTACTAACTGGCGATTGTATGACGAACGAGGCAAGCAACGTGGTTGACCGCCAAATACAGCGCACTCTGCGAGACAGTGGTATGCACACAGTATGGACTCCCGTAAGTACGTTTTATCGGTATCCGGACAAAATGCCACTGGATAAAATGCCAACCGAAAAAAATGCAAACGGAGGAAACGTATGAAATATGTGAAAGGCACGATACATAGCCTACATAGTGCTTGTAGTGACAGTATTGAACGTCGCAGCATGACCTAATCATTCCATTTACTCGGATTACCTGACGTATACTAATTACGAAGTAGCAGACCGGGGATTAATGAGCAGTTTTCATAGGTTTACGTATAACCCGCAGCCGTCTTTACTCTTTTCGCGACGTTTTCCCGACTATTATAACTCTTTGAATAAGTGAGCGTCTAATACTGAGACATCAGGATAGATTTTTCTGGAGTTATTTTATTTGAGTGCCAGAAAGCTGCACGGGCTGATGAACTCCGTCTCTGCCCAGAATCTGCAGCTGCGATTGCTCCTATCGTCTATCTGTTCCCATACGCCTGCGTATTTGTTCGTTTGTTTCTAGCGGACTGGTTGCTTTCATATAACAACGTACCATCTATCAAAATGTGTACACGAATAATCAGTAGAAATATCTACAGAAATACGTCGACTTTTACTCAGGTGAGACTGCAGACTTGCTGGGAAAGTTAGCGTTGTGATGACGTGAGCCAGAACGCTGTCCAACAGGAATAATCTACGGCCCTGAGGTACATGGCAAGGCACTCTGAAACGACTGCAGCTGTTGTGATGGCAGACGACTGAGAAGTGTTCTAGACGTCATCGACAATACGACGGTTGAACGGCGGAATAGCGACAGTGTCGAGCGCTGCGTATGTGTCGCTGACTTGGACGTTGTCGACGTCGACGTCGTCGAAGAGATCAATGTCAACGTCGCTGATCGGTTCCGGCACGAAGTAGTCTTCATCGCTGGCCATGCCAGGTCGGTAGTTATCGTACTCGCTGGTGTCGCCGTAGCTGCTGAGCGCCGGGTCAGAGCGCGACAGTTCACTCGCCGTCCCGTCGAACGACGACAGACTCACGTCGTCTGGGTGAAGTAGCAGCAGCTGGTGGTGATTGTCGGTCCTTCCAGGCCGCCGCTGACGTGCCGCGGGCGCCGCTGGGCTGTCGGCGCGCGAGGACGACCCAGACCGAGGTGCGCTGTCGTCTACGTCGCTGGCGATGTTCTCCAGACTGCGGCAGAGTCGTGGTAGCGACGTCACGCACGCCGAGCGTCGAACGCGGAACGACGGAGCAGGACCGACCAGGGCGGCTGTCGGTCGCGACGAGTCCGCCGCTCGACGTCTTACCGGCGGCTGCGGCTGGACCCTCAGCTGACAGATGACAGGAACTGGTCCGGCGGACTGCAGTGGATGTGCTCGGAACGGCGACTGGTCGACGTTGTTGTTCAACAACTGAACGCCTAGAGATCGATTATTAGCGTCCGATGAGACGGGCTTGAACGCGGAGGCTCCGTGACCGCGCTGAAACAGATGTCCATCTCGCTGTTGAATGTCGTGCGGCGGCGGTAAAGGCGGCGGTGAAACTTTGTTGTCGATCTGGCGACTGGTCAGCGCTGCAGCGACACCGCGGTCAACAGCGGCGTACGAGAGTCCGCTGTTATTCGCAACGAAGTTGTTACTGACTGCGCCGTTCATCTTGATCAAGTTGAGCGGCCGCGAAGGTTCACGCACCGATGTGAGCTTGACAGCGCCGAGAGGTGGCTGCATGGCGGCAGCCGCGTGGTGGGTGGCACGGCTCGGCGGAAGGTGCACTTGCGTGTGGTCGGCGGCGCGAGTAATGACAGGGTGGTGGTGATGGTGGCAAGCGGCAGGCAACGCTGGAACGAGGTTGCTCGTCTGTACTGACTGGTCAACGAGACGACTGGACGACGGTGTTGAGGCGACGATACGCTCCACGTCAAGAGCAAGCTCCTTCATGATCGCGTCGATGTCGTACTGTCCGTCAACATCGTCGACAGGTGGCGCTCGCCGCGACAAGCCGCTCTCGTTCGGCGACTCGCCGATACGCTGCAGTACCCTGCCCTGGCCGACACCGTCCCGCAGCGCCGGTGACCGACCAGGCTGAGCGACGGTGGGACTGACGGTCGGCGACGTGACCACCGTCGACACATCACCCGAGCTGGACAGTCGACGTCGTTGTTGCTGTCCTGGCGGACTGGTGGGCGTAGAGCTCTCAGACATGCCACGGATGTGAATGCAGCCGTCTACGCCACCGCCGGCCGATCCCTGAGCGATGTTAGCGTTGCAGTAATGGACGACGGGAAGGTCTGGTGATCGACCTCCATGTTCCAACCACTCCCCGGCCACCGGAACAGTCAGACTGCTGGGCGGCGCAGCCAGTCGGCGCAGCGGTTGGTCGGCGTTTAACCACGGCTCGACAGAGGGCGCCTGCTGCTGCTGTTTCCGGTGACGACCGAGGCTGCTTGGTGGCGTCATCGACACTCGGCCGAGCACTGGCGGCGTCTGACCTTGACCGTCCCTCGACGACGACGAGCGGAACAGACCTCGAGGTGATGCGCTGGTGCACGACTGGACCACGCACGGCAGGATGGATGACGTCATCACGGGACGACGGTGGTCACGTGTTCCGGGCGACATGGGCGGCAGCTGTCGATCACCGGCTAACAGGAAATAAGTGACAATTTCGGCGCCTCGGAGCGTGACTTTGATGCTGCCGCGACACTGGAACTGATACTGGTGTCGCAACGGTTTATAGACGTCGTCGGCAACCTAAACACACCACACACACTCGCTTCCATTTAACATTCTATTTATTCATTTAGCCTACTGATCTTCTCCGTTAACTACCAGTAATGTGGGCTAAGACCACTGTCGTAACTGTTTTGAGTGTTAACACACCCCCAGAAATGAAAATAATGATCATGTAGAATTTTCGAGACAACATCGTAACATACAGTACATTCAGAAACAACCACATTTGCTTCAATTTGTAGATTTCATTTAACGGAAATAGGACGACATTTTCAGCCACCAGACACATTCCCTGGGCACTAAATACATCAAAAATGCGTTTGAGTCCGGCGCTCTGCCGCAAACGCATTTTTGACGTATTTGGAGCCCAGGAAGCGTGTCTGGTGGCTGAAAATGTCGTATTCCCCGCAGGAAAAACTATAAGCACTCCCTCAAATCCCTTATCTAGATTAGAGGAACCACTTTGCGGCGGGGGAAAAGAGTGGCAAAAGGAATAGAGAAAGAAAAGTAAAAAAAGAAAAAGGGACGGAAGGGATGGCAGAAACCCCTCGAAATAAATTTCTGGTTACGGCTTTGGCTGAGACATTGCTCTTATGACATGAGAGATCTCCATATCAGTCCTGGTCTTAGTGCTATGGTTTGAATATACAAGAAGTTACAGATACGTTACAACGCCCACATTACTCCTATCTAAAACGCCGACATGCAAGAGGGCAGATGAAAGAAGCCATGAAAGTGGTTTATTTACGTGGATGCAGTTTGGTAGACTTGTTCTCTGAAGAGAGCGAGCGGCGTTGACGCATCCGCCCCAGATGTCGTACTGAGGCTTGCGAGCTCCCACGACGCCGGCCGTCACGGCGCCTACACTCACTCCTGCAAGTAGCACGGCGCCAATTACACGCTCGCCGCTACTGCGCACATTCACAGGTACAGCGAGTAAACAAATGTCACATCACAGACAGCACGGCTGTACACGAGGCATGGTATAAATAAGTAAATACATTCTGGTTGAATAACCGGACCGTGGTGTTTCTTACGGGCGGCGGGATAAACAAACTTCAGCCTCCAAAAGTTTCTATATCCCCACAATAAAACGCCTTTTATGAGGCTAAGCCTATTAAGATTTTCTCAGCGTGAGAAATGCTTGGCTAATAAGGAGCAGGTTAATTATGAACGTGTTAACAGTGTAACAGTAGAGTTAATTGATTGTGTTCGGCGCATGAAGAAAGGCAAAGCATGTGGGCCTGACAACTTTTATGCAGAGCATTTCATTGTTACCAATCCATCATTGATTGTGCATTTGAAAGAGCCGTTTCAATTGATTCTTACACACAGCTTTGTACCTACAAACTTTGGTAACGTCATTAGTATACCTTCGATCACGAATAAAACAGGCAATATTAGCAGTATGGACAATTACAGAGATACAACGTTTACAAAATCTGTAAGAGGACACTGTCTTTGACAATCAGACAGAACACGTGTAAATAAATGTACATGGCATTCAACCATCTGTACATTATACGATTCGTTGACGATTTGTCACACACGTTTGCACATAATATTAGTCTTGAGTTTTGCAAATTCTATTTTTCGTTGTTTCTGCTTGCATTTGCACTAATATATTCTGACCATGAAAAGATGCTGTTGGTAGCCCCCCCCCCAGTGAGACTATTCAGTTATTTTATCCTGAAACTGCTACTATAACAGACTTCAAAGCACGGATAACATCAAGGGACTCAGGGGACTGTGTCCCACTCCAGGAGTACATTGCATATACTGTACTAAGAATAACAACAGAATGTGCCATCAAACATTCATTAACAGCAACTGGGCCTATAGCACAGTAGCCTTGTGACGTGTTTACTTACACAGAATTTCACTGCCGAGGAAATGAAATGTGACTTTAACGATAGTCGAGATGATACGACACAAATAACGGCACATATTTATATTTATGAGTATAGATAATCATTCGCCATTCCTTTACTACCTGGATCAGCCACTCGCTGAAAGTGAACAATATTGATGGATAATGCATAAAAACCAATAGGAATGGGTGAATGTAAATGGGCAGTCAGCTAGTACCTACCGGTATTCGAGGACAAGATATTGGGACAAACTGGGACACGAATCTAGTTCCACCGACTTGATTACAACTTGACATTTACATCCACAGAGGTTTCATTTTGTTGGGGAGATATATAAACTGCTGAGGACAAAGTCCAATTAGCCCCCTTACTCCCCTCCCCCCATCGAAAGCACCTGTGTAATCAGTATGTAATGTAAAGCTGAGAGCGCTTACCGACTTGCAGTGCGAAGCTGCTACCAATGAGATAGAGTCGGTCTTTCATAGCGGACAGGAACTCAACGGCCACAGACACGTGACGACTGACTGACTGCTCAGTGTCCTGTGCACATCATCGGAAATAAAACTGCTGACTTCACTGTGCACAACTGTATGTATGTATAAAGTATTTATATAGCCCACTCTAACAGCCTAAACAGTCACGAAGCACTTCCGTAAGCTGAACGAAACAGATGAGTTTTTTAGCCAGCTACAAAACTGTGTCAATGTCAGTGTCGAGTGTCGAAATGTGGTTGGAAGGTTGTTCCAAAGCTTGGGGGCACACGCAGCCAAGCTGAGACAGTCATGTGATATATATCATGATATGATGTTATGTGATACAGTCATCTAGTGTGTGCGTGTGTGTGTGTTAATTACATAAAACAGTATAATAGCATACTGACTGCATCAGTCATGTTCATATTATAACTTGCATCATAACCCCATTAACTCCTATTCCAAACATATTACCATTTCAGCAAAAAATAGTGCATATAATGTTTAAGTTAAATTTATAAATTCTTCTACACGAGATTAAAAACTTACATCAATTGTGTACTGTGGCTTCAGTCCAACAGCAAACATGTAAACGTTTCCAATGGTTTTTATTTTCTCAATTGCAATGAACTGTTCATCTTCCAGCAGCTGAATCATATGATATCACAAACACAATATTCAGCATTGATTATTCACACTGGGTCAAGGCAAACAATGAGGTATGGTGAACAAATTCTTAACTAACATACATGTAACCAAATTTTATGTGTTGCATCCAAAAACAGCGAAATGAAATCATTTAAAACAAATAATATAAATACTGCGAGTTACTACTGCACTCAGTTTCACGTTTACATAACGAGCACACTTGCTTAACAAAATAATAAGAATTTTATCAGTAAGTAACGTTTATGCAACAAAGTTTTTTTCCCATCAGTTTGTGTAACCTGGGTCACTGTTACTTTCTGTTTTTGTTCTTTGGTTGTTCTTTTCATTTGTTTTTATTTCTGTCATTCTTATGATGAATGAAGTTATTCAAACTGCAGCTGAAACACACAATACATAATGTAGATACACCAACAGATTTCCAAACCAAGCCCCTTTGATTGCCAGGCTTCCGTCGACAGATGAAGACTGTACAGACGGAGCTTCAACGACCACTAACTTCACTAAGTTGACTTAGAGTAGCTCTCTGTATTGTCATCTTAACATCAACAACCGTGAAGTAGAAAACGCATCATGCAGCCCAATGGCGTCTTTGCCACAGCATCCCATTCTCTAATCAGTGCGTTTTTAAGAAGAACAACGAACAAATGTTCAGCCTTCAGTTTTCATCTCATCTACCAGTCTCAGCAACAGAAGAAGCAAAGCAGATGACGGATGCTGCACCTCATCAAAGCCAGCGATGATGTCACGCAGTAGACGCAAGCCGTGTCTGCGATGTCTCATAATATCACATTCATGTACAGTAGCAACTGATGCGAAACACACGACCACTTTGCTGTACGACTGTGAATAAAGCTCCTAAACACCACGCATGACACCACCGACCTTGCATCACTGCAGCGCATATTACAGATAAGTAAATTATGGTATTTCATTTTCTGTACAGTTATACGTGAAAAAAGACTTTATTCAACTGGCACGTATGAAATATAGAAATATGTAAGTGAATCTCAGTTAAAACAACAATTGTTACATCATTATCAGGTTTTGGGACGTCGACTAAAAATTAACCCATTTTATTCAGCTTTTTGCACATTACTTTTAGTCAGCATTTTATTGTTTCGTTGTAATTTGCATTTTTTCTCACAACTAATCAACCTCCCTAACATCCAGCTCATTTGACACAGTTCATTATCTTCGTTTGAAATGCTAAAATTCAATTGGAAATAGGCCTACAGAAAACATGTACGTATTACTCTGTAAAACCTCTATGCTGCTATACCCATTCCAAGTCGGCCTGTCATAAGTGAAAGATAGTTCCACATTGGATATGGGCATACGGCTAGAGATTCCTGGTCTTTAGATAGCCAGTTCACAGAAGCTAGTGGCCTGAGCATGATAATAACCCTAGCGGTACACTACCATTTTTTCTCTACGCCTGTGGGTTACCTTCCCAGACACAAAGCATCATTGCTCTTTGGCCACTACCAAATTATACTGCTTGGTAACAGAGGCACACGTGTGAACAACTTGCCCGGAGTCGGACATTCGAAGCGTTAGCACATTAAAGGTGTCACACAATCGCACTCTAGAAATAGACATTTACGTACTTACTTACTTACTAACGTACGAGTCGAAACTGCGACCTCTTGATTGTGAATTTACGTCTCTGATGCTCGGCCCTAACCATTACATCACCGGACCACAGCAATACTAGTAACTATATGTAAACAGAGAACAAAGACCTGTGAATGACGCCTTGAAGGCATGAAGAACGGAACAACGTGGCGCGGCAGAATGTTCAACAGCAGCCGCTCGTTCTCAGTCTCCAACTCTAACAGCTCCTGCTGCTGGTCCAAACTCTGACCAGTTGCAAACACAAGATCTGATAGAAATTGTATATACGGATACTGCACAAGTCATGGCCAACAAAATATAAAACAGCACGTACAAGACACTGGCATCAACGAGTCAATAAAACACCACGAAATGTGGTAGTTATAGATCTACCGGTATCTGTCTGTCTATTAAATACAATTTGACAAAACGCAACTGTCACAAATGTAGTGTATACAGTTAACGGTTAAGAATGTTCACAGTATAAAGTGTTATTCAGCTTCAGTATTATTCAGCCGGAAAGGCTGTATCTGTAATTTTGTATTCTTAAAATGCGAACTAAACACACTGTCAAAAGTGTGTTTAGTTTCACGAGTTCACCAGTACTTCTCTGCAAATGCAATACTTCGTATGCCACCGGATAAATTCAACTACCATAATGTTACTGTACGCCAGCAACTTGAAACATGGATTTATGATCAATGTGATGTATGCAACGATACTGCAGGTGTGTCAGTAAAGAGCAACTCTTCACCTCCTGAGTCCAGAGAAACTGAAGACGTTGTATTCGCTCGTCGACGCGTCCACAGGCGTACAGTGCAATAAGAAAGTGGATGAGCATAACAATGCCACTGACATCTGTCGGTACTTCAGACCTAACGACAGCAATGAAACAGTCGTAAGAATAAAACGTTAGCGACAGTCCTCCAACAATCAGTGGAAATGCTGTAACCGCGCTCAAAATCACGTGACGACGGCAACAGTGAACTTCTCCATACAGTTATTTAGCCTTGTACTTCCGCTTTGTAAAGTAATTAATTTTTGACTTGGAGCAGTGGTAAAAGCACTTAATATTCATTTTATGATTATGTATGACATATAGTTATATTTCATTGAACGACAGCTATAACAAGCACAGTGACGCCCCCTGCTTTTAACCGCTATAACAGCAATATGGTAAATATCGAATAGCTCCAAAATTTCCACCTGATTTCTGAAATCAGTTATTCTGAAATTCACACAACTACGCCCAATAAACTGTGGCCAAAAGTGTGGCTACTTTCTATTATTTAAAAATTTGTTCATTCTCCAGACCAAACCGTTTAAACATTTTACACACTATAGCTGAAATGAACAGCCTTGTCATGCTAATACTTGCTGAATATCTGTGACTAATGTTTGTCATTCACGACAGAATGCAAGTTAAGACGACAGAAAAATGTCATTAAAATTCATCCGTGATAGGCCTAAACTGGGTGTATCTTGGGAAGTTTAAGTCATTCGTTGAAAGGCGAGGATCAAGTGTTCTTGAAATAAATAAAATCAATAATCCGGTCGACTGACTTGAGCGGGTTTTGATGGTCAAATTGCCGAAAGATGGCGACGTCGATGATCTCGACCGCGACAACGTAGCCGACACATATCAGAGTAAGGAAGACCAGCTTGACGATGGCCGGCAGTCTAACGAAGATGGCGACGGACAGCAGCGACAGCATGGCAGCGAGGTAGATGTAGTGAGGAGTGTCACAGTCGAGGTGCTGACCACGGTTGAACGCGATCACCGAGTGCATGGCGCCGACCGAGGCTACAGCGGCTGACTGAGCACTGTCGCTGTCCTCAGACGGGAACACCAAACCTCCGCGACAGCACATCTAACACAGACAGCCCACACTCAGTGTACGTTCATACCTTGGCAACAACGCTATGGAATAATGACGGGTGTAAGGGGCCGAGTTAACCTGGGTCTCTCCCTCCAGCAAGAACGTGTGTTCTGGACGTGCAATATTCCCACTTTATGCGTGTCAACATAATGGCTTCCTCAAGTCAGGTCAGGTCAAGTTGTCATCACGAAGCCACTGTAAGCCACTGATGCCAGCACCAACTCCCTCCATTCACTTCTGTCTTCTGCACGTACTGCTACAAAGGCTCATAATCTTGTAACAAGTGTGACAAGTAGCTCAGCTATCGCAGAGAGACCGCACTGCAGGGTGGGTTAGTAATGGCCA
>Ga0066192_1000228_pt1 | contig 10953 bp, 11 predicted proteins | sample WorMetvacBELIZE1_FD_58707 | JGI IMG/M metagenome (GOLD analysis project Ga0066192, IMG submission 58707) | Marine gutless worms symbiont microbial communities from Max Planck institute for Marine Microbiology, Germany - Olavius vacuus BELIZE.1... | ecosystem: Host-associated > Annelida >... | reverse complement strand
GACAACACGTTCGATGATTTTGTGTGTTTTTTTGTGATTACAGTATTAAATGTTTTGTCTACTCAAATTGAATTTGCTAAATTATTACACATGTAAGTTTTTTTGCAGTGTTTACAATGAAATCTATAGTGCTTAGGCTTAGGAAAGCCAGTTTACAAAAGGAAACCCTAGTGAGATCATACAATGGACAGATCGGTCCTGAGTGCCGAAGTGGTTAAGGCACTTTGGTCCTTGGTCAATTCGGTCCTTGGACACTTCAGACCTTTAAAAAAAGACCGTAGTGACCAAGGACCGAAATGGATGTAATTCATACAGTCACGTCACTCCGTTGACACTTTCGTGTGACTGAGCTGCGTGATTTCCCGCCCGGTTGCACGACAGGGTAGTCATTTAGAAAGTGTAGACAGCGGTACTTACTCTAATCCTACCATAACCCCTACCCTACTGACCATGATACTAACCCTTACCCTAGCCAAACAGTCGGCTTGTATTGCTCCTTACTATCGCCATTCGCATCTGGATTGCAGCAAGGAGTGTGGTTGCAAGTTAGGGATAGGGTTAGAGTCAGAATTAGGGTTAGTGATAGGTTTTGACTTACGATTATGGTTAGAGACTGCCAGGACTAGCGGCCTCATATTCAGGATCCTGGCTGCCAGTACTGTATACACAGTGTTTGAGATATAATACATAAACACTGTGGTTTATGTTGTGGTATCACAACTAGAATATCAGTTGAATGTTTGGAATGTCTGTCGGCTAAAATAGTGACTAAATATATGTGATGAACTTGCTTTAATATGCTTGTCACTAGCCTGTGAAAGTTAATTAAATCTTAAAATTTATGATAGACTACTAATTTTGGTTTCCTGGCTGAAATCTTGTTTCGGTAACAGGTGAATAGGTACACTGTATGTTCAATTATGTTTGTTTTCGTTTGACAGGTTAACAGTAAATGTAAGATATGGCACACATAGAGATGGATGTTGTAAATGAAACGATGATCGAAGAATCTAATGATACCGAAGAGCGTCGTGAACGAATCACATTTCTGGAAAATAATCATGCTTTTGATGTTACCAGTAGGCAGAGTAGAAACGCAGAAAATGACAGGAATGATATAGGTAAATATGGCAGCAGTGAGTTGCTGGATGCTGTTACACTGGAAACACAGTTAGACCAGGAGTCATCAGCTGGTATTGATACCGATGAGCTGGAAGTGGACGAGGATGATATAACAAGCAAACTGCTGTCAATTCAGGTTCTGCCACGAATCCCAAAGCGAAAACCGCTAACAGATGACAGCGTGACAACTTCTGCTGGCGAAACGTCGTCTTATTGCAGTGTTCTCGAACGTGTGAACTCAGCTCCCAGTTCTGCCGGTGCCAGGTCAAACTGGTCGGCTGCTGGGTGGAGCCGAAGCAATATCGATCGGCCGCCGAAGCGCTGGAGTCAAAAAAGTACCAAAGATAAAAAAGCCGAATCGAAGCCCGTGAAACGAACTGCAAGTGAGAAACAGCAGAAGAGTGATGCTAAACAGAAGGCTGATGTCACAAAAAATAAGAGAAAGCAAGTAACTGAGCATTCGGCTTGGTCACCGGATGCAACAGATGTCTCTGGGCATGCGAGTTTCTCGGAAATCGAGCAGATTTCAGCTGACGAAAGTACTGCACCGACGGTAACTGGCCCTCTGCCTACATTGCCGTTTGAAGAGCAGATGCGAGAGCGTGCACGGCTCCGGAAGTTGAAACAACAAGGCGGCTTTGATGTTGAAAACGACAGCTCAGATGCTGCGGAGAATACGTTGAAAAATTTTGACAGTAGTGAAAGCAATAGTAAAGATGGTTTCGATTCATCAGCTGTACCAAGCTTTCTCTCAGAGAAAACGGCTACCAATAAGCCTGTTATTGGTAAGGCAGAACCAGGTGCAAAGATGTCATTTTTTGCAAACAGCACTGCATTATTACAGCATACAGGTAGCGCAGAACGTCGCCAATCGTCACAGCACCATCTCATTCAGAATGGCCACTCGCATGATCACAAGGCCAGCAAACCAATTCGCCGAACAAGCCGGTCGTCCGATGAAGACAAAACCAACCGACCGAAGAATTTCACCAAAATACGAGATTCAAAACCAGCAAAGTCGATTGGTGATGAGCCAATACCGAAATCGAAAAAGGAACCCAGCTCGCCTCCACTTCCGCACCTTCCTGTTCTGCCCTTATTTGCGACAAGCTTGTCAGAGACGAGTGACTCTGTGTCCCGTCGGCTTGAGAACAAAACTGCCACGCTAAGAAAAAAGACAAGTACTCTTTCTTCATCCAGTCAAAGTGCATCAGCTGTAGATGACAGTCGTGATATTAGCAGTTTAGGCGTTTCAAGACTGATACCATCCACCTCTGCTACAACAAGTGCCAAGAGTGTTACTTTCAACTGCAGCACCAAGTCACAAGGAGGTGGTGAAATAAAAAGAAAGTCAAAGCCAAAGGTCGGTTTCAACCACACAGATTGTTTTGTATCGATTTAACACCAAATGTTGTGAATTTTACACATTTATTCAGCATGTACTCGTTACTGTTTTCGGTTCGTATGAAGGTTAGGTCAGGTAAAAAAATACCTTCGTAGAGAAATCATTGGGGATCGCCATGTTTTGCTGTTCCTGATGTGTTTGACATGTAACACTTAAACTGACCCATGGTACTGTGTTCTTGAGTCTACACTGTGTGTGTGTTTGTCAAAAAATTGTACCACCCTATTGTAGCAATAATGTTATCAAACCTTAACCGATTTTCAAAATTCTTTTAGTACTGGAAATTATACTGAATTTTTGCTATAAAACAATGTATGACATTACCCATCACACCTAAAATATGTGCCACGCTACCTTGAGAAACTGTCATCATTGTCATTTTGTTGCCATGATCTTGATTTTGCCTGTTTTCACCCGACCGTTTACAAGGCACATGAACACACGAGAATAAATTTTGATGAGTTGATAGACTCCTATTATTATTATTATTATTATTTATTTGTACTAGAGGTACAATAACAATAACATACAAACAAGCAAACAAATAAACAAACACAAATATGGATACAAATGTGTACATAGGTGGAAAAAAAGTGCAATAATGGTCTGCATTTGTAAGGTAAACATAATGGTATTGCGAACGGTATCGCAGTGCTTCGGTGCTCTGCGACAACTGCTTCAGATCCGCTGATCTGTACCAGTGGTTTACAGATGCTCGTCAGGCTGGTACTATCACAGCTTGAACTTTGGCAATGCTGTTCTGTTTGGCATTCCAGCCTACCTGGTATGCTGTCTGCAGTCAGTGTTGAACACATCAGCAGAGCTCATCTATCGGCTGAAACACTCTGACCACATTACCGACACCTTGGTTAGTCTTCATTGGTTACGAGTGCTGGAGCGTATTCAATACAAAATCACTGTGCTGACTTACAAGGTTTTGCACGACATTGCACCGCGGTACCTCGGACCACTCGACCGAGTAGATCTGCCTGGTCGTCGGGCTCTACACTCTGCTAGCACCAGTCGCCTGGTGGTGCCGTCGTTCAGATTGTCTACGGTCGGTAGTAGGACCTTCAGCGTTTCTGCTCCACAAAATTGGGAATGCGCTGCCTGAAGACGTTATTTCTGCTCCGTTGCTATCAGCATTCTGGCATTGACTTAAACCTTCCTTTTCCAGCAATCGTATCTTGATCTTGTTATCTGACTGTACATTTGGCGCCATAGTGGTCCTTGATGTGATATATATTAATTACTTAGGCCACTCTAAAATTACTGAATTGAACTCAGTGGTAATCTCATAGGCCGAGCATAGTGCTTGGAGCCAATCCTAGCTCTCTAGTCAATCAGCCCACAGGTGACATTAATCATAAACCCATCGGTAGGCTGCAATTACTTTCTGCAAGGCACAATGTTACTTTCCCAGTCGTATGGCATCACCGCCCTTAGGTCAAGTTTGGGCTGTGTATTACACAAGTGTGCATATTATATTCAAATTTTTAGAGCATCTTCCCAGTCATATGGCATCACCGGCCATAGGCCACTACCAAATTATATTGTTTGGTGATGGAGGCACATTGGTGTGAACAACTTGTCCAAGATGCGCCCTTACAAAACAAGCTGCTGTACTGAACATTTGTAGTATATGCTGCTAACTGGATAACTGGCGAGAATAACTAACCAGTGTTATTGCAGTTTGTTGTGGATTGTATCGCACAGTTTCAGTACGAGGACAAGCAGACGATGCAGCAGTGTGTCATCAATGAAATGAAGGTGTTTCTCAAGCCGTACTACACACGACGTCGTATCACAAAGGAACAGTACAAGGAAATCATGCGCAGCTCTGTCACGCGGGTAATTTTCAAAACTTCTATTAAATTTAATCGTGCCCTTTCTCACTTTTTTGCAGCTGATGACCTTGACGTTTTGACCTTTTTCAGAGGCCTTCATCAGAAGAATGCTAGTACTCGGCTTTCTTCTGATGAAGGCCTCTGAAAGCGGTCGAAACATCAAGGTTTTTATTATTGTGGTTGTGTGATATGAAATTAAGTAGTAATATTCTGCTGTGTATTGGTGAATCTGATTTTAAGAGACGATTATTCTGTTGCTATTTAGCACAGCCATGGCTGTTATGACTACAAATAACGACACTTATCTAATTATAGCAATAACAGTGAGCGTGAGCAATGGGGCAGCATGACAGTTTCCAGGTTTCAGACTGCATGAACTGATTATCATACTAACTCTTAGATTTTCCGGTTAATCCTATTAATATTCAGTGTCGCCACATGCCTGTCAATTTTCTCACGACCTTTTTCAGTAGTCATCTTCGAAAACGATCTTTTTAGTCGTCACATTCCAGCAAATTCATCTCTATGGCTCTTTACCTCGCCCTTTCTAATATGGCCCTTCCTTTGCACCGACAAATAAATCCTTTCACTACCACTCGGGCCCTTTAGGAACCTTTCAGGGCCATTTTACCACGTGTTCGGGACCTTTTACCCTCATGGGCGCCCCAGTCGGAAAGTTCAGGGATGGTCTGCGCCAGCTTGGTTAATATTTTTGACTGCCTCGGGTTATCTTTAGTGTCGGTCAAAAAAAAATAACACTTATTGCTATTATTATAATTATTTCACTGACTGCAATGGCAATTGTGATGCTCTTGTGTTAGATTTGTCGAGGCTGTCCGCCCGCGGGAGAAATCCGAGCTTCTAGGGTCCGCAAATATGCTGAAGCATATCTCGACAAAGCTCTGAGACTTAATGTCGGCAAAGATGGCGATCGGCAAGAGAAGGTCGGCTTGTGACGACAGCATCTTACGCGTACATGGATATGTGAATACAGTGTATACAGTGTATGCCTCTGTCAGCGTCAGCATCCTCAACCGATTGACGATTATCAAGAACATCCAATACATGCTGCAGTTGGTGCTGAGCATTTTTAGAAACATTTTTATGTTTTACCCGAGTGACCAAAATTGTTTTACCGATTTGGCTTAACTGGCCATTTTCTGTGCAGTAGATTCACTTTTCTACATTTTGTGGGAATAACAAGATTTTTATTACAGTTTTGCCTCATTGATTTTTATTTTCTGTGGTTCAGCGAGTTCTTCGTGTGAGTTTGATAAAAGTGTTGTAAGCTCACTGGTGCAAAAATTACATTTACATTTGAGCTCAGCTTTATTTGCATATTTTGGAATCTCGAATAAACTGACAGACAGAAATAAACTGTTTTAGCTTAGTCCCTTTGTATAATGCAATGATTACGACAAAATGCTTTTTATATCAGGATTTAATGTTGCTGACAGCAAGTGTCAACATTCATGTTTGGTGCCATTTTGTTAGTGTTAATTCTAACTGTTACCATTGTCGCATTTTATGCTGTTTGCTGACTGATGTTACTGCTTTGAAACTCCATATTACTTCTGCAGTCATTCGTGACCATTGGTGTATGTTAGTCTGTTTTATTCTACTTCATACATCTTGTTTCTTCCAGGGTCCGTTGAGTAGCAATGATTGTACTGACCCTGGAAAGCCATGTAATTTGAAACTTGAAATTTTTCAAGCCTGGCAAATCCTTGTTCAGTTTTTGGAAAGTCTTGAAATTCAGACTCTTGAATCCTGGAAATTCATTTTTCCAAGAGAGTTAATTCACTCAGAAGAAATAAACGTGTATAATCGACTGTATCAGGTTACAGTTTTAAATTGTAAAACCGGTGTAATTATTTGAAGTTATTATCTGTCCCGTTCAATGTTTAGGCAGTTTTTACAGGAAGTGGTATGGTTTATTCAGTTTGATTTGTACTAACAGCACTGTCACAGAAAGGCCTTGGAGTTGGTGTGTTGATACTTGAAAATTACTGGAAACATTGTTAAACTGTCTAACACAGTATGTGGTTCCGGCTGTATTTAAAAAACTTGAATCCGGTACATCCATGGTAATAAGGAAACCTGATTTGATTGACTTTGATTACCTTTTAATTATCTGGTCTTTTCTTTCGTTGGTTCTGTATGTATCAAACCCTAACAGTTATTACAGCTTGATTGTGTTGATTATACAGAAATTGAAGACCGACGTTTTGCTCTAGTCATGTTTTTAAAAAAATTTGGCATTTTTTACGGTGCATTTCGATATAATTTTGTCAGCAGTAGTTGATCTGCGGTAGTTTGATCGTGCCGATTAGCAAGTGCCGTCTGGCAAATTCTTGTTGCGTTATGTACAAAAAGTTGTTTGTTATTGTCGTCCAGTTCAGCTGGATTTTTTCAGAATTTTGAAAAATAAAGGTTACCGGTAGATTTGATTTGGTTTCGTGATGCACGCCAGCATTGATTGGTGAATGGTGACAGAAAACGTGTTGTGAATTTGCGATATTCTGTTTGCACAGTTTTCTGACAAAAGTGGTGCTGTCCTGTTCTGGTGAAAATTATTTAAGTCGAGTTGGATTTGATTTGCGTATGTAAATCAATTTTTTGATGCAAGATTCTGATGTTAAAATAGTGCTGTTCTGTTCCGACAGCCGTTAATGAGGACCTGTTCACATATGCAGTGGCTTCGTCATGCAGGGCTAACTACCCCGACCTCCCTCCCCGTCAACCCTGTCGATTGATCCTGAGATCAGCCAAATCCAATGGGAAATAATCATAACTGGTGTATGAGGGGAAACCAATGCTTGTCTATGGTGCACCTGTTACTATTTGTCAGCCTGTATGTGTGCAAAAGAAGCAAAATAATTGCCAGCAGCAGGGATGCGGAGTCCTTGTGTTTGTGGGACTCGGACTCCGACTCTGGCCGTGAAAACCCTGGACTCTTGAGTCCAGGCCCAAAATCAGACTCCGACTCTAGGACTTATTGTGCGACATAATGATTGTGTATACTTAAGGATGAGTTGAGAAATTTTGAATTCTTATAATAAAAGGTGTACAGACAAAGTTTACACACTAGGCTAAATTGCACAGAAGTGAAATACACTGCAACAAAATTACACATAAGTCCGGATAAAAACATCACCGACATGTTGACAGCTGTCTCCAGCATCCAGTCACTGAGCACTCAGCGCTCAACCACCAACTCTACATCATACCACGTACACGCCGTAAGCTTGGCGAGAGGGCTTTCTCAGTTGCAGCACCTAGAGCTTGGAATCGGCTGCCCAGTGAGCTGAAATGTCAACCTGTTCCATTTACAGTTTTAAACGTTCCCTAAAATCATTCATATTGCAGTCCACCGACGGCTGTGAAACGTGTTGACTGAGTTTTGTAATGCACCATTGGTCAGACTGTAGGGGGCGCAATAGAAATAACTGTTGTATTTGTATTTGTATAGGGCACCGAGTTGGAGTCTCCGTCAAAAGACAGATTCCAACTCCGGGGGAATCCGACTCCGACTCCTCACCCCTGGCCAGCGGAACGTTTTCTGGTCTCGGAATATACCAAATCTGCTTCTGCAGCCAGGGCTCCACCCTGCACCACACTTGGGGAGCTTACAGCACTCCCCCAAATCCCGTGGCTGACTTGGGGAGGGAAGTTAGGGAAAGGTGGTAGAGGGAGGGAAGGTAAAGGAACCCCTGTCCAGCATTGTCCCAAACCTTTGAACACTTCCGTCGCCACTGCATGTTTGTTTAATATGTATGATGCATTGCTTACTGTCTACTAGAACATGCGTAGCACTCGGTACTGAATCATGAAAAGATGAGTCACAGATGCAAATCTGATCTTTTTTGGACTGAAGTCATTATTCCCTACAGCACTGCTCGTATGTGTGGTTTGATGCTGCAGTTTTTGCAGACACGTAAAACCACGGAACCCACTTGCTATGCCATTAAGATGTGATAGAATCTGCACAGACTTGTACAGTTAGTTTTTCATGTATAGGTTGTTTAATGTTTGTAGTGTATTTATTTGAACCAGCTGTGGATTAGTGGTTAAGATATTGGATTCTTTTCCAGGTGATTGTGTAGACGGTGGGCCAAAAACCGGATCATTTTAAAACTTCGGTTTTACTGTTGTATGTGATGACAGACGGCATTCAAAACACCAGTCTTACTCCATGTGAAGGACTGTACATTTTGATGTATGGAAAACATTTTTTTCTGTGTCACTATATACACAAGTTACTAACTCTTTTCATTTTTGGCCTACCCTGTACAGAGTCATTTTTGGTGTCAGAACGGCAGCTGGGACTATAATTGCTCCAGTGATCCAGCAAAAGTCCCACATTACAAATGGATATGACCTCAGATGGCATATGTACTATGTTAAAGGTGCATGTTTTGTTGTACATACATATGTTGCTTGATACCGTTGATAGCCTGTTCTTGATACCATTTGACTGATATGAAGTCGTGTGATGTACTGCAGCCGTGGAAGTCAATAATTTACAGTTATTAATGTCTGTATTGCTGCTTTTGTTGCTGCCATGTTCTTGCAGCTGTTGCTTACAGAACGTTAAATTATTATCATCATCATTGTCATTTTTATTAAAAGTTGTCAGAATGCAACTTATTCACAAATCAGTAACAGTTTTTATACCACATTTTTGTGTATTAAAAATTATTACTGAAGAGCCTGTTACAGTGGTTAAGATATTGGATTCTTTTCCAGGTGTCCATGTAGATGGTGGGCCAAAATCAGATCATTTTAAAACTGCAAGTTGTTTGTCGTGTTTGTCATGGTGCTGCCTTGTTTTATCAGGGAACAGCCATGGGCGTAGATCGCAGGGGATGGGGACAAGTCCCCCCAGAATTTGGAATAGGGGACGCTAATGCAAATTGTCCCCGTTAGATTTTGTCATATAGGTACAAAAAGGAGCGTTCTGTGGCCTTCAAAATACTCCAAAATCCGTTTTCGGTCAGGGCTCTGCCCTGGACCCCACTGGGGGAGCTCACGACGCTCCCCCAGACTCCCTAGGCGGCTGAGGAGGGAACACCCCTCCCCATATCTCACCTCACTTGTTACCAAGTAATCTTCGGCACTCGCCATGCGTCCCCCAGAATTCCAGCCAGATCTACGCCTGTGGGAACAGCAAGAATAAAACATTGTTTGGATTAGTTAAGACTAACTGGAACAGCTTCTCGTCAATTTGCCATTTTTATTTTTTACTGCTATGTACTTTTCATTCCCGTAGCCAGCACTGCAGCCTTCCGTTGCCGCCTTCCTCGACAGTCCTGGCCGCATGACCAAAGACTTGGTCACAGCAGTTTTCACCATTCAGACTGTTTGCCTGTTCTACTAAAATAGTGATGCCGACAAAGTATTTCAATGTTATGTAATGTGATGTTTCTGCTTTTATTTCACACTTTTGACAGGAAATTTGTACCAGGGTCGATGTCTGTTCTAAAGTCGCAAAAGCAATTTTTGTAACCTCAAAAGGCATAAGAATCTTGCAGCTGAGTAGTACACCACATACGACATTACTCCTACTCCTGTTTTTTGATTGGGGAGTCACTTTGTGGCTGGGGAGGAAGGGGAGGGATGGAGAGGGCCCATCACCAGTTCTGTTCTCAGTGCAATTATTCTGCCTACGGGTCTGTTACTACTACCGGTTACCACTATTACCACTCGATCGATCCAGTGTTCATTACGTTTTTGTGTTTCGTAAAGTTTCTATTTATTAATTTTTTGTTCAACAACTCGGTCACCGGCTTAGATGAGCACACTGGCTTTTCTGGTAGCCTGTCGCTGTACTTCATCCTACGATTATATTCTTTTATAGTTGTTTTTCAGTTTATTTTGCACAGTTGGCTAATAACTTGACTTGATTTCGACTGCCACCATGACTACTGCTGTCTTTTATTTCTCTGCAGCTGACCGATTTAGACTAGGTCCCTAAACGTAATTGGGAAAACCTTTAGTGTTTTCGGACCGAGTTTTTACTGATCGTATGTCCTAGCTTAAGGTGGTTTGTCCATCTGTTTTTGTATACAATAGAACCGTAATGTTTTTAGTTGGAATTTCATATCAACTGCAGTTTCTCACATTGTTTGTAAGCGGATTTTGCTGTGACCTGATATTTCCTTCCAATTTTTCACTCCAGACTGGGTACGTCATGGTAAACTTTGATATAATAACTCTTGACCTGTAATTGTTTACTGCTACATTTTTATGGTTTCGTTGGAGAATGAGCTGAAATGCAGTTGTTTTGGTAATTTTGTTGTGGTTGGTTCGACTTTTTATTGAGTTTGTGAAACAGCCGTGCGACTAAGTATGCGTGCTGATATCCGGTGTAGTAGTGTACTGTACCAGTGTCACAATAATGTCTGAATATTGATGACTTTGATATCATGTACGAAGATACCGCTGTAGTGTTGTGTGTGCCCACCCGGCATATGTGACATCTTTATTTTACAGCACCAGTTGTAGTCGAGGGGAATGCCATTCCAAAAAAAATATTTTTGGCGAACGCTGTTCCCCCAAATGATATCAGGACAAGGG
>Ga0066192_1000227_pt1 | contig 10977 bp, 5 predicted proteins | sample WorMetvacBELIZE1_FD_58707 | JGI IMG/M metagenome (GOLD analysis project Ga0066192, IMG submission 58707) | Marine gutless worms symbiont microbial communities from Max Planck institute for Marine Microbiology, Germany - Olavius vacuus BELIZE.1... | ecosystem: Host-associated > Annelida >... | reverse complement strand
TTTTTTATGTCTTTTCACTCTTCCTCTTGTAGCACAGAACTCACTTTTTTCACAAAACCTTTCACCCAATCCACCATACTGATTTAACAGATTTTCTTGTACCTTTTGGATTTTTTTGCTCAATGTTTGTCAGCTACTCGACATATGTCAAAAGCCTTTCATTTTGCTGTTGAACAGACCTCTAATTCCCAGACGGCCAAGTCACGCCCTGCCAAAAGTATATCATTGGTTGGGTCCTAGGTCTAGCATGAATAATTGACTTGGACATTTTGCATATCTCTTCCATAAACTTTGATGTTGTGAAAAGTGCACAAATTGGTCTCAGTTTTTGATCCCGTGTTTGACTCGCCCTACGGTGTCTGAATGGAGCAACACATCGGTACCGGTACCGGTAATCTAAAACATTCTTTGGGTGTGGTGATGTACCAGTTTCACAAAAACTTGGTACATGCACCCTCCTTTTCCCTCCCCCTGAAACACTAGCACAGAAAAGTTGGTTGCAGCATCAATAACTCAGCTGAAATATGGGTGGCTAAAGACTGGTTAAAATCTACTTGTGGTCAAGGCTGACAGTGTCCGAATTGATAATGGTTTAATCGCAATAACTCGAGTAGATTGTACAATTTTGGTAATATTTGGTAAGTGGGTGCATTATGGTTTCCCGGAGGCTGTGGTTGATCAAATCCAAGATGGCAGACAGTGCCCAACTTGGAAATGGTTAAATCAGTATAATTGCATTGTCCGAGTCTGAAATTTGGTAGGCTGGTGCATTGAGGGTCTGCAAAGTGGGCTGCCTTAAGTGGCAGTGCAGCACCAGTTGCCACTTTTTCTTTTCATAGAACTGAAGGAAAAGATTTGCATCCTTACTGTGAACAGTTTGTATTCACCATAATGGTGTTCAGTCCATGACAGCTTAAGTTAGTTTGCGTGTAGTTTTTGAAATTGATATTAGTTTTGTTTAACAAAAAGTGATGCATTATTGAAATTGCTACGATGTTTGTTCATTATGTGTATTAATATAGTGTCTGTCTGTGCATCTGTCTAGGTCTTCGTGATCAAAATGTGAATACAAAATATAAAATACAAAATGAAAAAGTTAAATAATAGTATGAAGACAGAAGTAGCAACTGGCTCTAACATTTTTACTGTAACCAAATTGCATCGTTTAACAGGAAGGCTCTCTGATTGTTTGTTAATTGCTGTCCATTTGCTAAATATTTCATTATTGTTGTTGCACTTGTTTGCACTTAAAAGGCTGCCCATATAGCCAACTGATATTTTTTTAAAATAACTGGATAAAAAATTTAAGTAGAATGTGAATTTCAGAGTTCCACACTTTTTGCTAAATCCATTAAAAAAACTGTTAGGTTAGAAAATGTAATACAGTGACTGATCTGGCAAAAACAGTGGAAGATCAACAAACTGGTGGGCCAGAAACATTACTATTTCAAGGCCCCCTTCTGCCACATTGTCTGCATTCATCTGCCAACAATGTCACCAGCTGCACCCAGACTCAGTATTTTGCATACAAGATGTGACTGAACTGAAATGCACTCTAATTTATTGACGACATGGGGATACATGTTTTGTGCCTACTTTTACTTATTATGGCTTTGTTACAGGCTCAGTCGCAGTCCCATGCCCCATTAAACTTGTGGGCTGTTGTAGACTGCAGCCCAAGTAACCTGGTGAAACATGGACTTTTCAAGCATTAATAAACAGCAGGTCCAGGCTGCTCTGAGTTCTTTGTTTGAACAAAGGAACGTACAAATACGTGAAAATAATAGAGATGAAATTGAAGTTGTCACCGTCATTGCTGCCACCATTATTTGCTGGCTGTTTTTTTTCCAGCAGAGCCAAAGGTAGCTACGATGTTGAAGCTGGTCAGAATACTGGTCATCCTGAACCTTCTGTTGAGGAAGAAAATTTGCTGCCAGGTTAGTTTTAATTTGATACAGTGTTAGTACAGCTCTTTCTTGTTTGTAGATGTTTGTCAGTTTTGTTGTTCACTGTTGCTGGAAAAAGTAGATGCACCGACTGACGTTAGCAACTTCTTGAACGGAAAATATTTTGTATTGTCAGCTAAAAAATACTATACACGGACGAATCAGCCATTGCTGATGGTGACGGTGAAGCGCAGACTGCTGTCAGTGTTCGTTGACGTCTCTCGGATGTCACCTGCTACAGATACACATCGAGCTCTGTTCCACAGCATTCCACTGGACTGGACAAGGCCGAGGGACAGGCCTCATCCTACCTGGATGTGGATCATCAAAGAGTACCAGCTCCACGTTTCGCTGGAAGAAGTGCATCGGCTAGCTACTAATCATGCTGGATGGCGTGGATTGTTATACGGTGCTGCATGCCAATTTAGTGCCAGATACAGTTGATTGATTGATTGATAATATACTAGTCTCGTACAAGTAGAGTGTACCGTTAACGAGTTCTCAGTGATCACTTTTTTGATTCTGTATTAGGAGTGGTAAAACCTTTCCAGCTTAGGGCCATATGCAGCATACTTACAGTCTCTGGTAGGCCACTTTCAACAAAACAGAATTCGTTAAATACTAACAACCTTTTTCCACACAAAAATATTTTTGTACAACTATCACTAGGTATGCAAAGAAAGTACAGACAAAACTAAATTTCGTGTTATGTTGCTCTGCTATTGCTCTGTCTATGTTTATAAGTAAGTAAATAATCGGACTGCACAAATTGTAAGAGCTGTGCGAGAATGTTTGCAGGCCTCATAAATATACCTGGCAGGCAGTGTGCCCACCCATGTGCTATAACAAGTAATAATTGACCACCTGTGAAGTGGCAGGGTATATAATTTCGGTCATGTCTTTCTGTTTGTTTGTCAGATGATAACTTTTGAAAGCCTTTACGTAGGAAGTTCATATTTACACATTTGGTATATCTCTAGGGAATATGGGTCAAGTTCATATATAAAGGTCACTGAGTCAAGGTCAAGGTCATAGGAGCAAAAAAGGTAGAAAATCCCCATTCCTGCAATGCAACACTTCCATCAGCAGTAGCTCCGGTTCTGCAAAGCATAGAGCCATGAAGTTTACATGTAGTGTGGGGTTTCGAATATGGTGGGTTGAATGGTGAGACTGCCGTCTTTATCATGTAAAGGAAAGTTGGTTTATGGGTGCATGCTTTGTTTAGTTCTTTATCTTTTTGTCATCAGTACCAGTGTAATTGATTGCCTGAGAAGGTTCATCCCCAAAATGACCTATTATGTGTTGAGTGAGACGTTAAACCTTACTCAACTCAACTCAACTACGCATAACTAAATGCATGCATTCGCAGGTGGCTGGCCTTAGATTAGAAGGCAATCTTGTTAGCTTATCAATACACCCATGTCATTGTTGTGTCATACTTGTGACCACATTTTAAGAAACTACACTGCGTTCCATAATTACTGGCACCGCTAGCTTGCAATGGTGAGTGGCATAACTTTGTCAGTACCGGTATGCGGTTTATATACGCAAAAGTTTCCAGGCCATAGTAGGAGATAATGCTGTGCAGAGTGCTGTCAGAATTTCCACAACCTGTACTTTCTGTACAAGGTATATTTATTTGACTTGTAATGCTTGCATCAGTGTGATGGCATGGGGCAGATGTGATCAACACATTGCTAATACGGCATTTGGGCAGCAGTGCACCCATCTGTGTGCATGTGTCAAAACAAAAGGCGGGCACTTTGAAGACTAACTTATCCAGTAGTTTAGCTCAGACCGTTGCCTAGACCACTGCCTGGTTTAAGTGATTTTCAACCTCTGCCAGTGTTAATGTTGACTGTTATTGCATCGTGATTCCTTTCTGTTATTGACTTTATTTTTATCGACTCAGTTTGTTAGTCATGTTAAAGGTATGTTGTAGAATCCTGTAAGTCAACCCCTTATCATTGCATAGCGTAACATAGAACCTACGGTTCTGCGTATATTCATCAGTTTTTTATCAATTTATTCAGCAGTTGTAGGATGACAATAATGTAGGGGCTCAGTAATTATGACTCATCATGACACTGTCACCCTGACGATGTTCTGATGTCACATTGATGCAGACATTACACTGTAAAGTCAGGAAATTCTTATATAGCACTTCACATCTGGCTCTGGTGTGGAAATTTTTGCTCACATAAACAGCATATCAACTAAGTTATACCAGTGGAAGCTATTGGTGCCAGCAATTATGGAACACTGTGTGATACGCTTGTTTACCCATGAACCAGAATTTAGTATTTCATAAACTGACAGTTGCCTTTGTAATTTTATCACCAAGACTCAAACCTATAATAAATAGTTTTGAAAAGTCATCAGTGATGAAATAGTTACAGTTAACTATTGTTTGCTGTTGTAATTTAGTGAGTGGCAGAATTCTAACTACTTTCGGTTTGTAAACCTCACGGTTGACTGATTAGAAGTAAATTATCTGTTTATAGATGATGGCAATGGAATCTATAGACCTCGAGATACTAGTAAAAGGAGACTTTTGCGAAAACAGAATGCCAGTCAGTCTGAAAATGCTGCTGAAGATCACACATCACCAAAACAGTATCCAAGCAGAAGATCCCTACCAAATGATGCAGATATGGTGCAGGACAAGGTGCACGACAAGTATTGGACTGAAGATGATAGACAAGGCGAACATAAAGAGATCATAACCACACCTTTGCCACAACAGAATTCCAGTGCTTCTGAAAGAGCTGCCGAAGGTGATACATCACTGGTTCATCGTCGAGGCAGAAGATCGTTGCCGAAAGCTCCAGATATGCAACCGAGGGACAATCACTGGGTTGAGGGTGATAAAGCGATATTGAGTAACAGCCACAGTAGGTCGGATGACGGTGTAGTTGCTGGCATCGAACCACACGACAGCTTGACATCAGGCCATGATTCCAGAAGTCCAGCCACAGCCATGGCTGTTGCTAACGATGATGATGTAGCTGCAGCAGCTGTTGCAGATACATCACGTGCAAGCATGGATGGAGAGCAAGTGCATGTAAGTATGATGGCTTGTTACCATGCTGTGTATTTATAAAATAACATTGCATTAGGTCCTGTTTCAGTTACTGATGTGTGTGTGTTAATATGAGCATTGCCAGGAGGGAAGGGGGCAGCTCCCTCTGAACTGTCCCAGGCTGTGATCCTGAGATCTGTGTAAATTTGATCACACATGCAAGTGTGAAGGAGGTGTGGTAGGAGAGAAATGTCGTTCCCACTAATTACCCAATGTGCCAAAAAATGCAAACAGGAGCTGCTCTGGTTCACCTTACTAAATTTTCAACTGCTCAGACCTATGAGGCAGGGATGGATCATTGACCAGCAGACTCAAATTTGAGTTGCCATTCTTCGTGCTGTTAAAATACCTGGTTTTTTTGTACTACTAGAGCTCTTTTGAGTGTTTAACATTTGTGTTACATTTCAAAAAAATATTTTGGGTATTTGTGGTACCTTATGATTCTTTCATAACTCTTTTGATTGAACAACAGCAGTCATTATCTCTTATGTTTAAGTTGTAAGTGCAGAACTATGTTTACTTTCAATTTCAGTCTTATATTTTATTTCACTGTGCTGCAACATAAGTTGAGGTGCTGTATATACAGCATGGGCCAAAAAGACTTAAATGAAGTGATATTCAAAACACAGTTTAACTCCAGATAAAGACTGAACAGTTCAACTTGTGTAATGTTGTCATATGCACGAGTTACAGAGTTTTGAAAAATGTCCATTTTGGCCCATCCTGTATCCATTTTAAGAAAGGATTGCTTTAGAAGATGTATGGATTATGAAGTGCAAGGAATTAGTCGATGAAGATTGATTTGAGAAGCCAGCATTAGTATAAGGAAGCCATAATATTTAGTAGAAGTAGAGAAGATAGCCAGGCACATAACATAGTTGTGAGCATGAGTAAATGAATAATTTCTGTGATGAAACTGATACAGACTCACTAAGTTTGTCGTGGAATAGTGGCCGTAAAACTAGTCTCTTGCTTTTATTTGATATATTGCTTTGCAGGATGAGCTGGATGTTGAAGAATATCTGTGGAAGTATATTGAAAAGTACCATACAGATGGAGTGCAGTCAATCTACAGTACTGGTGTCACATACACTTATGCAAAGGACAAGTTAGAAATTATCGGTGGAAGTTCCGAAGCTGTCAGTGCTGCGACTGAGGAAGTTGTGGCTTTGTGTCAGAAAGTTGCAGACCATGTTGTGGAAGAAACATTTCCATTACCACAGGGCACACACGAAGATATGTTACCAGTAGATGTAAAGGATCGTGCACTGAACGAAAAGTTGCTTTTCTACGTGGGTCATGACAGCACCTGCCACATTGTTGGTCCCAAGGACAAGATTTCGGTTTTGAAGCAGTATATCTTGGATGTAATTTCCGTGAGTGTTAGCAAAACTGAAGGAGCTGGCACGAAGTTGGAACATACTGAAGCCAGTAAGGCTAGCCTTGCATCTGAAAGCAAGTCGGACAGATATTCGATGACTACTCTAGGCGGTATCATGGTACAGGTGTACCAGGGCGATTTGATTGCTGAAACAGTGGATGCAATCGTTAATCCAGCTAATTCGCACCTCAGACATGGTGGTGGTGCTGCCAGGGTTATCGCCGATGCTGCTGGCCTTAAGTTGGAGGATGAATGCAAGAATTTCATCAGACGGCACAAATGTTTGAACGTTACTGAAGTGATGCATACTTCGGCTGGAAACTTGCAACCTAAAATAAATTATGTGATACATACTGTTGGACCTCGAGCAGCAAAGTATCCAGATCAGACAGAGTTGTTTCAGGTGCTCAAGGAGACATTTATCAATTGTTTTCAATATGCTGACAGTGTACTGCATGCCAGTTCACTGTCCATTCCTGCTATTAGTTCAGGTACATGCTGCTCCTTCTTTGTAAGCCAACAAGCAAACTGATTCAAAGTAGGCTTAATTACATTTATGTCACTCGTTTATAACTCATCTTCTTGTATCTCTTGTCTGTATCTTTTGGTGGATATAGTTGGCTACTTGTGTTAAATATCTACTCTTTATTGTGGTTGTCACAGGCATTTAACCACACTTAAGATCATTCTAATTTTCTTTCCAAGATTTGTAATGGTAATGGTTTTCTCTCCAAAAAATGAATGTTTAGTTACAAAAGCTTTGAAATTGCCATTACCAGAATTTTAGGTTTTCACTGTTTTGTCATATAACAGCCCATCAGAATGAAATCCCATCAGAGTGAAAACCATTTTTAATGTGTAATTACCAGTGTAATAGGACAGTATCTTTCATTTTAATGGGTTCGATTGGGCTTACAGTTGGAGTTCGGATTAGGATTTTGTTCTGAAAGAAATTTTTCTGATGAAAAAGTTTTTTATATTTCTGCTGGAATTTTATTCTGACATGCCAAAATTTTCGTGCATTTAGTATTCTGATAAACTTTTCATTCTTAGACAGTTGTTAAATTGCTTACATTTGGTATATTTCCAACTCTTCTATCATGTTTGACCCAACCATGACCACTTATACCCCATGTGCGTGACTGACTTGACACTCGCTCTGATTTTTGGATTCTTTTTGTTCATCGGTTTTCTTTTCTTCAAGTTCTGTTCCTTTGTTACATTTTGTATTGATGTTATGTGGTAGAGTAAGCTGGGCACTCATCAGCTTTTGATTGGATGTAAAATATCTGCATATTATATTTTGTTGTATTACGTTATTTAGTTGAATTCTGATGCTTTGTTGTGCTGAAATGTAGGTAACTTTGGTGTCGACAAGACTGTGGTTGCGCAGGCTGCTTACCAAGCAGTGATGACATTTGATAAGAGAACGGATCGGCAGCATCTGAAGACGGTGCGCTTTGTGAACTTTGATGCTCCCACGACGTCAGTGTTTGTGTCTGTGTGCAAATCACTTCATGAATCTTCCTCGACTGCAGTAGAAGTTGCCAGTACAAGAGAAATGGACGAGGATAAGAATGCGGAGGATGATGATTCACAGAGTGTTCCTGACACTCTGAAGAAGCGGAAAACTTTGGAAACTGATGTCGGTGTTGATGGACAGTTGCAGACATCTGGTCAAAGCGATGCCGTACAGTCACAATCTTTTGCTGTCAGCCCAAGCAATCTTGCTGCTACCGAAAGTCCGAAACTCGTGGCAGAGTGTGCTGATCAATACAAGGTGGTTACGCCTGGTGGTGTCACTGTTGAGATCTACCGCGGAAACTTGCTTGACGAGAAAGTGGACGCAATCGTCAACCCTGCTAATAGCCAGCTGCTTCATGGTGGCGGTGCTGCTCGGGCCATTGCAGAAGCCGCCGGCAGCGAGTTGCAGGATGAGTGCAGGGCTTACATCAGTGAACATAGCGAGTTGAAAGTTACTCAAGCAATGCATACTACTGCCGGGAGACTGAATCCTCCAGTTATGTACGTGATTCACGTAGTGGGGCCTTCAGCTGCAGATTTTCCTGATCCTGTTAATCTGCATCAAGCAGTTTTTGATAGTTTTTATAATTGCTTGCTCCACGCAAACAATCGTCTTGAAGTTTCCTCGCTGTCAATTCCTGCCATCAGTTCTGGTGAGTAAATCAGAATTTTTTTAGTTAGAAGTATTTTATATCAAGTTATTCATGTATGTATGTGGAGTCATATGGTTGTTTGTTTCATCACAGCTGTTGAGCTGAAGTTAGGTTGAGCAGTGTTCTTAATTCCTAATAACACTGATCAGTTTCTGTAGCAACACTGTTGTAGTACAGTGTATGAATATTGAAAAATAGAGTTTGTTGAAGATTTTGCTGGTACATTTTGTGCATTCATGCTCTCAAGTCTGCTGCAGTAGTATGTTGTATAGACAAACTTAGGGTTGTCAGAATTCAGTGCCAAAAATGTAAAATTCTGTGCACGTAACTTGCAATTTCTGTGCACTATTTTCGTGAATTCTGCACAAATTCTGGACGCTTTTTCTAATCGATTTTTCGACTTTCAATTATCAGTGGCATTGCTGTGCTACCCTGTTCACCACGCTGATATACTGGCTTAGTTTTACTTAGTAGTTTTGTACTGTGTGCATTTTTGCGTGTTTTTTAATACTTTTTTGATGTTGCTTTATTTTATTTCTTCTACACCTAAATGATTTTCCAGTCTGTCGCAGCCATCAGTGCAGAACTAAGAGCATTAATGCTGTACAAAATCTGCAAAGTTTTACTATTTCTGTGCTGCTTTGTTAATTCTGCGCACAACGGCCAATTTAGCACACGTTGTGACGGCCAATTCTGGGCAAAATAACGCACACGCAGAATCACAGAATTCTGACATCCCTAGACAGACCTGTCATCACAGGACATAGCATTGCTTGAACATTTACATTTCCTCTGATGATGCCAGCGTAGTTATGATGTGTCCAAATTTTGTGTCTGTTCTAACTGAAATGTTACCAACTGTACATATATATGTTTGTGATTATGTATAAGCTATACCATTGAAATTTATAACAATGATTTATGGAATGTCAACTTAGATTCCTGCAATGTACGGTAATTATTGTTTACAGGAGTATTTGGAGTTCAGAAGCCAGTGGTTGCAAAAGCAGCATACGATGCACTGATGAAGTTTGATGAGGAGATAAGAGCAGGAATGTTGGGAAAGATTCAGAGCATACGCTATGTCAATCTAGATGCTGAATCAACGATGGCTTTCGTTGAGGCTTTTTCAAAACCACAACATAGCCAGCAGGGTGGCGAAGTCAGAGGAGCCAGAGATTTTTATCCTGATAAAGCAGCAGCGAGTTTGGATCTGAAACAGGTGTCAACGCGTGAAGTGCATGTCGAAAACTCATCCGTTCCACCTTCATCCGCGATGGCTGCAGGTGAAAAACGTCAGCGCCGGCTGAAAATAACTGGAGTAGCAGCTGAAACTGATTCTGCTGCTAAGAAACAGAAGATGTCAACATCAGGCAGTAATGCCGATGCAGGTCCGGCAGCAGCAGATGAGGATGAAGACTGCGTTATTTGTATGTGTCCAATGACGCAACCAAAGAAGCTGGCTTGTGGTCACTCGTTCTGTGCCGACTGCATCGACGAGTCGTTCCAGAAGTGTCAGCCGAAGTGTCCGAGCTGTGGCCGCCTGTTTGGAGTGATGAAGGGTAATCAGCCGCCAGGCACGATGACCGTCTTGTCGGATACGGCCTCGCTGCCTGGATTTGAACATTGTGGCACTCTGCTTATAACGTACAGCATCCCGAGTGGCATGCAGAATGTAAGTCCTGCATTTAAAATTGTGAACGTTGCATATCACAGTGGATATGAATAGTGAGTTTATTGTCAGATCTGTTGAATTTAGATTTTTGTTGTCGGTAATTATGTAACTTTCTATCACCTGCTAGAGTTTGCATTTTTCCTCCCACAAAACGGGAGTAATGTTTTCATTGGCAGTATTCTTCTGTCTCTCTGTTGGCAGTGTTACTTACCGATACAAGTTGTGGAAGAAAGTTTGTTAAAGTTTGTGGATGGTTAGGCCTACAAGGTAAATCAGTTAGATTTTGGGAACGGTCTGAATTTGAATCCACAAATTTTAATTCATCGATGGACACCTTTACGGGTGCTTATAGCACTGCAGTGTTTTATTAATATTTATTAGATGACACCACAAGTTCTTTGTGACTGAAGGTATATGCTAAGTGATCACTGTCTGTTTTTATTCATTTTCTAAACGCCTCATGTATGTGCTGACATTCTCTTGTCTTTGTCTGTTGCCGCCAGTAATTGTTACCTTGTTGACTTGAAGTAATTTTTTAGTCGTTAAGCATTAAGTTAACATAATTATTTCTCCAGTCGACTTTTAACCAGATGTGTGCAAGTAATGCGATGTGCATATTGTTATCGTGGCGGTCCAAATGCTGTATTGTATTGAAGTGTAATAATAATAATAATAATAATACGCGGAGTTCTATTGCCTGCCTTACATACATGTCC
>Ga0066192_1000226_pt1 | contig 10994 bp, 5 predicted proteins | sample WorMetvacBELIZE1_FD_58707 | JGI IMG/M metagenome (GOLD analysis project Ga0066192, IMG submission 58707) | Marine gutless worms symbiont microbial communities from Max Planck institute for Marine Microbiology, Germany - Olavius vacuus BELIZE.1... | ecosystem: Host-associated > Annelida >... | reverse complement strand
TTTTTTTGTGCGAGCGGTATTGTTGTCTCTGTCTACAGTACAACACACACACTGTGTCACAACAAAAGTGACGCCAAAATATTTTGCAAATCGATCAAGAATTGTCAAAGTTATGGCCATGGTTAGGGTGGTACCTTTATGACTCACGGTGTAGACTCTTTTATACCGAAAATTTACATTTTACGGTACAGATTTGTGTTTGTGTGTCAGAAAGTGTGCTGTGAATTTTGTTGCAATTTGCAGTACTTACTTTTTAGGCCGCCCGACGTTAGTCCGGAAGGCCTTAAGTTTTACCGATTGCTACTGCCCGGAGATTTGTGGCGGTGGTTTAATATTGTTTACAATTTATTTGGACGTTCCGGGGGATTGGTTTCTGTAATGTCGAATGTCAAATTTTGAATGTTGGACGTAGGGTTGTGAGTTCGGAAATTTCCGGAAATTTTTGGCGGAAAATTTCCGGAAATTTATTCTAATCTTTCGGGAAATTTCCAGAAATTTATTAAATATTTTTCACTTTCTACATTTTAATTATAATCATAATGTTTCCAAGTCCAGCATTGCATTGTGATGCTATAAAATAAGCACAACCTTGACAAACAACTCTCCAGATCTTTATGCGTTAAGTTTATGTAGTGTTATAAAAATAACTTGTTTTTAGCACGGCTCCCAGGAATATCAGCGAGTCAAATGGAAATTATAGACGTTATAACTTCCAGGCTTTCGCTAATATTTCCGGCAATATTGACGAACGTATAGGACGTGCTGCGAAAAACATACCATAACGAAAAGTGCAATGTCTCGCAAACGAATGGATAGTTTTGCCCAAAATTGTCAGCGAGTATTCAACACGTATTCTCATGCTAAATGTGTAAATTCCACCACTTTATATGACTTATTTTAAAACAACAATGAGAACTGGAATGCGCTTTTTGTTAACAAACGGCGGCATTGTCAGCACTTAACTATTTGCCATTTGCGGAAGGTTCCTATTGTCATATTGTGAAGAGCCTGCATCAAATGCAGTCATCAATTAAACACAAGGTAATGCTAGTTTTGCTTTATCTATTCTTTAAAGAGAACACTTCTGCTTTCATATAAGCACTAACCGAGCGCTCTTGTATTCGATGTCGCCATCGTCATTGTCAAGGCTTCGGTCAACTGCTCTGGCGTCTTGTTGCCTATTTTTGTTCATCAAAACTCTGACAGACATATGTTATGGAAGACAATATTCGATTCATATATTGCGATATTCGAACTTGAACAAAATAGTGGAAGGCACCAAACGAATGCAGAGAATATATAAAAAGCTCCATCGAGCTTCTTTCAGCTCAAATCGTCGACAATCTTATCTTATGCTGAAACAGATGAATATGATCAATGAAGTGCTTTTAATAATTTCTTCATTCGGTGCATTCCAGTAATTGACAACCCTTTGCTAAAGGAATATTTACCATCATTACGATATTATGTAACGTGTGATCAAAAGCTGACAAATAGACAGTCCAGTCTAACACATCTTTAAAAAATAAATTAATTAAAGTGAGCCAAAATTGGCGAGCAGAAACAGATTGCACAATCGCCAGCAAGTCGGTGAAGTCGATCGGGTATGTGGATTAAGCAGGCATTAATCACCTTCGGGCGTCGACCTCTCACGCGCAGTTAATTATAGAAAAAGCGCGATCATTTCTCTTTCCTAGCACGCTCGGGCTTGGTGCGCGCCTGTACCAGCAGCCACGAACTGGGAGCTATCCGCCGATGTCGCGTCCATCGGCTTCGCGGCGTAGTCAGGAAACAGCGTAAACCAAGCAATCTGGCTCCCGTGTCTGCGGCGTGGTTTACAGGGTGTGCAGTCGCAGCCACGTGCTGTGGAAAAGTTGCATTATCCGTTTCGCATTTTACGTAGGACGTCAGCATTCCGCATTCGATGCGGTCTCAGCACACTGTCTGTCGACGGCGACTGTAAAACCACGTAGAAACACTTGGCGTATTCGGAGTTGCTGGTCCCACGACGGACATTGTTCCGATAGGGATATGACCCCTTGGAATTTTATGGGGTCGCCTCCCATCACAGATGAAAATTTGAGACTGCTAAGTCGATCGCAGAATCGTGCGGCTCACATGACTTTTTGCGCGAAATCGTCTACTTGGCCGTAATGCAAACGGACAAACCAAGGGGCGCCAGTTCGTGAGGAGGACGAAGTCTTAGAAAACCTGTAGGGTCAAACTTTGCCCATTAGCTACCTCTATACATGCGTGCAGTATTTTCGGCCGATCGGTGAATCATGCGGCCCAAAGATACTTTTTGCGAAATCGTCTTTGGCCCCAGTGCAAGCGTTAAATATTAGCATGCCGCAGAAAGATTACAATAGAGTTCATGATAAACTCTTGTAAGCTTGCATGGTGACGTAACTAATTTTCTCCAGGTGATGCGTCATTATGTGGCTTTTCTTCCTATCCCCATCACCCATAAAAGTCATGGTTTTAAATGTGTCCATGTATCAACAATAAGAAACTGTTAAAACAATAGTAATCGGGTTTATATAGTAATATTGTACACGCATACCGTACGTCAAATACTGGTGTATACGTTGCTTGACATATAGCTGCATTATGTAGCTGATTCGTTTGGACGACTCCTGCTCGAATCACTGGACAAACATATACCAGTAGGTTTAGCGAACAAATCACCGAGAAATCACATACCAAAATATTATGCATTTTCCAGGCACGGAGCGCGTAAGCACAGGACGCGCACCTTGCATGGCTACGCCACTGCCTGTACACTGGCTGTCGACGGCGACTGTAAGGTACGTATTACCGTGACTGTCTGGCTGGCTGCAAATCCAAAGAACGACCGCATGCAATGTCTTTACCACGCACTAAATCTACAATAGCAGCATGGTTCTATTAGTCTAGTGGGCCATAAATGGTAAGATTCATTGCTTCTGACCGTGATTGTCTTCAACAAGTCAATGGTGGCTGCATCGCTTCGGTAGCTGAGATACTGTTCTCTGTTACTACATTTTCATTCAAATAACTGCAACAAATCTAACCCTCACGGAGGGGAAAGGGACTCACATAACAGTGAAAAGCCCAATACAAGTGTAAAATGGGCACACATAAGCGAAATGGTTCCATGCAGGTAAGGGGGCCTATGAAGGTGAAGGGCTTTAAGCTCAAATTTTAAGCTACGCGTGAATGACTGTTAACATTATTTAAAATTATTTGTTTAAGTTTACTTTTATAAACTTGCACTGACGCATGTTCAAATCTAAATCAAAAACATGAAGGTTAGTTTTTCACATTTGTTTGTACACATTGTTTGCCATTTAAGATGATTGATCTAAAATCGATCGCCTATAAGCTAGTCCCATCAAGCTCTCGATTTTTAAATTGCCCACACATACAGCATGGTGGCGGTCAGATTTCTTTTTGCTCGATCCGCTCGCGAACTTATTTCCCCATCTCCCACTTTCAAAAATAATGGCACCATTGTTAAATGTAGTACACTAGTGCTTCTCCAGATCCAGTTAGCAATTTTATACTTTTAAAGGGTAGAAGGAAAGGAAATGGGGGAAGGGATAGAGGTGGGGTGCGTATTAAAACGGGTGTTCGCGGTTAGCATCACCGGTGAATTTGAGGCCTCACTTAGGCTTGCGCCGGCTCTGCACAAGAACTTCTTACCAATTAATAATCTGTCGACGGGGAAAACGCAGAAGGCATATTTTCTGCACCATATTTTCCGGATCACTGTAAGTGCTATTTATTTAGCCTTGTGACTCCTGTTTACTCTATGCATTATTCTGTTGATGTGAACGAATTAAATGATGATGATGATGATGATTGTCTCGAGTTTTGAAAGCTTAGATTTAAGCTCGTTGCGTCAACGGTTAGCTGATCCAGCTTATTGCACATGCCGTTTTCTCCCGAGGGGAGCGAATTTGTAGGTCCTACTCCTCGGAGTTAAATGGACTGAACTACATCAAATTTGGAAATAACATAGACCATTTTTTCATATATATTTCAACAAAACTTGGTGGTCAAGTGCATATTTTCTTGCTTAACAGTTAACAGTCGTGTAAAATTTCATGCAAAAATGTGCATGCATTGCTGAAATATCAACAAAAGTCACAGGGAAGGTACTTATGTTCAGCCTCTACTTTTGTCGAGGGAAGGGGTTGCTGCGCGGGGTAGAAGATTAGAGCTTAATGTTTTTAAAAGGACAACAATAGAATATAAGACCGTGCGACTATGGTCGGGCGGCCTAATTAGCGGTGCCGTTGCATTCAACACCGACTGGCGACGGCAAGATAGGCCGGAAGACCAGCAAGCACTGCATTACCATAGGGATGCACCAGAGCGACCACCAGCATCTGGAAGGTGGCTGTTTAGTACCGATCGACAGATCTGACGTACAGTTGGCGAAGACCGGCAACGCACCGCGATTCGGTTTGCGCCGCGATCGCGAGCAGACAACACCGCGGCTGACGAAGCAGCCGTCAATCAGCCGTGGAGAGGTTGGTACTTGATGTTGATGCCGACCTGTCGTACACGTACACCACGGGACTAGAGCCCGGTACCCACTACCCGTGTTCACGTGAACACGGGCTTAAGGGGCCTGAGTTTGGTCTGGATTAAGGTGCGATTGTATCTCAACCGAAAATCCAGAATATAACAGACTGCAAACACAATGTAAAAACTTCTAACAGCAATGCCACCCAAATGTTTTACACGTTATGTATAGGCTGCATCGGGTCGTTCATTTCTTTCATCATTCTGTCTGTTCATTACCTTGACATAGACGTCTTTCGATGATGCTAAATACATACGTTCATTATCTCTCCTGACGGTAGGCCTATCCATCCAGGTACTGCGTGGTCAACCTCGGCTATCCTTTTCATCCGTAATCCAGTGCAGTGCTCCAGTCTCGCTGTTCTTTTACTATTTAGCTTCGCTAGAGAATTGCAAGCACACACTCCCAAGGCTTATATACGGCTCCAGAGGCGTATTCAACCTTTCAACTTAATGGGGGGACATGAATCGAGTGACCGAAGGCCACGAGGGGAGGGGCTTTTTGTAATTTTATTATTGGAAATGTTGCATCTGTGTGCATTTTCATGCACTGTTATGCAAAGATAAAGTAGGCAAGTTTAATCGTTGTAACTACGGTGACTTAAAATGTAAGCTGTACGGGAATTACCATAACGTTTGAAAATTTGACAGATCTTTCAGTTTACGCAAAGGCTGTCCCATATTCCATTCCATTGCTACCGTGCAGTGTATTGTTTTAGTGATGACGTTGCACTGTTAGACTCTTAGAATCATTTCTATACATTAGGCTTAAGTTGTGAATTAGTAAGGACATGGCGGCGACTGTGCAGTGTGTAGAGGGGGGGGGTTGAGCCTCCTTCTAAATACGCCCCTGTGTTCGAATCCTAGTACTTCAAAGGATTCTTATCGGAGTTGATATTTCGCAGAAAGAAGTCATATGCTATGCGTGATGATACACAGAAATGAAGCATTATACAGTATTGTGAACTTTCGTCAAGTTTTATAGCAGAAACGTGGCAAACCATTCCACGATGATAATAGGCCTATTTAATGTCAGAGGCAAAATAACTCAAATACTGTCAACTAAATGCGTTTAGCCTAATTATATCACTGCGAAATCTTGTTTGACATCAAGCATGCGAACTGATGTTTACGATGAAAGAATCCAATAAGACATGACAGCAATTTGTAACAAATATTTGCTTTCAAGTAGCCCATGTTAGCTCACCTGGCGAAAATCACCGTGGCTCTTGTTCTTAGTATAAAATAAACCTCGTTGTATGCGAAAATCGCTAAGTTGCGGTCACTTTCGGTGCAGCTTAGCAAAAATTTCGTAGAAAATTTTATATAGGTAGCCGTCAACAAGCATCACAGCCTATCTGTTTTGATAGCACTTAATAGCCACTTATAGAGATTACTCAGAAGATTTTAAGTGCATTTTAAATGAATTTACCAAGATCTTGTTTATTGTTCAATATGCATCATAATGTTACAACAGTTCAAACTTACAAGTCAACATTAGTGCGTCCTTTGGTGCGCCTACATTAACTGGTAATTCACAGAATAATTAATTACTTTAAACTCGTCTAAAGAAATGGCGGCCAACTTCGCTGATTTACACATATTGATCTCAAATTGTCGTAACTTACTTGTCATTCAAGTTAAGTAATTTAATGAAATCGAGGCCACAATGCATAACTCAAAGAAAGTAACTTGCGTCAAGTTAAGTGCGCACGCTTTGAGAGTACTTTCTTGGATAAGAGCTAGGGATCGACGGCGTCTTCTAGCTGTACGTGATGGTCACCGTCTCTGTAGATGCGACCTTGTGATGGTACTGGTATAGGAATGTGATGTACATAAAACTTCTAATAAACGCCGGGTCTCGAATAAACGCCCATACAGTCAGAACACATATGCCTATGCCTAAAGCCCATACATACACGCAAAACCATGCCGTAAAACAGTCTATGCACTACTAAATGTGCTAATTTGACTGATTCCGCTATCGATTTTAGTCGGCAGTGACAAAAGAATAAACATTAACATACGGTATACCCCGTATTATAACACACGTAATACACGAATAGACGCTGGCCTCTAATACAATAAACGCCGGGGCGTTTATTAGAAGTTTTACGGTATTATTAATATTATTACCACCCGCGAATGTGGCGTGTACTGGTAGTGTTATCAGTCACTTCTGTTTGTGTGTCTGTCTGTCTGTCAATGCTCTAACTTTTGAAACCCTTGATACAGAATATTCATTTTTGGAACGCAGATACATCTTTAGAATATCTAGGTGAAAGTCATATACCAAGGTCATGGAGTCAAGGTCAAGGTCACAGAAACAAAAAAGCGTGTCTGTGTGTATCATCATCTAGGGTAGTTTGCCTTCTATTAAAGCGCAATTTTATTATTATCATTATTACTATTATTAAAGGTCGAATATTTATAGGATAGATACATGACAAAAAATAACAGGTCAAGGTCGCAAGGTTAGCAACAGTTTCGTTAGGGTCGTTAGCAACAAAAAAGAAAGGTTGTAGCGAAATTAGCGGTATCGACTTCAAACTCGGTATAGCACTAAACAGTGTTACAAGGTCATTAGGTCACATACACCGGAAATAGAAATATGTCGGAAATACCGTCGCTGGCATCGAATTAGCCCATTGCTGGCAAGTACCATCTCTTTTTCTTCTTTTTGTTATTATTTTCAGCGCCAATACACCACGCTCATTTAGCCTCATTTATGTCAGACTGTATTGAATCGGTGTTAATGCGACTACGCTGCGTGAGTACTTCACCTAGTTCAATAATGCTATCCAGAGCCCAACACGGAGCCGGAATGTCAGTTTTTATCCGACACCAGTGCTAGTCTATCAACAGACAGCACAGCAGCACCAGCAGCAGCAGGCCAGGCCTAATGAGCGATTAGCTTGGCGACTAAAGTTCACTGACGAGGCCAACAGCACCGGCAATGTGCACTTGCGTCGACGGTCTCGGCTGCACAGGGCGACTGCTGCAACTGCACTTACACGTCTTATCAGCGAATGAAATTCCGAATTCCGATAAACCTGTCACCATGTGGTGTCGCATTCAGAAAAAGCTGAATCCTAATAACTCAACACGCGGTACTCGGTTAAAAGTCCAAATCGAGAACGAATTAAAACATGGCATTACAAACACAGTCGAAAGTCAACGACGACTAACTAACATCGTGTCTTTCTAGTTAAAATGTGACGCTATATTCGTCGTAGCTGTAAGTAGGTCCATATCGTCATCACATTCAAACGATTACATTCAAACGATTGTACGCACGCTCATGCAGTTTTAGTCGACAAGAGCAAGCAGACACTGAGATCCAGTGAGATGTTTAAAATATAACAACACAAATAAACGATGTACAATATCTTTATAGCAATTTTCTCTGCAGCAGTGCATAATAAAACAAATAAATAAATGATCTAGCATTTGTATGCACCATGTGACCTCATCTTCGTCACATAGCAGCGAACGGAGTTAACAGACACAAACTAATCAGAGGTAAAAATCATTTCGGCCCACCCATCGAGACTCGGCCATCGAACTCAATAAACCAAGTCGGCCACGCACTGCAGCCATCAAACTTTACACAAAACGCTATCAATTTGCTCTTTTATAATCATTTTATGATCTTACCAATTTTGATGTTTCTAATAGACCTATGACTCTCATCGCCACGTCACAACGGAGTTGATGAAAGAATTAGACAAGAAGCTTAGCCGTCGCAAAGAGACCATGCGACTGCTGCATAGGTCAGTTTTGCCAAATATAACTGGAAGACTATATTTTGTGTACATTACAGGTCTATCTTCAACTACTGTGATGTAGCAGTCGCACCGGTAAAATTAAAAACAATGGCAATAAGCGCTGCATTGCCACTTGAGGCCGCCCGCCCGTTCGGCTGTAATCACTAGGCCAACAGCACGAAACCACAGCGCACCGGCCTACCAAATTTCATCGCTGTCGGACAATCGCGGCTAAGTGAATGATGACACAACTATTTTTTTCCGGCACGCTTGTGGATATGGAAGTACTGGCAGAACGCAGATCAGTCATCGGCACATGCGAAGTTCATTTAGGTTTCAGTCTTTTCAGATATGTTGCTCCATTTCGAAACTAAGACGACTCAAAGGCGATTGGGTAGAAAGTTGAGGCCAAATTTTGCACTTTTCAGTTTTCACCCCTGTAAAATTTACGGAAGGGGTGGGTGAAAATTGAAATGCAGTTTTTTTCATGCCAGACCTTGGATGTAACCTCTTATATACTTTTGACGGGGGCCGAATGGAAAAAAGCACAGCAGTAAAACAGAAGGCGTCGGGCGGCCGACTGTGGCCGAGTTGGAAACAGACCGTGGCCGAGTGATTATTTGGCCTGTAGCCGAGACGATCGTAGACCGCTAATCATAACACCGAATCTTCGAGTAGGCTTACAAATTAATGATTCATTTGAGAACATAATATGCTGAAAACTGAACTCTGAACCGAATTAGCGACACGTCAGCGTCCGGAGCAATAGGCCTACATCCGCGATATAGGCCTACGTACCGACACACGACCGGTAGCCCAAGTCCGCTGTGCGGCGCGCACGGTGGCTTGGCGGATGTAGAACCGTGCTGATAGAACACCAGACGCGACGCTAGCAACCACTGACAAGCCAGGCCAACTGCCCCTCGGGCCGGAAAGCATGCCAATCGGGCCTGCGTTGGCGCACAGCGACGGCACGGCTTTGGCATGCGTGCCGGACATAACGATCAGGATGTAGCGGGTCTGCTGGAGACTTGAGTCGTTGATTTTTGCGACGCAGTTTAGTGGCATTCCGCGTTGTGTCATAAAAAGAACGGTGAAACACGCTGCTGCTGTGCAGAATCTGGTGGCGATTCGAGGGCTATCAGCGTGTTACTTCACACGCAAGTTTTTCCTCGTTGGACAATAAGCTCCCAGCGGTAGGCTATATGCCGTTGTCTGCCGTCCGTGTCGTTGGGTGGAATTTCGAAGTGCAGCCTGCCCGTCGTCAGCTGCGGATAACATCGTACGTTGTCGGGTGATGAGGTTCGTCAGCACTGAGTTCTGACGTCGACATCTCCGACAGAAGAAGCTTTCTGTGGACTGTAGACTGAGAGACATCGCGAGCGGACAAGCAAGTCGATGGACAAGATGACAACACTGACCGGTCGCTGGACGATGTTCTACGTGGCTGTGTTGTGGTGCTGGTCGACGATGACCGGTGACTGGCCTCGACGCTGCGCAGCAGACGATCCTCTAGGTATATGTATACCCAATAGCGCACCTGCTACTCGTGAAATTTCACCCGCAACTGCAACCGAACTTACTGAAGTAGGGTCGCGGAAATAACGATGTCGTGGGCCGTGACTCGATAATAAATAATAACGGGTTCAGATCGGGATGAATTGATAACAGACGGTGAGAGCAGACTGGATGTGCATTTGTGTCGAGCGAAGTCGCAACTCTTTATAAATATAACTTCATGGGAACACGACATAGGAAGACGTGTGTCTCAAGGCAGTGGACAAGTTGTGTACATTTATTAGGCCGCCCAACGACAGTCAGGTGGTCTTACATTTTACCGCTGTACTTTTTCCTGCCATCCAGAAATTAATATCCCAGCCGACAGCCGACGTTTGACAGCCCAGTCAAACGTATGTCAGTGGTTGAGTCATGTCTGGTACCAAAACTGACTCAGATATTTCACTCATTCTTCTCCTAATTTGTTCAGGGGGAAGTGTTTTTGGCGTGTTTTAGCAGTTGGTCTGATGTTCATTTTATTGTGTCCTGAAGTATCTCATCCAACAATGTAATGGGATGCACTTCAGATAATCAACGTATCGGATCTCTTGACGATAGAGTTGTTTCCTGAAAAGCTCTCCAGAGTGCAAAATCAACTAGAATTAAGTTTAAACCCCTTGGTGGCATGTTTTATGCTTAGACGAACTCTGGCACCTACATGTACTCTGGTACCTGAGAGCACGTAAACGGCGAATTATTTTTAGCATAATATAATTTCACTGCACTTGTGCAAAGAATATTTAACTGCAGTAGTTTTACTCCTGACAAAATACGAAACGATCTGATATATGGATCACCTTTCTGTATTACGACATACACGAGTTACAAACTCTAAAAATGGCCCACTATTTTGGACCACCCTGTATATAGATATAATAGTTGCTGTTGTTTACAATTCGAGGTTGTATTCTATACACGGAGTTATTATTGGAGCTCCTGTGCAGGAAATGACACCGTGGAAACGACGACATCTACAGTGCTTGATCGGTCGACGGCGACGACATTAGACTTGTTTGCGTGGTCGTCGTCACGTGGCGCAGATCACAGGCTGCGCGGTAGCGCCAGCACTGTGTTAACGGCGACCGCCTCGAGATAGGA
>Ga0066192_1000225_pt1 | contig 11007 bp, 5 predicted proteins | sample WorMetvacBELIZE1_FD_58707 | JGI IMG/M metagenome (GOLD analysis project Ga0066192, IMG submission 58707) | Marine gutless worms symbiont microbial communities from Max Planck institute for Marine Microbiology, Germany - Olavius vacuus BELIZE.1... | ecosystem: Host-associated > Annelida >... | reverse complement strand
GGGGGGGGGCGAATGCGCTCTACCTGTCTCAATAATATCACCGCTGACATCAACACTTTGGTATGGCGCTGTTAAGAGCAAGAGACACAGCCTACGATCGATCTTTTTGCTGGCTGTTGGCCTCGCATAGCGCTACGTGCTCATCTAGAGGTGCATGCTGATATTGAATTGGACCCGAATCGACTACAGTGTTACCGAGCAGTGATGGGCAAATCTCAAATCGAATTTTAATCTCGAATCTCAAGTCTTTACGTGTAACATGTCTGAAGATTTGAGTCTTTAAGGCAAATCTTAAATCTTGAATCGAATCTCACGGCCAAACCTGAAATCGACAAGGATGAAATATCATATTATAAGTCTCAAACTCCAACAGTTTATATGTTTCGACTTTCGATTGGTCGAGATATCAAAATTACATTTACGAAATTACTATTCAAGCCTATAATTGCCTCTTATATATGAATACAGGTGCTATCAGACAACGGTTTAGTAATTACAGATTATTCTAGCTGAACAACTGTACATAATTTTACATAAATGAAACTAGCAGAAGCTTGGAAAAAGTAAATTCAAGTATCATGAAAAAATAATTTGTCATAATTTTTCATCAAATCGCATGTGCTTCTTGAATCAAATCGCTTAAAATTCTGAACTGAATCAGTATCGAATCGCAGACTACGCGTATCGAGTCATGTAACATGTCTCAATCGAATCGTCCATGCGATTCAAATTGATTTTGCCCATCACCGCTACCACGTCAATACACAGCGGTCTGGTCGGCCCGTTGCTGCTGGTAATGTTGACAATATACAGCATGACTGCGAACAGTGTGAGTTATTGACCAAGTTTAACCAGTGCAACTTTGAAGCCACAAATAGTGGGTGGTCTATCATCGCCCATTAGCCTGCTGCAGCAGCATGGCGGTTACCTTGCCTATACATTTATTATTTTTGCATTCTGTCCCATCATACGTATGTGACTTACTGAAGATTATACTTGAAATAGCAGATTAGCTTGAGTTCTTTCAGGCATTTCACTTTCATTAATAAATGACTGACAACAGATCTCAACAATTAGCCCATTGGCTGTGGCGTTCAGCTGGCAGCGCAGCTATATAAGCATTTTCTACGATGACCAATAAACCCCAAACACTAGATCAGCCTCAAGACTACTTACATTGGGCTCAAACCTGACCTAGTTATTGGCAGTGATGTAGTACTTGAGTCCGACATGTAGTCACCCAAATGGGGAAAAGCCCCCAGTAATTCCACTGTCACCAAATTTTGCATATGGGTTACCTTCCCCAAGTTCCCCGACGTAATCAATTATGCCATATTTTATCTTTTTCTGGCTCCAATAGTTTCTTTTGCGGGGGCAAACCCCCGAAAATTGGCTGCTGTCGTTGATTTGAAAGGTGGCCTTACAACAGCTAGAGCTCTACCGAGCTACATTATGCATTGCGATCCGTATTGGCCCTACGACAGACACACCAGTAGGTCTATGGTGTTTATAAAAAAGAAGTGATGGTATTTCCAGCCGACTAATGAAGTGCTGGTATGGCATGCCGTCTCACTCCCAGCCCTGACACCTTATTTCTTACAGTGGTAGGGAAAGGCACACGAACATCGAACCTAAATGTACAGTTCCTCGTCCTAACGCTAAACATTATCCACTGATGGATGCATAAATAAAATGATTTTTTCTGACCGCCTGATGCAGTGCAGTTTCATATGTTAAAACGGACGATACTGCCAAATGTACTACCACTGACACTGACACAATAGCTTCTCTTAGCGCAAGATGTTGAAACGACTAAATCATAGTTCAATTCTAAGACGCAGTTGACGAAAATAATAGCTGGCCAGTGATGGACAGTAAAATAACTGGTTGCATCTGCACATTTAGCCCCTACTTTAGGCTTCGTTTTATTATAGGTACAGAGTACAGACACTTAACTCCCCATTTCAGGGCTTTTTCAATGTGCAGTTTTACACAAAAAGTGCAGTTATAAATGAATTTGTACAGCTGTAAACGCATATTTTGCAGTTAACATGTGGAAAAGATCACACAGAAGAACAAACGTTTTGTTACTAGACGCATTTTCAGAGCTTGAAGTGTCCGCTTGAGGCAGGGGCTCCGCCTCTTACCCGGCTAACGGAGCTATACTGCGCTCCCCACACTCCCTAGCTGGATTTAGGGGGGAGACGAGGGATGGGAAAGCCAAGGAGAGGATAGAAGAAGGAAAAGGAGGGAAACTCTGTGGGGAGGGGAGGAAAGGGGTTGTGCAGTACTAAAAATTCTTTTTAAAAGTTCTGCCCCGGTCTCCACCTCTGTAGAACCGCCATTGAGGCGATTGTCACGTGTTTACTGGCGGATCAATAGCGTCGCTAGGTATCCATTGGCCAGTGTGACAATGGCTCTCACAGGCGACGAGTCGTGTGTCGTGGCTCGGCGACAAAACGTGCTATTCAATAATGTCAACTAGGGAATCGGTGAGTAGACTTTCTGTCATATGCACATAAATACTAATTACACAGCAAAAGTTGGATTTCACAGACGACTTCAAAGCGACTAGTAATAGCTCATAGATCTGATCTGAATTACCAACATTTTGTAAAGAGTGTAAACCGTAGGATTTTTAGACGCCTTCCTTTGCCCCTAAAATTGTACAAGATAAATGTCGAATTTGAGTCATTTTATGGCTGATCAAACCACAACTGAACTGAATAGTGATATATTGCTGGAAAACTTTAAATCAGCGCTTATGTTAACTGTATTTAGTATATTTGGAGGAACGAGCTGGTCAGACTGGCGTTGTATAATATTAGTTTCGATTCGAACAATGTTTTTTAAAAGCACACTGTAGATTATAATTCCCTTAGGGCACTAGCTGAGCCATAAAATACAGCATAATCTGCTATAGTTTCACTTTTAGTTAGAACAAGATTGTCTTTTGATCGAAGGCAGATTGCCCGCGAGCAGGATATAATAGTTGTGTTTTTTGCTCCTATGACCTTGACCTTGACCCGATGACCTTGATACCTGAGACTGAACTAGATAATTCCGAAGATATACCGCGTAGTAAAAATGAACTTTTAGGTCAAGTCTTTCCAAAGTTAGAGCCTTACAGGCAGACAGACAATGTTACAGACAATACATTACCACCACGTGTTCGCGTTTGGTAAATATGCCGTGCCATTTACAATAGTTTGCTCTCGATAAGGGCTTATTTGTAGGCTGTAGCGTACATTTCACTCCTTAGGCGCAAATGTCTTCATTGATCAGATACTACGTTTAAGACTTGCAATGGACTGAGAACGTAAACCTAACATTGATGATACGAACTTACGAATGCATAATGTGCATGTACAGAGGACGATTTGAGTTCTGCTAACGGCGATAAAGCGAAGACATTGTTGTTGCTAATATACCACCGACGATGTGCTTGAAAAGTGGTTGCACACAATGAAACAGAGACGTCCACAACATGTTCAAGGAGCGAGGCTAAATAGATTCGTGGCCGCTGTCCGTTCAGACCCGACATTTCAGTCTGTTCTTCAGACTTTCATTCAGTCAGAAACGAGAACTACCAATGTCACAACTAGTAGACTTCAGCCGCAGCTAGAGTTCACATTTTTGCGTCAGGCAGCCATATGTGGCTGTTGTGCGACTCTAAAAGAATTTCTTGACCAGAATAATGTAAACTTAACAGACGACGGTGGTATGACTGCACTCCATATAGCGGTGGAATACGGCAATTACGAAGATGTGAATGTACTACTGGACGCCGGAGCAAAGGTCAGTGCTGGCAACCAAGGTTTAACGCCGCTACACGTCGCAGCTTTGTCAGCTGAACCAAACTCTGAGATAGTTAAACTGCTGATGGAGTTCGTGATCCAGCAAAATGATGAGAATTACGAAGTAATAAGTGCGCAGAGTCGTCAGTCGGGCGTTGGGGGTAACACGGCGCTACATTTTGCCGCAGGAAACGACGAAATATCGCGCGAGTTTATTCAAGCTCTGGAAAGTGTTGATCCGAGCATTGAGAATGAAAGCGGTGAAACTGCGTTCCACGTGGCCGCCAGAGCAGGAAACCCCGACGTGATTGTCTGGATGCTGGAAGTGTTTGCTGCCGCTGAGAAAGGATGGAAAATGGCAGACGTCGAGAGTGAAGCTGGAACACCACTCGTAGAAATGTGCGCCAGAAGAGGTAATGCCAAAGCAGTTGCCCTGATGATTAAGTACGGTGCAGATATCGATGGGAAAGTTTTATTTGATCTGATTGACGAATCAGTCAATACTCCAGTGAATACTCATGGTTTACTTGACGTCTATCGCACAATCACGGATAACTGCGTGCTCTGGAGTTGGTTGAAAGCAACGCCCGAGGAACGACGAAATTATCCAGTGAAAGGCACAGAACCGATAGCGTACAGGCAACAGCAACGCGAGATCATGTTGAGTCTGTTGAACAGTAGAAATGAACGAGGCATGAATGTGGTACAGCATGCGATCGTAAGCGGCGCCGAAGCATTTCTAAACGAGATAATTAACGCTCCGCCGAGAGTTTTTGAAATAACGGAAAACAGCGAAGAGACGAAAGCGGGTACGATCCAGCGTACCAGTATACTGTACGATGTTACGAATTTTCTCATTCCACCGAATGCACTTTGTCAAGATGCGTGTAGGAGGAATATCACCGCACCAGAAGACACGGAAAACCAGGAAACGCCTGAAAACACGTCGGAAACCAGAACGTCTTATCTTGATCTCATTGTCGAGAATGGACACTTGTGGGAAAGCACCGGCATTTTACAAGTGGAACCGTTTCGAACGATCACGGAGCCAATCGTCCGGCTCGTAATGGTCGCTTACATCTTAATCGGTATAAGCCAGTTTTGTTATATGGTGTTCTTCTCAATATGGCCGGCGACTTATTGTCACTTGATGGGCGTATTTAACCCAAACGTGTCGAATTTCGGCGTATCGGTTGACTGCGACGCTTCAAACGACTCACGCGTAAACGATGATTCACAATATTACATACCGGAATCAACTGAGTGGCTGATCTGGCCAACCGCTCTAATGGTTGCAACTTTGTTCTTCAGACATCAAGACAGAGGTCCACAGCAGGTCATATACGGCTTGTGCACCCTGCGACTTCCTTTTGCGATATCCGTCTGGATGTGGTATTTTACGATTTACTTAGACCACGAGTTTTACTTAATACTCACTTCAGTGGTTATACTGTTCGGCTGGTTGGTCATCGCGTCCTGTGCTACGCGGATCATCTACTTCGAGAAAGTGGTCATAATTTGGTATCTTTTGACGCACATCATCTTAAAGGACATCTTGAGTTTCTTCATTGTGTTTATCTTCATACTCAGCAGTTTTTCAGTGGCTATTCACGCCATACGTGAGTCAGTACTCCTCGAGATGCCTAACAGCACTTTCCCAAACACGATGTACAAAATGTTCGCCTCCACCCTGACGACTGGGGACTTTTTCGACGAAACGCTTGGACATTCGCCGAACGTAGTAAGTCATCATGATTTCATGAGAATAATGTTCGCGCTGTATCTTTGCTGTACGGCGATTATCATGCTAAACGTGCTGATCGTGCTACGGGATGGCAATAAAGACGGCCACGAACGTCAGACGCTTTCAGATGATACGCACAGGGCTCTGTCTCATAAGGTTACTTTCAAAAGTATTTCGTTGTATTAATTATTTCCGATTCTTTCAGCGTCTTACGAGTGAAGGTGATAAGGTTTTCGTACGTGTTCTGAATAAAGGAAGTAGGCCTAATAGGCTAAGCTACAACCGATGTTGTGGCAATATTTGTTAAATCAGTCCACACGATGAGCCGAAAACTGGACCATCTTAAAAATGTGCAACACATGTATATGATCAGGGAAGACGCAACCATAGGAACTGCGGTATATGTTCTTAATTTCCAAAGATGCAAGGTACAGGGGGTACAAGAAAATCCGAAAACCATACATTATTATTAGCCAGCGGTTAGATTCATAAGAGTCCCTCCGCCCTGAAACCCGAACCGGGTAACAATTTGGCTAGGAAGTTGTCAGTGCAAAGCGTAGAATTGCATTCGTCATGTGCATTATTAATGCGTGACTTTGTTGACTGTGATGAGTATAGTATTATGACGATATGTTCCTTCAGAATTTGTGATATTTATATCCAACATCGTCAGATGTCTACATATTGTTTACATGTTAAGTATCATTGTTTCATAGTTAGCTATTTGATGGTATAATGTGTTGAGCATCACGAGATTGTTGCCGTAAAGTAGGAATTGGTGGATTTTATTCAGTTTTCTGTGACTATCTTGATTTACTTCACGCTGTGTATACAAATTGCGACTTGTCATACACTCGTTAGCTGGGGGACAAGTTATTCGTTGTTGTCACTCCCACTAAAGGCTCTTCCGTTCATCCATCCGCCTGTCTCCCGTCACACTGGTAAGCCTCGCCTAAACGGTTCAAGATATCGAAATAGGCTACGTAGTTTCACAACATACGATAGATAGAGAGATGTCTCTAGTTTCTTGTTGGTAAGTTTTGTACTCGTTTATTTAAGCGCGATTTTACTTCAAAAACGACCGTTTTGCGTGCGTTTTTGAGCCCCTTTGGCGAGCTTAGGGGCAACGTACGATGTTCTTCTTAGGCTCATTTGAAAGCGCGTCCTATAAGTGTTAATCAAACTTTTTGCTAGGTGTTACCGCTGAGGTGCTACGAGCGAAAGTTGACTAAAATCGGCGATTTTGTTCCAACGGGGGCCGGTTGACCCAAAATCTCAGGTAGAAGTGTTCGCTCCCTAACAAACATTCTTCTTCTCAGAAAACTAGGCTAAATGGTCTTTCGTACCGTATAAAAGTCTGGAAGATCTTTCTTCCGTTTCGTCACAATCCACGCGTTTGACCGACAGACAGACGGACAGACGGACAGACACCTTTCTCGTAGCTAGTCCGATTGGTATTGTGTCATTCTGTACAGTCAATTTACGTGATGACTACATTGTTTTAATGTCTGTTTTGTGAACAGTTTACACAATGTAATATCTGTTGTTTTTATTCATTTTGCATGTTTTAGCAACTTGTAACAGGGCTTTCAAGCCTTTGTTGTTTAATAACTTTACATTTGAATTTCGCATTCATGAAATCGGTCCTTACTGAGTCTATTGAAGCATGGCCAGGCGAGCAGAGAGAGCCACGACCAGGCGGTATCGTTGTTGGGCTGATTGGTCGCCTGTGAACGACGTCTCTCAATCAATCGACGTTTGAACGACGGAGTCATGACGGTGTAGATGAGCGGATTGACAGCGCTATTGATGGGCAGAACGAACACCGTCAACCACGCGTACAGCTCCGCTAAACACACCCACACTCTCAATGCAGTAATCTGCTCTGTATCATCATACTTTATCATCATACTTGACGATGGAAAGCGATAAAAAGTAAAAAACAAAACAAAAGTAAAATAGCAAGAGCTACAACAGCTACACACATCAATCAGTAACAATTTTTGTATAAAATCCGTGTAAGGAAGTCGTGTTCATTGAGGTAGGTAGTCTTAGTTATCAGTGACCTATTGTGAGACCATAATGGTAGCGACGAAAAACAATCAGTACAGAATACACAAAATGCCTTAACTATGAAAACGGAATACAGAGGTACATGTCAACTTCTCGAAGACTTTGTGATATCTTTTCACTAATAATATACTGGATAATTCACAAACTGTGACAAAAACTTATTCAATACAATACCATACAATACAATATTATTTTATTTTTATTATTAAGGAAGCTGTCAGGACGCAACTTGAACACCAAATACAGTGGCGTAAGTAAGAGAAATAGTCAATAGGTGTCCTTAAATAGTTGTCTAACAATGAAATTGCTCTCAAGTATGCAATGTGATCCACGACTTAGCGTGAGATCATATCGTCTAGGTTGCAGAGAGTAGGTAATGTTATGTCGACAATCTGGTGTAAAGTATGTTCTGGATTATATAGCACAAACTGAAATAGTTTGTCATCAGCGTCCTTGACAAGCTGAGTTATTGGCGGTTGATCGGCTTGACAGAGTCCGCTTCTTTTGGCACGGCTAACAAAGACTGCAATTCTTGAAATCAAGCAAATGGCGTATTTTTTCTAGTTTACAAATTTCTAAAGCATATAAGTAGGATCGTAGGCATTTATGTTTCAGAAGCTGCACCATGGCTTCCTCAGAGGCTAAGTTAATCTCCCAAGTCTGGCAAATATACTGTTTTCCGTAAGGTGAAGGGAGGGGCCGTTTAGCTTTGGTCTAAGCTATTCGCCTTACAGTGGTAACGCCAGTGATTTCGTTAAAGTTAACACATGTATCTCGAGAAAGGGCGAGCTCTATAGCTTATAAAAACAGACAGAGCTTACGAAAACGTGGTGGAAAATATGGGACGGGATAAAGCAGTACTGCAATGTCCACCTGAGGCAAAGAACTGTTCAGAACAAAGGCAACACCGAGAAAGAAAACATATAGGTTTATGTTCTTCATTAAGAAGTTGATGACTGACTTTCTCGAAGCACTTCTGCCGATTTTTCGTTCAAAGAATTAGTTAGTAACTAAGTAAGTAGGCTACGTAAGACTGACCTGATATATGAAGACTGGTGAATGCGAGGATTTTGACGATGACAACGGGAATCCAACATAGGACGTTGGTAAATACGATCAGGAACAGTCGTCTCCACACCCTCCCCATCTCTCCTTGTCCTCCGACCACCCTCGCATCCAGCCCCGTCTCAGTACTTCCCCAACCCGGCACTGGACTGCCGCCCATGCTGCGGCGCTGTCCCGACCTCGCATCTGTGCCGATATCGAGCCTGGTAGCTCGCACGCTGAGACACATCAGAGCGTAACTGGCCGCGATCACCAACACTGCCGCCAAGTTCACGCACACAAACACCGCGGTAGAATACTGCCACCCGGACGCGTACGGGTCCTCAATATGCAGCGGCATGCATACGCCGTTGTTCCCGTAGAAGCGATCCAGGGTGATGGGGGAAGCCGCCACCAGGGTGCTGGTCACCCAGACCACCACAACCACGGACGTGGCACGTCGAACGGTCAAGCATGGAGGTCGGTAGGGTCGACTGACTGCCAGGCAGCACTCCACTGACATGGCTACCAGCAGGAACACGGACGTCTATAAGTCACAGAATACACAAAGTTTATAAACTGACTTACGACCAGAAGCTGAGTAAACAGCAACTGCAATTTTACTGTAGTTCTATCATGTTTAACCGTGTTGTATGTACGCCAGAACCTTAAATAACGGCCAAAAGATAAGGGCAATAGATTTGTATGATGGTCTTCCTCAGCATTGGGTCTTACAGTCTTACCTCGCATGACAGGACAGCGAGGAAGCCGGCAGACTGGCAACACCAGCTATCCATCCAAGACAGTGCGTAGCGGTTGTACTGGTTACGGTAGACAACGTCAGTGGTTCCGATCAACAGCAGGTAGACACCCATTAGGAAGTCGGCGGCTGCACGCGTCGACAGAATGTTAAACACGTCATCAACATCACACGTACATAAATAATTATTTTGCTAAAAATGACAGGGAAATAAATTCAATGAAATAAGTACGGAACGAGACTCACAAGGCTCAGGGAGCACTTACTGCCGCCTCAACAACAAAATTAATCGACAAACATATTGAAAACAGCACTAGAAACGCTTCATGAAACTAGTAAATTCAACCTTAGAAACTGAGCACCTAAACCTATGTAATGTACTAAAATCAACTATATTTACACGTAGAGAGTTCCAAGCATTCATTATCATGCAGCAGCATACACATTTTGTTCACGTAAGTCACAGTTACCGTGACAATAATTCGTGAACAAGGCTGCACTCTCTCATAGCACGTAACTCGCAGTGTACATGTACATCTCACCCCACACCACCCTTACTCTATATCAGCTGCGCATCTGCATTTTAGTGTATGAACAGTGAGGCTTTCTAGAGGGTCACACTCTGTCCTCCATACAAATGCCATCTGCCTCTCATTGCCGCATGTATTCATGTCATCACCTTTCAGAGACGAAACCAGGTGTCTTACGGTAGACAGTCTGGGAGGAGCATTAGTACCTCCCTTGTAACGGGGTCTGAAGCCTCGTCCTCTCCAATAAACGTTGCAATCTGTGCATTTTGTACATGTTGACAGGCTGACGATAGCTCGGTGGTTTCCCGTACGTGTATTTGTAATATGCAGCAAAATATGGCTAAATTTACCAAACTCTGGTCACTTTTTCTGCAAATTCTAATTGTGGACCGAGAACTCGTGATCGAATGCATATTATATGCGTGTACACATATGTGAATTTTTTTCATCAGTTTTCAGCAAATTCTACAGAGTTTCTTTAAACAAATGGAGATTCGAGCCCCCCAAATCACATGCCCACAGTCTCCTTTGCAGATCTCTGATCTCTAGTGATGCCCCACGCCAGAATACCTGCGAGATTCTTGATGAAGAGCGAGTGACTGTTGTTCTCGTCGTGGAACAGTAGACGACAGACGATGACGAACGCGTTGCCGCCGCACGTCGTGATAGCTACGAGCCAGATTGCTACTCGCAACACGACGCTGTCCAGTAGATTGAACACCGAGGAGATACCGTCGCCCAGCGGATGACATATACGCACCATTGGAACGTAGCGACACTTGTCGAACGAGCTGAACGACCTGTAAGGTAAGCAGAGTCGAACTGGCGGTGATTTAGGGGCTGTGCCATCAGTAGCAGTCATTGAGCGCCCGCAGGATTTTTTTCCAGTGGGGGGGAGGAAATTCAGAGATGCAAAAAAGTTGACGACCTTTTTAGTCGTCGCCCTCAAAACACAGATCTTTATTGTAACTACTAATGCACAAAACACTTTACAAATATCCAGGCGGGGGCAAGTGCCCTCAAAACATTTCATTTTTTTCGAAGGGGCGCCTGTGTTCG
>Ga0066192_1000224_pt1 | contig 11007 bp, 7 predicted proteins | sample WorMetvacBELIZE1_FD_58707 | JGI IMG/M metagenome (GOLD analysis project Ga0066192, IMG submission 58707) | Marine gutless worms symbiont microbial communities from Max Planck institute for Marine Microbiology, Germany - Olavius vacuus BELIZE.1... | ecosystem: Host-associated > Annelida >... | reverse complement strand
GGTTCAAAATCGGCGATTTCGCTCCAACGCGGGCCGGTTGACCCAAAATTTCAGGTAAAAAGGGTCGCTCCCCACGAACCATTCTTCTTCTCAGGAAACTAGGCTAAATTATCTATCGTATGGTGTAAAAATCAGGACTGACTTTTCTTCCGTTTTGTCACAATGCACGCGTTTGACGGACGGACAGACAGACGGACGGAGAGACAGACAGACAGACAGACAGAAATCTCATCGCTGGACCGCGTCTGCGTTCCATGCAACGCGGTAAAAATGGTTCATTTTTTCTGGCCCACTTAGTATGGTGCGACTGAAAACTTACCTCGACAAAAAATTCAATTTATCGAAAAAAAACTATATCTCTTTATGAAATTGTCTGTGGTTATTTGTAGGATGTGTTTGTATTGATCTTACAATTTCGGTTGGTCCGTCTGGCCTTCCGTCCGTTGTCCGTTAACAGTTTAACAACTATTTCGTGTTACGCGATATCTCCGTACTTAGTGGAGGGATTTAATAAAACTCAACACACTTATTCATCATGTAAGTGGGCATTGCTGGACAAGTTTTCAAGGTCATGAGAAGTTCAAGGTCACAAAACGATCAACGGTCATGCAAATCTTGTGAACTTGATAACTCCTGAACCGCGCTGAACGGATCTGAACAAAAACTTACCCAAATACGTAAGACAAACTGATGGTTAGGTTTTAATAGACTTATTAAAGATCAAGGTCTAGAAGATGTTCGCCGGCGGAGGGACGGTTTGCCTTTGAAACCATCTTCTTTTCACTGTACATTTTTACAGCAAAGTAAAGTGAAGTGCATGGACTGACCTAAGTGAAAGGTGGGCTGCTAGCTATTCTTGCACGTTCTGACTGCTGACGGTATTATCCGCCCCAAATTTAACTGCGATCTTGATATGTTTGAGTTTATATGTTGTCATTTCTTTGCTTAACAAAGTGACTGATGAGTGGCAACTGGAAAGATAAATAATCAACCGCCGATAGAATCCAAATAGTATTTTATTACAGTTAACAACTGCCAAAGTGTGCGAAGTTCTACAAAATCAGATCTACGATAGTGAAACGGTTTGACCAGAAGCAGTCGCAACAACATCAACTACAACTACAACGACGACGCACACGACGACAGCAAACCACATGAACACACGCAAAAAGAACAAATTCGCCAATTATGCAGATCGGTGCACTTTCTACCTACCGCAGTACGTTGGCCTAGCAGCATACATGGGCATCCGCAGGCAAGGCCGAGGGAGAGGGGGGGCACTTGCCGTCCCGTGGAAATGTTGTATAGTGTTTTTGTGCTGTAAATGTTGTCTAAAGTCCCAGCATACGAAGTATTTACGCATTATTTTCAATAAATGTCGTCAGCTTCTGGGGGCTTCACCCCCCAGACCGCACCCGGGTTCCGCCCCTGAATCCCTCTGGGAAAATTTCGTCTCCAAGACCCTTTAATTTGCCCGCCCCTGGAAAAAAAATCCTGCGGGTACCCATGGCAGTATAGCAGCTTTAGAACAGATAAAAGCCTGACTAGTTTCTAAAAACAGACAATGTAAAGCTACATCAGTATCTCTACTGTATGCCAACTATAGAGACTGACCGAAAATGAATTTGTATTTCCGGCTGAACTGGAGAAGGAAAACGTCACCTCATTTATACGTTTCAGCAAGTTCTTTTCGTGCAAAAATTTATTGCCATTTTCCACCAACAACGAAAACAATAAACGTCGATGGCGTTATCGTTTTCCGCCAAAGAACGAAAATGCCCATTTTCATTTGTTTTTAGCGCCGAAAACAAAAACAAAAAAAACGAAAAGTCGGTTGGTCTCTACAACCGTTAACAAAACTGTACAAGCAACATAGCAGATCTTCGTATAAAACACATTGTATTTATAATCCAAATACAAGCAACTCTTAGTCAAACGTAATTGATTCACTAGGCTACATATCTGCCTGAACAAAACAATTTTTACTAGACTGCGTATACAGTCAACATGTCGCATATAATAGAAATGAATGCAAGTCGCAGCTAAATCGACCAGCCAATACATCAACGCCATTTACATGAAAATTTCTCAAATATAAAATAGCAGTATAGAAATATATCAATTAAAAAGTACTAAATTCCTGGCTGTTGTAAATGTCAAACCGGTGGCTGCAACTGTGATAAAATGTGCGAGCTGGGCTAACTGCGACATTTACGGTGTAAAGGAGATAGATACACACTATACGCTGTACAATACACATTGACACACGCTGATCAATTATATTCAAAGTCCTCACTAGAGGTTTTCGCCGAGGATTCTCTCATAAATAGTTCAATAGTTCTTAAACACTTTTGAAGACGTTTATAGTGTTTTGGCAATAGATGCATTTGATTCATGAGCCTTCGTTGTTACTGTAAAGAGCGCGGGCATCAATCCATTATACGCATAGGGGACACGTCCCCTCCAATATTTGGGCTAGTACGGACACCATTAAGAATGTCCTCTCCAAAAATAGAATAATTATTTGGAGTTTGCCTTTCCCTATTCTTTTCAAATAAATTTAGGCTGCCGAACAAGCTTTGATCACCCTCATCCAATGCGAAAATTTTGAACTAAAATGCCACGTAGGGGAGGGGATGGCGGGAGCCGCTTCGCAGCTAGGAAATAGGGGATGGAAAGAAGGAAAGAGAGGGGAGAAGAAGAAAGGAGAGGAAAGGAGGGAAGGAAGGGGAGGGTTGATTGTCCCCTCCCATGTCGGAAGCGGATTTATGCACTGGTAAAGAGTGTACGTACTACAACTACAAGTATTACTGCTACTGTTCAACTGTGAGAAACAACCGAGAATCTAAATGACGTGGACGTTACACGTTGCTGGTTTGGTTTGCCATCGAGCGACAGCAGACAGAACACACTGTACTGAAAACACGAAATATTCCGCGTGTAACACGGGCCTAACGATACCACAGCGCGTTGGCCAGATCATCAAGCACCTAGCAGTCGCGAATATTGTAAAGAAACATAATAATGTCGGTACTCAAAGGTTTTGTTGATATTCGACATCACTCTGACAACAAGGACGAACTGACGATGACGACGACGACTTGGGAGCTGACAATGGCTCATAGGATCATGCGTCAAGGGACATGGCTCACGGGTTAGCCTGTACACAGAGTTCACAAAAACTGCACGAATCTCACGGGCCGCCCATAAGCCAGCGACTGCTGAAAATGACTGGTCACATTTCAGCTGACTGAATGTCTCACCGTCTTGCTGTACTAAAAGGCCATGAGATTTCAAGTTATAAGTTTCAACGCCAAAGTCACGCGGTCACGAGGTCACTGTCCATCTGTTTGTGTTGTTCGAGTTTATAAATTAAGGGCGAAAGGTCACAGAAAGTTTTAATTTGGTGTAAAGAGCTGTAAAATGTAGCATGTAGTTGCTTTGGTATTGTCAGATCAAGACGACAAAGGTCAAGGTCAAACTATTTCACAAAGCGAAATAAACACGCAACACATCGTGTACCAGACAGATACATTAAAGTACATGTAGCTTACAAAATGACTTTAGACTCGGTGAATATCTTGACTATCAAATGTGTTTTAGAAGTCCAACAGTCTAAGTTCGGAGTAAGACATTTCAATAAATGGATTTTTTTTGAAATTGCAGGGGCATTCGCATATCATCAGCCATTGCTACTGCATGTCATAGTCAACATATAGTAATCTGTTTTGTACATGTTGCAGTAGTTGCAGTATTTTTTTTGCCCAACATATATTATTGTATTTTATGTGTTTCATGTTTATATTGTATTGTATTTTAGGTGAGCTATGGGTCATGCCTGATACAAACAAACAATGATGATGATAATAATGATGATAACATTAACAATTATAATAATGACAGCGTGTATGATGCTGTCACCGTGGCACAATCACTGCGAGGAAGTTTACCCGTTTCATCTGGCAAACGAAGAACGGCGCCAAGCGGCTGTCGACTCTCAGACCAAGAAAACGGGAGTCGGTTGGCGAATCCACCTGTACGCTGCTACCGTCTATACCCACCATTATCATTAGACATGTCATACATAGCGGGTCACACCGGTCACGGGTCAACAGTACACTGAGTTACGTTGGTCATTGCTACATCGCACGGGCGGATCTAGAGCTGGTTTAGAGGGCTTCATGCTGTAAGTATAAGAAAGTCAGGAGTTTTATACGCGACGCCGTATTGCAGCCGCAATCACAAGAAACGCTACATACAGGGCCGGACGGTGGTCAATTACACGTCTTTTTGTCAGCTTATCAGATGTGGAACGGATAGCTCTTCAGCTGTCGCTCGAAGGTATACAGCGTCATCTTACGTTTCCGTGGAACAACAGGAAGACTGTTCCACAGTGAAGGTCCCACGACAGCGAAGCTCCTCTGACCGATCGTGGTTCGAGCTCTAGGAATTTGCAGTAAGTCCGTCGAGGCTGACATGAGATGCTGACGACCTGAAGCAGAGGCAACAGGAATGCTGCAGAGTTCGGAGATCCGGGACAGTGCCATCAAGACACTTCCACACCAACACCGCAGTCTTGAACATCACTCTTGCGCACTGGAAGTCAGTGGAGTGTTGTAAGAACCGGGGTGATGTGGTCGCGCCTCTGAGACCAATCGAGCCGCTGCATTATAGACTGACTGGAGACATTTAAGGTGAACGTCAGAATGCACCAGTCAGAAGAGAATTGCAGTAGTCCAGCCTATAATGAACAAAGGTTTGAACTAAGGCACGCATTGCATCGGCTGACGGTGATTGTCTAATGGGCCTCAGCTGACGAATCTGATAGAAGCTATGTCAAAGACCTCAGCAAGAACAAAAAAAGTCCAAGAACAGACCGCTGAGGTTCTCTAAAGTGTCAGACGATTAACAATGACAGGCAGCCATCGCTCGAGACGCATCGAGATCTGTCAGACACGAAACACCGGATCCAGCCCAGAACAACTCCTAATCCAAAGACGGACTGAAAGCCTGACAGCAGAATACCGTGGTCCATACAGTCAATGGCTGCCATCAAGTCCAATGGTGCCAGGAAGGTCATTTGCTGTTATCAGCTGCAGTCATTATACATCCAACAAGACCTTCAGTAAAGCAGTCTCAGCCGAGTGGTGGCGCCAGGCTATAAGCCGATTGTAACCGTAGCATAAGCTTATTAGCCTCTAAGTATTCAAATAGCTGCTTTACCGCTACTCTCTCGACCAACTTCGAAACGAAAGTTAGGTTGGACAACGGCCACAGTAGTTCTTGATGTTCTGTGCATCTAGGGAAGGTTTCTTTAACAAGAATGTAACCATCGCCTTTTTTGAGATGCGGCAAATGGCCTTCTCGCAGAGACGTGTTAACCAATGCAGCAAAGAAAGGCAAGTCGACGCAGTCTTGTAGAAGAAAGGTCGGTATTTGGTCGAGAGAGCATGACTTAGCAGGAGCACGCAGAGCAGTACGGCGCAGTTCATCTTCCGTTACTTCGCGCCAGCATGAAAGCTATCAACAGCAGCTCGAGGAACTCAATCCGATTCACTGAGCTCCAACCACGGACGGTACGAGATGGTGCAGGCCGCTTCAGTGGTCGAGTCGGCAAATCAGTGACGGATAATCCGTAATCCGAGATCGCACCCGGTGGATCGACGGCAACAAAGATGTCGGCAACGTTTTCGGGGTCGATGACAAGGTAGAGTGTGCCGCTCAAATGGTAAGTTTGACCTTGAACTCTCTGTGCACAATAAATGAACACAAAATTGTCACCCAGTCACGTCCACGGCGGACGTGTTTACGTTTCTTGTGTTTACGCGTACATTTTCACTTTTTTGATGAAAATAGGCAAAATCGCGATTTTAAAGAATAACGACATAGTTTCGACAACGAGCTCGAGCTTTATTTGTGGGCAGAGCCGGCACAAGACTGAGTGAGGCCCTCCCACAATACTCCGGGGGAGGGGGGTTCGGACTTCGCAGGTGGTCTCCGCCGACTCTGCTTGTGGGTGCCCAGTTGACAGAGATTGGGCACAGTTAACCCTAGTTTCCGAAACTCCAGATCCGCCCCTGCAATGAATGGGCAACATGTTGAAATTGCTGTGACAGTCGCATGTGAGTTCATTCGGTTCATATGATAAACAAAGAGAGCGCAAACGGCTGTCGACCATCAGATAAAAAAATTCTCGATCCGCCGCTGCTTCGCATGACCCTGAATGACACTGATAAGAGGTTGTTTCATATGATGAAGATGATTACAGTGACGATGACGATGACGTGTCTACGCACACAATGACAAAGAAATGCGTCGAATGGACGCTGACCGCGTCACGTGGTTTCTCTTAGGGATGCGCAGTATTTGAAAAATACCGCGGTATTAAAAGTGGCGGTATTATATACCGCAAGCATGTTAAATACCGCAATATACCGTCCAGCAGCACTGACGGGCAGTACACATGACGACCACACGAAACATCGCGGTATACCGGTATCACGGTATTTACGTGACGGTATATTGTCATCGGGAATTTCTTGATACCGCGCATCCCTGGTTGCTCGTCGTTTAGATCTCGATGGTGGCGGCCGTCTCGTACCGGCCCGCACTGCCGGCGGCCGCCGAGCGCCTGCCGTCACAGAAGAAGACGAGGGCCGTCAGCAGCGACACGACGGCGCCGCCAGCCGCCACGTAGTAGCCCCAGTCGAGCAGTGCCACGCCGCTCACCACCGCAGCCGCCGTCGTCGTCACGGTAACGTCGTCAGCATCAGCAACCGACATCTTCATGACGAACGTTCCGCGCTGTGCGTACGACATCACTCCATAGACGACCACTGACGCCAGCACGCCAAGAACTACACACCACAACATCACCATTATATATAGACCGACCGCCAAGCGGCGTCGTAGATAATTTCGGTCGTGTCTGTCTGTCAGGCGATAACTTTTGGAAGCCTTAACGTTGGAAGTTCATCCGGTTCCGGTATATCTCCAGGGAATACGGGTCAAGTTCGTATATAAAGGTCATCAGGTCAAGGTCAAGGTCACATGAGCAAAAAAAGGTCGAAAATTCCTATTCCTTCAATGTAAAACTCATCGGCATCTGACTCTATAAAACATGGAGACACGAAGTTTGCGAGTAGCATGGGGTTTTCGGATATGACGGATCGAATTCTATAACTGTCATCTTTGTCACGTGACCGGAAGTGACTGCGTGTAACTAAATGCACGCAATCGCGGGTGTCGGCCTTAAATTAGAAGGTAATCTTATTATCATTTCTACCCCCCCCCCAAGTAGTAGAGATCCCGGGGGTTAAAAGCAAGGTTAAAAAAGACTTTATCACTGTTATTTAAAACCGCCCAAGGATAGTCGGAAGGCCTTATACTGTATGTTTTGCTCGTATTCTTTCTTTTTTTTGTTGAGACCCAAACTGAAACTCTAATCTTCCAGACGGCCGAAAGACTCCAAGTCAAAAGTATACCAGCGGTTTGGTCCTAGGCCGAACTGGTAAATTGACTTCGACATTTCGCTCACCCCTCGCCGCGTAAATTTTACAAAGGGGGTCAAAAAGTGCGAAATTTCGCGACGATTTTCGACGCCAGTCGCATTTGATGAGCTCTGGTTTCGAAACGGTGCAAAATGTCGCAAATCTGAAACATTCAGCTATAAAGCGACAATGATTAAACTTCGTTCTGACTCAGACAACTCGCCAACCCCTCTCTAAATTTTACAGGGACAAATAGTGCGAAATTTGGCCTAATTTTGGCCTTTGAGGCACTGTACTTCCGAAATGAAGCAACGTACCTGACACCCGACACAAAATTGGACAGCATCGACAACGGATGTACGTCCAGCCAAAATTTGGTGTTGTTCGGTCCCCCATCTCTGAAAAACCCCTCCCACCAAAATTGTGTCGGGAAAGTGTGTTGCACTCGCAACACAGATAAAACATGAAAGAATACTTTCACAACAGATATCTTCTGCCTGAACATATAATGAAATAAATTGCCGATTTTGATAGCCTATCTTGTAGGCTAATTAACTTTAAATTACTGATGCAAAATTACGTCGCCAGACTGACATCCAAATAAGGTGATGAATCCAAAGAATGTCGGGATTGCAGTGGAGGTGATGCAGCATCCGCAGCAGATATGAGCGCATGCGATGAGCAGGGTGAAAAGAAGCAGAACGAATCCTGCCAGATACAGTCCTTGTGCTGCCTTGTGCCATACTACAACACACACACCAGGTTATTATAGTACATCTCTACTACTAGAATGTTTTTCTATGCAGATTATCGACGACAAACATATAGTAATTATAGTTTCATCCTGGAGTCAACGTCACACACGCATAGAGGAAACAACAGACGAAAACACGTATAAGTTAGTGTAGAACGCAATTTAAGTTCAACCAAATATCGGCAAATATTGGAAAATATACAAATTTGCTTTACGACTGTATCTCAAGATCATATTGTCACTAATATCAAAGAAACGTTTTATTTCTGTTTTCTTTTCGTTTTACGGCATTTTACATTCAAGAAGATTTATCACATAACAAAGCTTAACGTGTCAACAGACCCCCTTCGTATAATTCGTAGCAACAAATAAGCTATGGCGGCACTAATACCTTATGTTTGACTTCAGCTGAAGTCCCCGATTTCATATCGAAGCGACAAATATTTCAGCAATAGACAAGTACTCACGCCATATCGTGCGAACGAATGAGTTGGAAACACTTGCACTAACAGACAAACTCGAGGGTACACAAACAAAAAGGCGTCAAATGAGGACACTTCTCTAATGGATAACAACTGCATGTGTAGTATACATGGAGTAGTAATGACATTGTGGGAATCTGTCAAGGATGACAGGAGCACCAGATGATTGCCAATATTAGTTTCTGACATAGCATCCATGACAGGACAATACCGTACTGTACAGTGCTCACTAGTCCACCGATTTTAGTGATAAGCTGCTTGTTACTCTTCGCACCGTTGTTACTGCTCGGATAAATCGTGCACGCTGCAGTTTTGCTTGTTTATTTTGATTGTCTGTAATGTTTACAACTCTTCATATTTAGCCTGGCCTACTTCAAGTGTTATAATTTTTACGATCAAGTTGCGTTTTGTCATTTGGTCAATGAACGAACATGGCGATGATATAATGATGATAATGATGGTGATAGTTCGCTTATTTCGGTCACTGTTAGTCAGTTATATGAAAATGAAGCGTCGAACGAAAGCGCCGTTGTTTGACTCATTTGGTTAATAGCACCAGAAACTGCGCGCGAACAAACAACGGTGGATACACATCGCGTGTAACCGTCACGGCAGCTAATCATTCGATGTATTGGTGGTTCATCTTCGCAGCATTTATTATTCAGTGTCGGCATTCCATCCACCTTCATACTCGCTGGTACAATCACGCACAGCGCGTATGAATTATGCGCGTCCCGTAACGGAAAAACTTCCGGAGATCAGCAGCCCAGATAAATGATTGACAAACCGCAATGTATGCAAATCAGTGAGCGAAAAAAAACGTGCATTTACATGCTATTCATTCATCATTCCTCGCCTGAGGTAAACCAGAGTGGCACGATAATATATTTTTCCACACAATTTAAAGTAAATTAACTTAGAAAATAAAACAAGTAGCTCAGCTATCGCAGAGAGACCGCGCGAATTCGGTGAAATAACGCAAAATACACCATTCAAGGTCATTCACGGTTACAGATGTCGGTACCAATTGAAAGCCCGTATGCGACTTCCTATTAGTAACTAATACTAACTGGCATCATATCTCGTTCTATTTCGAAGTTATCGCAGATTATTGTTCAAACTCTGGACGATAAACGGCCACTTTGCGTTTTTGAGCCCCTTTTGGGGGATGTATAGGGGCAGCGTACACTTTTCATCTTAGGCACACTGAAAAGCTCGTAGTGGACTTCTTTTTGCGTTAAATGAACTTTTTTTCGCTAGGTATTAGGGCTGAGACTGAGGCATTGGAAATCGGCGTTTTTGAAGGGGCCAGTTTCTTGCAAACGTTCACGTGTACCTTAACCATTTGTGCACGGTTAGATAGGTCAATGAATGCCTTACAACTTTTTTTTCTGTCAGAAAAAAAAATAGATTAACGGGCTTTTTTACGGTATGAGAATATCGGTAGAAGTTTTTTTTCGTTTTGTCACAATTCACGCGTTTGACAAAAAGACAGACGAATGGACGAAATCTCATGGCTAATGCCCCCCCCTGCACAGCGTGCAGCGCGGTAAAATTAATTATGCATGGTAGGCTAATTATAAGGTACCACACCGTAAATCTGACTAACTCTGGATAACCGATTTTAAAAATAACTTTTGTACCATTTTAATGATGAATAAATGTTGCATGCGTTCATAGTGAATTTGCCCACTGCCTAAACGCGTGCACACACACTACTTGGTAAAATTCTGTTAACATTTTACTTCGTCAACGTCGTCAGCAAGCAATAACTTTGACTATGTCATTAGCAAGATGCTCTTAAAATAATAAGTAAGTAAATGTATGTTTTATTTTCCACACCTATTCAGGTTACTACAGTGCAAAAAGTATGGGAATGGTCAAGATGTGACCGTGTTGCAGTCAAAGAATACACTACCACCATGTTTCAATGGCCAACAAGCAAAGTGTAGTTTTATGTTATATTTATCCAAGTGATACGCGGACACTAAAAAGTTGTATGCAACATTCATTCATTGTTATAAGATGTTGAGCTATCGCAGAGAGACCGCACTGCAGGGTGAGTCAGTTTTGGCCAAAGTGGAAGACTGGAACTGGAAGAGAATATTTTAAGACATTAGAGGTCTATATTCAACGACTATGCCATAAACGGCCTGCAAAGCTAGCGAATTTTTGTTTTAAAAAACGCAAAATAAGGGCTATTACGACGTTAAAAGTCATTCAAGGTCATCGAGGTCGGTACCAATCGAAAGCCCGTATGCGACTTCCTATAAGTGATTAA
>Ga0066192_1000223_pt1 | contig 11008 bp, 8 predicted proteins | sample WorMetvacBELIZE1_FD_58707 | JGI IMG/M metagenome (GOLD analysis project Ga0066192, IMG submission 58707) | Marine gutless worms symbiont microbial communities from Max Planck institute for Marine Microbiology, Germany - Olavius vacuus BELIZE.1... | ecosystem: Host-associated > Annelida >... | reverse complement strand
CCGTCACGCCGTAGAGCAACATGCGGTCGCTTCGTCGATAAATTCAGCTTATCAATGTCTCATTGACAATATCATTAATAACAGCCTCATCAGATGGAATGCTGGTGTAAAGATCTTCTTATTTAGAGGCAAATAACTTAGAATGCTGTTAACAATGTCAGTATAACTGGCTTTATCCCAGTATTCACGTGGCACGTGTACGCGATCACGCATGCCATGATGCCGTACCTTTAATGATAGCTCGATGACTATAGAGATCACAGTCATGCAGAACGTAAGCCTTCTGAATGCACATATCAAACAACAGTCTAGACAGCAAAAGTGATAATCTGAAATTGTTCAAGTTAAATGATAGTGTAATCAACGTCACATATTGAGCGATCTATAACAGGCAGGAGATTCAGATCCTCGCAGAAACTCTTAAGCAAAGCATTATGTACCCGTTCACGACCAAAATCAACATTAAAGTCGCCTTCCACCAGGAAATGACAGTCAACATTGGACTTAAAAATTCTACTCTTGACAGTTCTGTCACAAAATGATCGTTTATTTATTTCACCACTATCATATAGCATATAAGATAGCAGCTTTTCTATTCGCACAAGACACAAGCGCTTGCTACTAACATTAATAAGACACACACGAGTATTATATACTAGAACGCCACAAAATTGCACAGCCCCAATATGGACGACACGACCAGCGAGAACCTCGCTATTGTCAGAACCAGATATAGAAGTAAACAAAAAATCCGAATGAACATTACCTAAAATATCACGCTGTTCCTCGCTTATATTTTATCGAGCAATTTTGCTCACAATAGTGCATAATTACCTGGCAACGGGCGATCAGCAAGGCCGATACCTCTTCCATTGCACTGCGGATGGGTTAACTTTCTGCGATTTCCCCAAATGTTGGTAAGTCGAGTGCAGAATTTCTGGGACCAGAGTGGCCGAGTGGTTAACCTCACTAAGCAGTATGCGAAAGTACTCCGTTTCGAATTCCGGCAGTGCCAGGTGATTTTCGATTTGTACAGTAAAAAAACTATAAAAAAACGTCATCTGATCGCCAAATTATTGCTCTCTTTCGGGATATCGTGCCACATAGTGGTCGCCATATCTAATGGGATCTCGAACCTCGTTATTAGCAGTTTCTGGGCATGTGCAATACGACTTTGGCAAAAACACTTTTTGTTATTTTGAGTGTGTATTTGTGTACATTTATGTGTATCTCGGTGTCATGTCTCGGCTTGTGTCTGCAGTTAACGTATTCTTTCATTTCTTCTAACCGACGCTTTTCATCTCGATATTTCCACCTTATTTCAATTTTGTTGCCTATAGGCCTAGTAGATAATAGTGACAACATAGTCACATACAGTTGCTCGTCCGCTTTGATGATCATAGTGATGAAATAAATAAAACCCAACTGTGCATTATTCTTCCAAAACCCGACTGTATCTTTTTTACATAGGCGGTCATACAGTGCATCACTGAAAACTGTATCAGAATTACAGGCCGCTTCTTTTATTGCATTTTTATATCGCAATTTTATCCTAACACGATTAGCATTTAGCTCACCACTACGTTTCCCATAAACCTTCTATAGCTCAGTGTATACAGAGACTGTTAATTGACTGATTACTGTCATCTTGAGCTGTTGGCATAAAAAGTGCAAGAATATCAAAAGAATGACACGAGGTGGCTAATAGAGCAATCGATGCCACACGTCTCTCTCCCTTTCTCTCCTCCCTTACTCTCTCTAATTCACGAGTTCCCCGCCAGTTGACGCCACTACTGTGACTTCTCCGATCACCATCGTGTCAACCGGACCAGCCGTCCCGGCGGATCAAGACACGCGTCGGCCACAGCGGCCCATCTCAGCAGCCACTCACGGGCATCAGCTGGTTATCTAAACGTCACGCGCCGAGACTGAAAGCAGCCGCACCCAACTAAGTCAATTGAACTGGCGGAGATCAGTCCTCGGCGAGCGACGTCGTGATGGCAACAAATGGCGACGTCGACGATCCGAAGACGACGGCTCTGAAAGCTGTCCTTGGTAATGCAGCAGCGGTGTGATGTCGAACGTTGACTGATTTGATTGGCAGCCTGCAGTGCCCTGGGCGACCAACTCCGCGTCGCTATCTGTCCGCCGAAAGATGCGACGCTTGTGTGTGCGTGATGTTTCGTGACAGATTCATTCAGTGCGCCATTATTACCCCCACTTTCTCCTCTCGCTTTATACTCTCGCGTAGTGCATTTACATGTATTCACTTGCAACGCGGACATTATCGGAACTGTCAGACGGTTTGCTATAAACGGAACAGATGGCGGAGCACTTCTTATGGCCAAAATCAAACCAAACCTAGGCTATGCATCTAGTTCATCTCATGCTCGTGCTATGTACAAATAGTTTATACTTTGTAAACTATCGTTTACTGTAGAAGCAAATACGTAAACTACAGACTTGTAAAGTAGCGGAGAAAAAGTAATGCGCGGCAAATACTCAGATTCAGAAGGTTCAACTGCCACAGAGAAACGACGTGCCATGTTACTTGTTTAGCGTATCCTATAGCAGTGCGCGTTGTATTTGTGGGTTCATCTCGCCGCGTGTGCAGAATACTCTCTATCAAGAAGATTAATGCTGTGCACGCTTTAACATTAATCTCTCGGACAGGCAAAATGGTTCGACGGTGCCTCTACATTCATAAACTGCGACCGTTACCGCTTCTGAAGTCACGACAGTGGCAGGACAAAAAATACCACTCGCGAATGCGTATATTTAGTTACGCTGGTCACTTCCGGTCACGTGACAAAGATGGCGGTCACACATTTCGATCCGCCATATACGCAAACTTTATAGCTCTATGTTTTATAGATCCAGAGTTATTGCCTATGGAAGTTTTACACTGCGAAAATAGGGATTTTCGACATTTTTGCTTCTGTGACCTTGACCTTACCCGACGATGACGATCAAATATCTCGAATAGGGCGAGAGATTCAATGTTGAACACCATGGAGGTCAGATAGACCAATGGGCTTTCGATTGGCACTCTGAACTTTGACCTCGGATGACCTTGAACTGTCCTAGTTCAAGGTCATTAAAATTACACGTCAAATGTTTCGAAAACGGTGACAGATACGATGATGTGGTCAATGGAAGTTGAATAGGAAACCACCCATGGGCTGCATGTCGATTGGCACCACGACCTTTGACCTTCTGGTAGATGACGTTAATAGGACTCAGACGGTAAGAAAACAGTAAATATTAGGCCCAATTGCGGCATTAGAAAACCGTTAGGACTGTTTGCACCGTTATAAATCCCTATAGCTCTCCATCGTATTATCACTTGAATAATGCCGTGCTGTTGCATCTCATAACCTGTTTGGTCATATGGGACGATTGATTTTCTGAGTGATTTGCTATTTGTTAGTAAATGCATCCCTTGATATACTATGCTTTTCAAGATGGAGCTAAAACGCTTTGCAATAGATGAAAAAAACATTAAAGGTGCTCGCAGATATTAGAGCCATTCGATATAATTATTACTTTTTAATAGTGTTTTTTTCAATACATTAGTGCTTTTTAAGAATGAGTAATAAGACTACATGACTGCGAGTAAGTAGGGAGTAACCTTCACTGCAGTTCGAATACAGCGGTGAAAATAATGACTCACCGCGTGGCTGCCGTTAGTTTAATAATTAGTTTTGTTGGGTATTTTTTGCCACGTCGGCCTTGGAAAGGTTTGCAGTAGCTATAAAATATTTACACTTATTTAAGATTATAAGCAATGACAATATTTTTATGATAGATCATGTATAACTTTCCATTGCTGCTCTATGGCAGGTCAACTACGTGCTAATCTTGAGTTTTTTTCGGAGACAGCAATACGCACATCGATAAAAAATCACGAATTTTAATACGAGATTTGTAATTCCCGCTTGCGATTAAGAGTGACCACGTCGGAATTGAGCCATATTTTATTGTGCAAGATGACGTGGTGATGTTTTGTTCTTTCGGCACAATGCACGACCATAGCAAACGAACAGACAGTATCCAGAATTGACGTCATCTCACACAGCGCGCTTGCGTCGCGTACGTCGCAGAGTAACAAATGGAAATATCGATATGGCCGCGCCGGGAACAAAGCTTCCTGCGACTTCTGATGGTGCGTTATCGACAAGTGCTTCAGCTGTGCAGCAGTGGCCGTTCCCACGCACGCTGTTATTTTTTCTTTGAGTAAAATACTGAGTTACGTCTAATTTTACCCAAGTATTTTGTTGTAAGACATCGAACAGGAGTGGTAAATGTTTATGTTTTTTTAAGTTTTCGTAGAGTAAAACTGTGTTGAGGAGAAATGAGAATTAATTTAAGGAATTACTCTCGATTGAAAAATAACGCCACTAAAAATTTAACGCAGTCACCAAAAAACTACAAAAACCAGCATCGTTACCATTCAATACAAACATTACTCAGGTACATTTTCCAGTAAGATAGCTGCAAATTGTCTGTATTCTTACGGCGATTCTTACGATCACTTGTTACCACCCGCGAAGCGGCGTGGTAGTAGTTTCGCTGGCAATATGTACAGTATTACAGTCTAATTCAGTTACTGCAATCTAATCTATTGGACACATAAAACGGTTATACAAACACAAATATAGGCTTACTGATACTGCAAATCATGGAAATAGTGATGCAGGTTGTTTAACAGGTTCTGTTATTTATTCGTACAGTCTCGATTAAGTTTAGCCGACAAAGGAAAATTACTTTTACTTCAAGTGTCAAGTATTCTGTTTAGATTCGCACGTTGAACTGGAACGTGTTAAAATGTTCGTGGGCGTTCAAATACTCGAAGCTATAGAAACGACACGTTCTGTGGCAGATATTACCACCAAGTGACATCTAAGGTTGCCGTGACGTTATTCTGAGTGCCTCGTCACATACAAGTGTAATGTTCTACAGTAGCACAGTTCGCGTCGAAATATCAGCATCGAGATCACCAGTCTTCCGATCGTAACGCCTTTATAGCACAAATATCAGCTAGGTAGCATCAGTTAAATCATAACTACTGCCGCCGTTGGTGTCATTCACAGTATGAAAAATAGTCAGACATTATGCGACAATTATACACACGGACCCGTTACATTTTACAATAATTCCAACAAATATGTACCGATATTTATAAGTGTTGGCGCAGCTTTAGTTCGTCAATGGTATGTATACCCGCGACTGATATAAATTATTTGCTGTTGGACGACGACACCTCATACATATCTTGAAGTCCACGAGATTAAAAAGATTTGAGATCGGCGATGTTCGAGGACCACAGATCCGGTCAAATAAATGCGCTTGTTGCCTGCTCGAGAAGTTGTACACTTACCAGTGTGCGACAGGAAACTGTCCTAGTGCAGCAACACGCGTAGGGTGTGCATGGTGGGAAATATTACATACATGAGTTTCTTTTGAAATTTTAAAGTCTGTCCTACGAAGAAAGAAATTTAAGTTAGTGATCCAGTTTACGGAGGCACGCTGTATTAGATTACCTTGATTGTTTCAAGGTATTATGGAAGTTTTCGCAGCCCATTCGTATTTAAAGCCTTGGGTGAGGGTGAGTGGGTGACCCGGCTACTGTATTTGGTTTGAGCCAACTAGACTTACATGTATATGTGGTTACTAAGTAGTGACACGTAGTTTGATAATGTGTTGTTTGTTTAGACGTAGTTCGCAGCATAGAATTCGCAGAAAACTGTCTGATGCTTCGTCGCACAAACCGATGAGCTCATTAACTCCGAAAATGGTCATAAAAATTCGTGAGATCCGCCCGAAAAGGTGAAGGAAACTACGGTGGAAAGGATTTATGGAAAAGCAAGTTTTGAGTCTGGAGTAGAAGAGAGATGAAGTGATGCATAGTGAAAGTGGTGGTGATGATGATGATGATGAACTTGTGAGATTAAGATGAGATGACAGTGACAGGCAATTAATGTGTGAAAGTTACAGCATTCGGAGCCGACATATAAAACAATAAAATACAGTAATATATAGAGAATGTTAATAAGAACACAAATTACTATATACATTTGAGCAGAAAAAAAAGAGAAAATCGTCATAACGTAAAACGTTGCAGTTAGAGTTTGACAAATTAAATGGTAAAATATACCTGCTAATATTTACTACCATTTTAGGCTGAAAAAATTAAATCTCAATAGCCTAGAGCTAGAGCCTAGCTGCGAGTAGACTTTGCTTTTGTCTACAAAATTCTATTTAATGTTATACGTACAAAGCGTGATGAGCTTTTTACTCTGTGAAACAATCCACTGTTACGTGGCCGCTATTACATTTTAAATAAAACATGATGCAACTGCTAAACTAGGCAAGGATTTTTAACATAACAGTCAATTTATCGAATAACTTTCTGATACCACAGATTTTAGTAGCTTGTATAAGTTCTCCTCGTCAGTAAGTATAGACTATGTGGTGACTTTCCGTACAGTCAATTATGTCTGACGTCTACACTGTCTTAACGTTTGTTGTGAACTATGTACACGTCTAACGTCTGTTGTTCTCGTCATCTGCGTATGCTTTAGCAACTTGTAAGAGACTTTCGAGCCTTTGTCGTTTAATTAATTTCATTTGATTCAAGAGATAGTCTAGACAGAAGCGCTCAAATCCAGTTACATGTCGAGTTTAATTGAATAAAATTTCCAACCAGTTAAACTCGCTAAGGACTATAACTGTAAGGTAGACCTAAGGGTTTATTATAGTAAATCAGGTTACTTACTGTGTGCCTATAAGCCTAATAAAAAGACAACTTTTTCACCACTAGTCACACGCGGGTGCTTTCTTGCATTTTCAGAGTCGCGCATGTTGAGTTTTAGCTCAACCTTAAAATAGCAACATTAACGTCAACTCGATTCTATCATGCATGACTTTATCTGCGTTATCTCGGTTCGACTGTCCGTCGTTCGCAATAATGACTTGCATGCAAAGCACGTGTTACTGTTCATCGTCTGAAAACCGATCAACAGTAAAAAAAATTATACGATAGCTGTATGACCAACACATGATGAACACCTTTGAACTACGAACTTGGCAGAGGTACATGTTTATGGGTGGCTGTGTTGATAACATAATCAGGTTTACATAGCGAATGACTGCCGGCCGGACAGTGGACTGGACATACACAGCTGTTTTCATGCGACAGTACACTACGTGGCAGTCAGTAGGTATGTAACAATAGGCTTTAACGTCCCACTCGACACGTTATAAGCCATTTCGGAGACGAGACCACATCGTAGCCATCACGGATATTTGCAGTTTGCACTGACACGTTACCCGTGACCCCTGGCTACTTTTCACACGCATGAAAACGGTTAATTAAATTTGTTTGTGTGTGAACTGTGATACGCTGTAAATGTGCAACTGATTGTCAGTTACTTGTGAATTAAGTGTCTAGATTACGCTATAATTTTTGTCGCTATATATCGTCGTCCGTCCGTCTGTCTGTCATCTGTCTGGTATGAAATATAAACAGATTTTTTCCGTTTTGTCACAATTCATGCGTTTGACAGACAAACAGACGGCCAGACACTTTTGTCGCGACTAGACCGCCCTGCATTCAATGCAGCGCGGTAAAAATAAGGTTAGTAGTGTTGTTGATGACTGTTGTAATGTTGATGGTGTTGTTAACTTGTTCTCTGCTAAATACCAGGATGTCTGTATTGCTTGGCACAAAGGACTTAGACGTTCATGTGATCTTCATGGATGCATTCATTCTCTGTTTGTACCAGCTATATGCGGACTTTTTCCTTTAAAGTATGAACTAGCGTGCCGTCAAACGTTTTTCATTGATAACTGCTTAAACAGTGTTAACAGTGTTGTTGAATTTGTGGCTAGAAATGGTTATATTTTTCACGCATGTACTCGTATTCCCCTATTGGCCGTTCAGCACAGTTTTGCAGTGTACTTTTTGAGGTTAAGTTACGTGATTTTGGAGGTGTTAAATCGAAGGCTAGCATGATAGTTGTATAACAGAGATAATGTACTGTAATAAAGATGACATCAATGTTATTTGTGTGCCTCTGGCTGTGAAGCATGGAGATCTGGAGTTAGCTTTGTTCGGTAACTCGGTTTGGGATGCTTTTATTGAGTTCTTATGTACTAATTAATTTTTACTGTGTGCTTATTTTTGTGTACTCATGTACGATTTTCACGATAAAATAAATAATAAATAAAATAAATTATTTACTAATAAGAGGTTGTATGGGATTTCGATTGGTGGAAAAATCAATGACATTAAATGACCTTAAACGGCGTAATGACGCGCTCTATCTCTGCGGTAGCTGAGCTTCTTGTTATCAACGATTACAGACATTTTACTTGCGTAAAATGCGTTTACAAACCTTTATTAAACATTTATTTGTACATTTATTACAGCTATGGCTTAAACCGGTCACACCAACTCCTAGACGTCACGACACAGTATACGGTCACATGTCACTACACCGTATTTAAAAAACGCGCCACCCTCTTGCGACGATAATTTCGTCATATCTTAACCGATTTTCAAAATTATTTCACTGCTGGAAAGTCAATTAAATTTCCTACAAAATAGTTGTAACAGTACCCACCACACCTAAAACATGCTGCCGCACTACCTCGAGAAATTGAAATGTTCAAATTTGATGCATTTTTTGCATATTAAACAGTGGTCCAAAAGAAGGCAGCTATACCAAGCTCATGGTCGTTATTTCATAACATCTCAGTTGATTATCAAAATTTAATTTTACGAACTGTTCTGTGAGTCTGCGACGTATCTTCTTGACTCAGAACAAGATCGTTAACCAGGTCAACATTTTCTTTAGTGCGGCACTTCGTGGTTTGCCGCTACCTGTGAGTCTGTTGACTGCGCCGATGTATCTTTATCAGCAGCCTGATACTGCTATTTTTGTCCATCATTTGTCTGGAAATTTATTCGTTAACTCCGTCGCTTTATTTCCCTTCAGCTGATAAAATTTTTTCTCAAAATCCTATCTTCGTCGCTGAACACCACGTTTACAAACACTCCGGTGACGTCTGCATTGATGTAGGCCTAATTCTAATGCCCTAAAATAATTGCGAAATTAAAAAAATATATAAACAGCGACATAGATATTTTTATATCCAATCAGTAGCTAAAAGTATCGCTGTTTTGTGCACCAAAAAGTAGCAAAATCGGTGGACGTGTAACAAAGTTACAATCGGTTAAAAAGTGGCACGTTTTTCTACGAGACACAACAAAATGCAACAAATTTGAACATTTGATTTTCCTAATGTAGTGCGGCAACATATTTTAGATGTAGTGGATAATGTTATAAATTGTTTTGTTGGTAATTTAACAGGCTTTCAGCGGTGAAAGAATCGCGAAAATCGGTCAAGACGTGACGAATCGTCACAAGAGGGTGGCGCGTTTTTTGAGACACAGTGTATATCAGTCAGATGAGGTTTAACTGCTGTCATAACGAACGTAAAAGTCGACGTCATCCCGCCAGCTGCGGTCGGTCGATCCTCGCCTGGTTCAATTAGACCATCAGCGAGGCGGTGCGAGCTGGCCGTATGTTTCCCATCGACGTGTTTCGCGCCGAGCGTCCATCGACAGCCAGCTCGATGAAGTTCCAGTCGGTGGATCGGCGGCCGCCGCCGACTCCGCCCGGTTGACCGCCGCGACGACAGTGATCGCGCATCCGACGCCACAGGGAACGAACGGTGCTGCGGAAGTTGTGCGACATAAAGCTGTAAATGAACGGGTTGATGCAGCTCTGCGCGTATGGAAGCAGGTGTATAACCAGCTGTCGACAAGCACGCACACACGTCTCAATACGTTTCGCACTACCAGTAGCACTTACATCACGATTTCAACTAATTTTCTTCAGCAGAGTCTCCACAAAGATAATTTGCGACCATATACTGCTGGCCAGAACTTCTGTCTGAGTTTTTCTGTCCAGATGTACACAGTGGGCCATAAAAAAACTTGCCCCTTTATATTTGACTGTAACTCTGGCTAATCTTTTCCGATCTTTCTAAGTTTTATATCACTTTAATCGTGAATAAATGCTGCATGTAATCGCACAAAAGAATTTCTTATCTCTTTTTAAGTATGTGTACACACTACTTGGTAAGAGAGAATAGAACTATACTTGACTGGTACAGAAAAAGGAACGCCGTCAAACTTCCGTTACTTTCAATAATTTTGCGCTGCAATTGCCAGAAATAAATATGGAAAATAAGCGATCCATTTACTTACTTATTATTTCAACAGCATCTTGCTAATGATGTCATCAAAGCGTCATTTTCAGTTACGACATTTATAACTGTCAAAATGTTATTTTTCTATGTCCACACACACATTTAAGGTGATTTGGACAATTTTACTATAAAGAGATGAAACATTTATTCATAAATAAAAAAAATACTAAGATTATACAAACCGGTTAAGATTAGCTAGAGTTACAGTCAGTACAGACGCGTGACGTTTTCATGGCCCAGTGTATATGTACAGTGTGAGTCAAAAAAGTAGCCTTTAAAACTTTTTGCGATATTTTTACTTGTGGTAAACATATGTAACTGAAAATTGTCTTCATTGTTGCCCACCATTTTCTTTTGGTTGTAACACGCAATTTTATCAGCGGTTTTGCGATGTCACACGTGGCCCTTGAGACAACTGGTGGTTTCAATCCTTCAATTCCATGATGAATTGGCTACTGCATGCAAACTACCTGTAAATGTCAACTACGTTTTGTGGTAGTGCCTACTGCCTAACACCAACACACTTTTGTAGGTAGGTAAGCGCGGCATTTGCTGTCATAATGTCTCTCTGTCTGTCTGTCACATTCGCGATCCAGGCCCGATTCAAGATATCGACATACTTTTCGCACTATACGATAGGGCGATGTTTCTAGTTTGCTTACTGCTTTACTTCTGTTATTATTCTGTGTTCATTTACGCTGTCGTGCTATGAGTGCACCCGATACCG
>Ga0066192_1000222_pt1 | contig 11010 bp, 7 predicted proteins | sample WorMetvacBELIZE1_FD_58707 | JGI IMG/M metagenome (GOLD analysis project Ga0066192, IMG submission 58707) | Marine gutless worms symbiont microbial communities from Max Planck institute for Marine Microbiology, Germany - Olavius vacuus BELIZE.1... | ecosystem: Host-associated > Annelida >... | reverse complement strand
TCCTGATAAAGAGCTGAACATTTTTATATATAGAACGCCTTCCTATGTCATTATATAAAAAAAGTTATACACTTTTAAAAATGGTCCAGTTTTTTTGCCCACCCTGTATATCATAGGAGGAGACACGTTTTGAAAATGGCCGATTTCGAAACTTTGACGCGGAATATCACGTAAGCCGGAAAATGGATTGGGCTCAAATTTTGTCACATAGAGTATACAACTAATGGACAACCGCCCACACAGCAAAGTTGCATTAAAATTGGACGAAAAATGTGGACAGACGTACGTACGTATGTACGGAAAGACAGACATCTGGTGCCGTTTTATTACGTGATAACTTGGAGGAAGTGACGACCCAACAGGACTGCGATACGCTGTAGTTAACTGCAGTATTATTTAAGTTGTCGAAGGTGTCTTATTCACTGCGGCGACGGCGTGCGTCGGTGATCTAACGGTTCACCACTGCTCTCTCTGTACGAGCAAATTACCGAAATAAATCGCTTGATGTATTTCTGCGCATTACATTAGAGAGGTGTCGGCGACCCGTCGTCCGAGACCTGGCCGTTATAATGCTAATTCGAGATCTCATTAGTACGCATGGCAGTCGACGCGCCGGTCAGTAACTACACGGAGACCACGGCGCCGACACAGTTCGTTCTGTTGTGAACCGATGACGATTTACTGCGGCGGTTGGTTGGCGACGACGACGACGACGGCGACTGCGTGGAGGGGACCTGCGGCCACGCCACGCTGTGCCGACTGGATCGATTCTCTGGCCGATCGTCGCCGCGCGCGCGCCACACGCATGTCGTCGTCGTCGTCGTCGTCGCAGTCGTCCCGTACGTCGTCGGCATCATTTCCGCCGCAACTCCGCTGAGCAACATACGACAAGTGCCGTCGGCGACGTCCGCGCACCCGGCACGTGGCTTGTCCTCGGCTGCGGAGCCAGCAGCCGCATCGACATGACGTCGGGTCGTCGACGTCGCGACAACTTCTTGACGTCATCGTTTGTTGCGATCGCCTCAACGCTGATGATGACGTCAGCGCTTCTTGCGCTCTGTGCTTCGCTGTTGCCTGTGGACGCGATACGAGGTTTGTAGAAGTCGATCTCAATTATAGTTCCTTTCTCTGTATGGGTTCCTGCAGACTTTCACTCACAATGAAGCGCGTACTAATGTGTTTATGGAATGTCCTGATACACATCCAGTGTAAACACTTCATTTGCTCCTTCTTTGAAAGACTTACGTAAAAATATCGACAAACGCAGCGTCAATGATGTTATTAAAGAAACTCATTTCACCTTCGTATTTAGTTACCGTTATTAATATTTATTCGTAGCTAAGTAACCTTGGTAGGCTTGGTTTACATCTTTCTTATATCTTTTTATTGGGGCCGTATATTAATCGCAGTTAACGCTGCAATTAACATTAATCGCGATTATTTTTTTAAATCGCGATTAATAAAGATAATCTCTAGAAAGTAGAAACATTGGTGGTCCGCATCCAGCATCTTCTATTCTGGTGACGTTATTGAGTGTTGTTGTTTGTGTGAGATACGAAGAGAGCAGTTTCGCTGTTTAAAGTTTCTAGTATCGGTAGTCATGGTTGCCCGCAGATATGGGCAAGGGGGCACTTGCCCCACCTGGAAATGTTGTAAAGTGTTTTGTACACAGTCAAACACTTAGTTTTTTATACAATTTTAGAGGGTCGGAGTGGTTCATTTAGTGGTTTTGGCCTGTGTTTTGAGGGCGACGACTAAAAGGGGCGTCAACTTTTTGAGAAAAAAATTGCACCCAGAATGAAAATCCTGGCTACGCCTGTGAATTTGCCCACCCCTGCGGGCGCTCATGTCTGTAGTGTGACATCCTGGATAAAGAAGATGATGTTGTTGATTATTATTCCTAAATAGGTTGTCATGTAGCTCAGGAGAAAAGTAAAAGACAAGGTCCGAGCCCTGTTCTACTAGAAAGTGCGATTAACAGTTTTCATCGATATGCAGCTCTACTGTTTATTGTCATCCACAAATAGTCGTCTTCCAATAAAATTTCTGTGGCATTATTATGTTCTGTATATACCGATGTGCAGTTAAGAAGCTATGATAGTTTCAGTTACTTACTCGCTCACTTTTTGCAAACTGAAATCAAATAAATTCTGCATTTTGCCCCGTTCTGTTTTATGTCGGTAAGCACTGACCGCCCTGTCATCGTTATAACGATAAGCTTAATGATTTTCAGACTGTTCGTGTGATAGTTTTGCTGTTTATAGTAGAATTCTCGTCGTGATCAGTCTTCTAGTAAACTGAAATAGAAAAAAATATGTCTGATGATGATGTATAACTATGCCACAACTTTACGCGAGACCATATGCTTTTCGAATCAATATTATACATCGATCGGGGCCAGTAGACCGAGGCGAGGTGGGATTAGCAGGAATAACGCGCGGATCGACTGGTATCAGTAGTAGGGTCAGCGGTATTTTCTGTCGCAAGAAACGTCTCACGTGCACAACAAAAATCACTTTAGAGTCACTTTACACTTTAGGAGTCAGATTGTAACATTATGATGTTCAACTTGTGCCAGTATTTTTCGTAGGTACGTGTTATAACATCAGATGTGTCCAGTAACACTTTGCTCTATCATTCTACTGCCGTATGTCGCCGTCATCTTGGTTAAAGACCTTACGCAGGAGTGGGTTCTGGACAGAGTTGGAAGTGGACAAAAAGTGCATTTCCCTTCCTTTCCCTTTTCCCTACTTTCTGTTCCCTCCCTCACCATTGCTCCTTCCCTTCCGTGCGTTTGTGTCCCTTCTCTATATCCGAAGTCCCCTAATATCCATGAGTCCGGGACGAGCTCCATCCTCCCTCAGTGGGTCCGTGCGGCGCCCGGCCAACAAAAAGTTTCTGGTGCATTCTGAGTTTAAAAAAATCATTCTTGCACATTTACATGCTTTGAGATCCGTACTGGCCATGCGACATATCGCTTGGTGTTTATCAGAAAAGAAGTTGCACTGTGGCAGTATCATTTCGAGCCGAGCAAAAAACTGTCGTGGTTCTGGAAGCCGGAGGTACTGGGACTGGCAATCAGGAGACGACTTTTTGCTTGCAAACACGATAATCACTCCACGGAATATGTCATGACGTCATGATGTGTTAATCCTTAACTAACGGGGACTCCTCAATCAAGATGCTGCTGTTACAAATGTGACGTGACAACGAAGATGACCTGTGGTAACTGTCATATGACGTGAGGATGTTGTTAGATGTTCGGCGATCGCGTGTCAAAAGCCATTCAGTGCAAACTGGCCAACCAGCCACCGACAGTGCACATAGCAGTATAAAAACAACGGACATATGAGCACGTGCCGTGCAAGGAAGGATCCGTCGGCACATCTTTGCGTCCAGTGTAGTAGTCTATAGGCTACATACGTACGTCGGGTCGACAGTATACGCAGGACTGCGTTTGTGGCCGATTTTTTTCGCTCGTGAAAACTGACACAGATTAAGCATTATAGCTGTTACACATAACAAGGGTTCAATTGTTGCTCAGATGGCCGCGCAGTGTTGCGCAACTCGAACATTGAAAAGATGAGGCGCTGCGGGACGGTTTTCGGGGAAAATAGAAGAGGAGTGAGCGTTCGCGCTCAGTCGTGAATCATATAATGCCGAAAACTAGAATCTTTCGGCTACATTTTCGTTGCATACACTGTGGGTCTAGCTTAGTTGTTTCCGAAAGATACGGCTTTGGGATCGAGAAATGACGCAAAATAACGCCATTACGCGATTCAGGGTCATCCATTGACCTTAAACTTTTATAGTGCATCGAATGTCACGTTTTCAAATTATATACAAAATTTTAGCGAATTCAAACAATCCCCGGTTGAGTTATTGACGATTTAGCAATTTTTTCAAGGGTGGGGCGGGCTTTCAAACTTTACTCTTCAGAGGGGGTCAACCAAACTCCAAACCTGAGGAGAACAGATATCCGTCATCGCTGCATCAGGTGCGAAACTTTGATACTGATTAGTTGATTTGTTTCGAAATGAGGGCGGCTCAAAGAAGAGTGATGTCAAAGATCGAGGCTAAATTTCACATTTTTGACCCCTCGCCGTAAAAATTAGGGGAGGGATGGGAGATGCGGGATGATCGAGCTAATCCTATGTCGGGCGGCCTAACAACAACAACAACAACAATATTGACAACTATAGACATACAGCAATGCGGAGCTTGCTGTCTGATTGCCACCCTGCGAAAAATTGTAGAATTGCAGAAGGTGGGTGAAAAACGCGATGTAATCTTTGCCGTTTGTGGACCAAAGTTCACCAAATTTTGGAGGAATGTAGCGGACCCTTTGTGGTTGAAAATTCTTTTTTCGCTTGTCCACAGCACATTTCGTTGCAAAGATATTTTCGCTTAAATTGCAGTGTCGTAAAACCACAGTTTATTAACCTCAGTTTTTAATGGATGAATCCCCAAAGTTTGAGCGCCCCTTTGAAATCTGTCTCGCTTCCGAACTGTGGCAAAGTTCTGTCGAGATCCGTTCGATAACGTCCGAGGGTGGCGCTCGAAAAAACGAAAGAACACAAGCAAAACATAATGGCTGTCCGTGCATATGCATAATAATAACGTCACTTGTTAAGACCAAATTCACACCAGCCGCAAATGTGCAATTACATCATTTATATGTCACCGTCAAATAGAAACGTTTTTAATCCATTCCTGAAGATGTTCAACGATGTTATTGATTGCTGACCCAGTACAACGGGCCATCCGACGAAGTATTCGAGTGTTTTTCTATTTTTACAAAATTATGGAAAGGAACGGGTTATCGTGAATTTCTTTTAAAAATAATTTTATTGAAACGACGGCAGATAATGCGATGCATTACTCTCGCAGTAGAAAAGATGACTGTGGCTGCTATCAAGAAAGATTTCAAGTCTACATTAACTATAAATGCCAATGCTTCGGTGCATATTTATGCAGCATAGTCATAACGGCGTGGATCGCGTGATAAGATGCGCAGTCAAACGCCTGTTTAGCTAATTCTGCTGCGAAGTGCGAACATCTGCGTTCGGCGGAGAAAAACACGACTTTGACGAGTTCTAACACAATATGCCAACAACCGTCAGAACACAGAGCGAGAATGAGACGTGATGTAGGGAGAGCGGGAGCCGAGCGCGGGGAGAAACTGGTGACGCGTTTAAGCTCTGGAGAAATGGCGACCGCGGCGTGTGGATCTGGCGCTCCGTGCTCATTGTCTAATCTGAATGCACGCATTAATGCACACTGGATGCGTGGAAAGCAGCGGGACCGATCCGATACTCCGGCGGACGGCCGGCCGGGCGCTATCATTGTCTCCGGGCCCGCTGTACGCTTCAATTGGCGCCGGGCACGTGCGCCGTAAACTAACACGCCGCCAGCGGCGCCGCGACCGGGCGAAGGGCGGCGATGTCGGCGATCGGCCGGCACGATCCGTTCTCGTTCGCCGATCGGCCGGTCGGCCGGTCCGTCCAGCCGATCGCGGGGCGAGACAGAGACCGTTCGGCATCGATCACGCACGCCGGCGTCAGCGTTCGTGCGTACGCCGGGTCCCGAAGGGCAGCACGTGCCCGAACGCCGTTGTCGCCAGAGACGCAGACGGCTTAACTTGGCGTCAACGAACGCTCAAGTCAACGTCGTTTTTACGCTCGGAGGCCAGCGCCGAACACCGCAATCGCTCTGGTTTACGGTCTGCGTGACACGGCGGTCAATGTGTATGTCCCGTCGAGATGTCATATTGAGTGATGATCTTTAAAACATTACATCCATCAGTCACTTCTACGCTGCTCGAAAAACAAAATGTTGCAACCACCTCATGAGGCCTGCAGCTCATTGCTTATTATCAGCAAAGCGTTTCAAGTATTCAGCCATTCAATTATACCAAAACATTATTATTTTTTTCGGTAATATAAAATGGATAAATTATTTGTCGATTATTTGCGTTTGTCTTTCAAACTGGTTACATTGATGCTCAACGTCATATATATTGCACCATTGCGTCATATATATTGCACCATGATCCGAACATTTATTGCAATTCCAACGGAAAGTATTTTTCTCAATTCAGCCACATAGATACTGTCGAAGTAGATTTCTAATTCTTCGACATACACAGTATAGCAAAAACCAGTTCACAGGCTGCAATGTTCAGTGTGCAAGTTCAAGTGCACAACTATATATTATTGTATTGTTAGAGTGGCCCAGATGGCAAATACTATCGCACCGTCCACTAAAGTGTCACAACATAAGAAAAAAAAACAAAACAGTTAGAAAATAACGCCAGGGAACGATTAACGAAAGAGAAATGTTTTCTGCAGTCAACGGAAGAATGTACGGGAACAATTAACTGCGTGGAATCGTGTTCATTAAAACGCTACATACTTTGCCGGTAATCTTTGCTCACTGTTCCGTTCAGACGGTTTGCGAATTTACGTCGCAAGCGTAGAACAGCAGCAGAAGATATATTGCAGCTGGTCGCACTCGTTTGTGAGCTTCACTGACGACGACGACCACGACCACGACCAATTGGACGACCACTATGACGACTACAACTACGACTACGACTATGACAACCACTACTTCAACGGCCACTATAACTACGACAGCCACGACTACCACCACGACTACGACGAGCACGACTACGATTACGACGACAACCATGACCATTACGATTACGACTATAACTACGACTACGACTACAACTACAACGACAACCATGACTACGACTACGATCACGACGATAACCACAACGACGTCAACATCTGCGACGACCACAAACTTGAAGACTACGAGAACCACTACGACTACAAAGATAACGACCACGACCAGGACTACGACGACGACGACGACGACCACGACGTTATTCGCGTTCGTCGTTGTCCGTCGTCCGCCAGCCCGTTCATCTCCGCTTGGCTCGCGGTTCGATTGTCTTTTACGACAGTCCCGGCAATATCTGCTCTGCTCGACCTGCGCGCTGTGGTGTCGCCGATCGGTCGCACGATCCCTCCTCGCTCGTCGACTGACGACTGACTTAGGGTCGTCCGTGTGCGCATTGTAACGTAACCAGATATCGACTCCTCGCTAGCCTTGTATATTAGCAGCCCGTCGTCGCCGTTCCACTCAAATTGACCGTAAAGTATCGTCGCAACGCTAGTATGTGGCGCCGCCTGCTGTCGGTTCTCGGTCGTTTAATTCGACGTTCGTAAACTTTGACGTTTCGGCTGGACTGCTGTTATGTACAGAATTGCGTTTTGTTTCACTGACAGTGAAGATTTTTTTTATAAGCGTGAAATGATACTCCGCAAAAATAAATCAACTGATATTGACTAATTCAATAAATATAATAATGTTGTTGTTTTAATGATGTCCATGATGATAATGATTATAAACGTTATTGTTCTTGTTGTTGTCGAATGCGTAATTGTTCTTGAAGCAGAGCCAGGCAGCTGTTGTAGTAATAGGCTCTTACTATGCTGTGTGTATTTCTGGTACTAGCTTGTCGATCGCGTGAATATAGCATTGTTTACACTGGTTTATATAAGCAGTCACAGAAATATACTGCACCGGCACACCGGCCTTTGACGGACCGCCTTTAAACGCAACACGACGAAAGACGGTCAATACTGATTAATTGCATAGATGCATCATTGCTGTCATTATTAATCATCTGCATAAAGACACTATAGGCTTCACTGCACCTGGGTTCACTTTCCATACCACACGCCGGGAAACAAAGTATGGTTGTTATGACTGCGGCATCGCCATGGTTAGCATTATTATTATGCTAATGTTTAGCTATCGAGCCAGACAGCAGAACTCTCCAATGAGTTACGAAGTTCACGTACTCTTTATTTCTTGCCGTGTTCAAAGAAATATCTACCAATATAAATGGTGGGCCATAACATTATATACTCTCTAAATGCCGGGAAATCGAACTCATTCAGAACGCCGTGTGTTTATCTGAACATTTTAGCGACACAGCGCGTGTCAGCATGAGCATTCGTTAAGCCGTTTAAATTCATTCAACGTCACTATTGGTGGTACCAATCGAAAGCCGTATGCGACCTCCTAGTAGTGAATAATGCTAACTTACTTGGTCAAGATATGGAAATACCTTTCTCGTCACTCAGTAGAGTTGCCTTTTTAGTTTATTGACGCCAAATTTCGTAATGTTGAGTTTAGGGGTTCACCCCGATTGAGTGAGTTAAAAGAGGTATATACCCCTGACGAAAGTAAAAATTCGACCATTCATTCATTACGTTGTTTTAACGACTTCTTTTCTCGGGTCTATACTAATTGCATAGCACGTAGGCCTATCTTTTTGTACAGAATTACATTTCTTTAAAGCCACTGTTAATAGTCCTTAGTTGTCGCTGTTTCTGTTGCTGAAAATTTGATGTTGCTTTGGGGTGTATAATTTTGGCCCACCCTAAAGTAGCTTTGCGGCGCTTCGTGTCCGTAACAGAAAAAGACAGCGGCAGCAATAATTAACACAAAATTATTAATTTTCGTTCCTTTACTTCGTTGCATTGTCAATTCCTTTTCATCGCCCGCCAGATAAAATCGCGGTCGTTGTCGAGCGCAGGTGCAAGTCGTCGGCGTGGGAGCGGTCGTCGTCGGGTCGCAGTAGACAGCCCTACGACGGCGGTCCTCTGAGCGACCACCAGCGATGATACCGCCGGGTGGCGGTCCGTGTATGAACGACGACGACGAATCGGCGCCGTTGGGAAATCAGCCGGCGTGTCGTTGCACCGCGCATGCGTCGAGATTTCGCGAGATTCTCGCCCAGCTCACAGCCGTTCCGACCCACCCCGGGCCTCTGTAAACTGCTCGACGACGCCGGTCGCACCCTGGGTGTGCGCATACGGAGGCCGGCGGCGGCGTATAGCAAACAACGGCCAATTATGACATTCGATACACTCGGGTCTAGTTTTGCGTCACATACAGGCGACCGCGACCATGTCCGAGGTGTTGACGGCCCGGTCGCTGCAGACGGCAAGCCACTATACGGGCGTAGGCGGCGGTTCATGTCGCGCTAGAGACGAGCGTATTTGCCGCGGTCAGCTCTCTCACACAACGCAGCCAATGCATACAGTGCGTCGAAGACTTCTAGCTAATCCGGCGATATTGGAATGAGAGATTTGATGCGACGGATACGAGAAAACCTTCCACGAACAGCTACTGGTGACTGGCGCATTAGAGCCTTCAAGATCACAACGGGAAGTGACTACAGTCACAGACTGTGATAAACACTGATTGTGCTACGTACGGTACGATATGAAACAAAATGCTAAAATACACGCATAAGCTGAAAATTAGCGAAAAATACAAACTAGACATCGTATTACAACGCAGAACAGTTACAATCTGCTTCACCGTGTGAATGCAGCAGCTTTGCATTAGCTGAAAGTCTGCTTCGACCGCGGCTTTTGTCCACCGAAAATCTTGGTGTATAGCGCCAACTATAAAATAAATTGTTGGCGTGGTAGCACAGTTTCCTGTTCGCACTGTAAAGCCCGGTACACACTACCCGTGTTCACGGCCCGTATTTACGGGCCATGTTCACGGGTAGTGTAGACAGGCGCTCGTGAACACGGGCCGTGGGTACGGAGAGTGTGTTCTACGGGGCTTTAACGCCGCCACGAAAATGACTAAGACCTTCTTGAAACTTGACGATCACTACCGTAATGGATCGATGGCCTAATAGCGCAGTGCGTCCGGTGGCGTCTTATAACAGCAGCAGCAGGCCATGTCTTGTTAAATGATACGACGAAATTCCTCGTGACGGTTATTGTTTGCTGGCGACGAGCGGACGATCCAATTAGGACAGTGACGTGCATCGGTCATCGTTATCAACTGCTATTGGTTGCGAGGTTAGTGCTTATTGCTGCGTCAGCCGCTATCTCGGCGTCACAGCGTTCGTCTTACCAGTCTCCGCAACCCGAAGTGTTCTCGTGTTTTCACTCAATATGAAATATTATGAACTAATGAATGAATGAGTGAATGAATGTACCCGTGGAACATTGGATATGGCGGATTAGTGATGAATGTTAACAAAAATGCCAAAAGTCAATAAATTATAACTGGATTCGGATTTAGTGGACACCTGAAGAAGGAGTAGATAAAATATCATTGTTATTGCATTCATTTATACGATTTTTATTTATTTATTTTACGCTGTTAATTCACAACATTGACAATATATTGTTTGACTCCAAAAATAGCTTACCAGCAGCTCATCCATAACGCCTACGTTAACCGTTATTTGACGGTTAGTGAAAGATATGTCAGTTATTCTAGCACTTACGGCCGGCCACGTGGACCAATAATGAATGAGCCAGAAGTTGCATCTCTTGACACAAACAGACGGTGACGCATTCGTAAACGTACAAACACAATGATATATTCATTTTATTTCGCTAAACCATGGTAGCGAGAAAATACAGTACTCACACATACAAATATACAAATATATATGTATACACATTACACACAAATAATACACCCGAACACCTAGGCGGAGGCAACTGAACTGCATGTCGTCATTGAAATACTAGCTACTCTGCGCTGTGCTCGTCTGCGTGATTTGGTTAAATATAATGTAAGCAAATACCGTTGTTATTGTAGCCTATACACTATTATCACATATGATATTTGCATATATTAGAGTTGGGTCTATGTTATCATTCTCGGTGAGGACAAGGCTCAGAATGGCTTAATGGGTCATTCGCTTATATGCTTCAGGAATCAGGAACTGCAAAATGTTTATAGGGTGGCGTCGTGGTGTTGCGGTAGAGCGTCGGATTCGCGATCGAGAGGTCGCGAGTCCGCGGGTCTCAGACGGGCACTACGGCGTAAAAACTATGGGCAAGTTTCTCACACCTATGGTTAGTCCATGATGGGTGACCATTATAAGGTAAACTATCTCTCTAACCAACCGCCTAGGTCAACTCAGCCTTGCATCCCTCCGGGGTCGCT
>Ga0066192_1000221_pt1 | contig 11022 bp, 4 predicted proteins | sample WorMetvacBELIZE1_FD_58707 | JGI IMG/M metagenome (GOLD analysis project Ga0066192, IMG submission 58707) | Marine gutless worms symbiont microbial communities from Max Planck institute for Marine Microbiology, Germany - Olavius vacuus BELIZE.1... | ecosystem: Host-associated > Annelida >... | reverse complement strand
ATCACTAATAGGAAGTCGCATACGGGCTTTCGATTGGTACCGACCGCGATGACCTTGAATAGCCGTTATTTTGCGTTTTTTTTCACCGGATTCGATAGCTTTGCAGGCCGATTACGTTACAGTGGTTGAAGATAGACCTATAATGTCCGTAAAATATTGTCTCTCAGTTCCAGTCCTCCACTTTTTGCCAAAACTAACGCACCCTGCATCACGATCTCTCTTCGATAGCTGAGCATCTTTATCTTTCTTAACATGTAATCACAGACAATACCGAAAAATTTTAATCTGTGAATCGTTTTGCATTCAAAGGCGCGTATGTAAGCCTACACGTCGCCGTAGTGGCGAGTCAATACTATACGCGACAATGTACACGATGATGATGACGACGACGACGGACTTTCGAATACTGAGGTCTGGCCATCTCGACGTACGCCAACGCCTCCAACTAACCGGTTCAACAGAACAAGCCAATAGATTACATGTCGGCTGTGCTTACAGGGTTGCCATAGAAACAGCTGTGGAAACTGCAATAAGTGATGACTACGAATATACATGTGTAAAATTTCACCTTCTGTGTAGTTTATTGTCATCAAACATGTTAAAATATCACTACTGACGATAACGTACAGTAACGACCGTCATTAAGCTGCTGAGATACAAGCACGACAGCACACGTTGAGTTTTCGCCAATGCACGGAATAAACAAAAACCATCAGTAGTTATTATGACTCAGACCAGGAACACAGAATGTCAGCTCACATCAGTTAATGAAAATTAAAGACAAAAATAAAAAAAAATATATAACGCACAGAAGCCGATGTTCGAAGGACTGCATAAGCTGATGGAGAGATTGTACTTAACTGTTACTCACAGCTTTTGCAAATTAAGTTAATTAACGAGTTCACAGTACCACCAAACACTAACATGGCACCAGCTTCCACTAATCAACATCCACAATTTTTGAGCTTAGCAATTAACTTGCCTTTTTGAACGTATTTACTAATTTATATAATATAACCAAATACTATTTCGTTGCTGATTAAGAAGTTTTGCATATTTAAACATTACTGTCGGATCATCAAATCACATTAACATCAATCTCACTCATCACTGCAATGTATTAACTCACATCTTTCAATTCCACACAACGACGACTTGCTTTTCAGCCGATATGTACTGTTCTATATGTGAATGGACGTTCTTCTGACTACGCCGAAATGCAAGGCACAGTAAGCAAGCCAGTAATAAGCAGAAATACTAGAAGGCCGGCCAGGCATGACTAATAATGTAACATATTGCAGAGTTTCCACGACAGTTGTAACTGCACTTCAATAATAACTGATAATTTCACCCGTAAGAGCAGGCAATTCAAAATACCAATATACAGGACAAACCACAAAACGAGATTCGATATCAAAGACCTGCAAATATGCAGCAAAGTTCTGACACCTTAACCGTACACATGAACTCAACAATATGTGCTTTCATATAAGATAATATGGTACAGACAGTGTGAGTGACATGTATCACGTATTAATGAAGCCCTTTCATATGTCAAAACTCAGGCTCTCTCTAGAATCAATACAAATGCAATTTTTGTTCCACACGGCATATTACTCAGAAACTTAGCAAAATTTGAGTAGCTGCTGAACGCAGAGTAAAATGCACTTAAATGCACAATAATATGAGAAAATTCAGCAAATGGGTGTGCAATTATTGATGTACACAGAGGAAACCAGCATGCTGCTGAATCTGATAACAACAAACATCTGTAAACTTCACAAACACAATATCAGCCGATTTCACTGAACCTGAGAAGCAATCAGTCGCTAGACAGAGTTTGATAATATCAAGTGTCGGGAAGGTCTTACTAAATTATGGAGTTTCTAAAGAAGATATAGATTCTCTGTATTGGAGTCTTGACACTGTTAACAAGCACACGACACAATTATTTATTTATTAGTGACGTGATGCAGCTCTAAAAAATTCACATTCGTCGAATGCAAATTTTGACTTTCAAACTTCGTCGAATACGAATAGATGCAGTTATTTTTATCAGTTGGAACATAATGCACTGGTTTAGGTCAATTAAAATGACCATAACAATATGTTATTTCCTAAAATCAATATCGGTGTTTATATTAGTACAGTGTAACACATCACTGAGCAAAAACTATGTTGCACTTTCAATAACTGTAGTTTGCGTGATAGATTGAATAAAAAAAAACAGATTTATCTGCGCACTCTGGCTCTCTGTGCATACGAAATCAGTCGTAGAACAAGGATATTTCCATGGATTCGCATTCGCAATAAAGTGCTTAAAACAACTGTCGAATTTTGAATCTGTTAAAAACATTCGAAGTTAGAACATTGTCAAATACGAATTTCGTCACATCACTGTCATTTATCTATCCATTTGTCAGGTGGAGCTTTTAGCAGTATTTCATTTCAAAGAGCTGTAATTCTGTGACTCTAAATCAGAAGCAATTGACCACAAATTGAGACCATTCTGCACAAAGTGTTGAAGTTCCAATTTGAGGGTGCTCGTTTCTAGAGTAACAGAGGGTAAGTGCACAGCTTGATGTCAGTAACAATACAGTCTCTAAGTCTCCAATGCAGACACAAAAAGTAAGATTTAAGTGACACAGTCACAACAGTGTTGTACGGCACTACAAAATTAACCAAAAATGCCTACTAATTAGCCAACTGTTTAATTTATTCATAAGCACTCGTAGAACACGTAATTTTATTTCGCTGTTGATCGTTTGGGTGCATTCTTTTACCAAGATGTGACCTTCCTCTCAGGATGGATATTTTAGAGATTGATAAGCATTTGTCAGTATTTTTGGCTACATTTTCACTTTACATGTGCAGAAACTGTTATTTCCAAACTTCCACTTAAACTTCTCAAACGTATGAGTGAATTTTTCAAGTTCAACCTAGAACCAAACTTCTTTAATTCTTACATACTTCTGCCGGGTCGCCACTGCGCAAACTTGACATAATGGTTAAAAAATAAAGAAAGAGAAGGGACAAAGCCAAAACATAGAGGCCTGTCGACATACATTGTGAGGCCTTAATAACAACAATAATACAAAGAGTTACATTGATGATAAAACTCAACATCTCTATTACCAGTTCAGCTACATACCATAAAACTTCTCTAATAAACGTTCATTAGAATACAGGCTTCGGAACACCCGGCTGGCGTTTATTAGAGACCCGACATTTATCCAAACACTGGCCTCAAGTCCCCGACATCTATACATTATACGATAATATGGTAGACTGTGTGACCGGCATCACAGGGCATATTACGGGTTTACCATATATTAATGTTTATTCTTTTTGTTACAATGGACTAAAACAAATAGCATAGTCAAATTAGCACATTTAATAGTGCGTAGAATGTTTTAAAGCGCAGTTTTGTGTGTACGTGTGTTTGCTTCATGTGTGTGCTGACTGTTTGGGCATCTATTACAGACCCGACATCTACCGGAGACCGGCGTCTAATAGAACATGGACATCAGAACCCCTGGCGTTTATTAGAAGTTTTAGGGTATGTACAACGACTCGGTCATCTCAACGACGTTGTATATACACTTGTGCAGTCACCTGAGTCTCTCTCTCTACACAGCTCGTAAGTTTTTAATTACCACAGATTATGTATTATACACCGTGTCTCAGAAACCGCTGACTTTCTATTTGTTAACTTGGTGTTTTTGTCCGCTAATTTTGTACACTTTTTGGACTTAGAAGACCTTTAGCACTATATTTGTCACGAGTAGATTTATATGTAACAAAAAATGAAAAAAATTCACTTTGCATACGACATCTTTGAGCAAATGTGGGTGGTTCTGGTTCCAACAAGTGCTCAAATAACACTCTTTTTCCTTCACACATGCTCGGTGTGCCTTCGCAAGAAGTTACCTGTGACTGTGAAACCACCACCTTCACGTGGACTTGGTAACAAGTAATTGTGGTTAAATCTCATTAAAATACGTCCAACTGTCCATGCATTGAGGAGATATGTAAGAAAATACCTTTCAAAGTGCCTAACTGAGCATATCTGTTCTCACTGTGACCCTCATCTTTCACCTTCTGACCTCAAAATGTACTTCAGTTCATCTTTGTCAACAACTGCACCTAAGTTGCAAATTTGGTGAAATTCATACCAGCAGTGTGTAAGACCAAGGGTCCTCACTGTCTCGCTTACAACAAATTCCAGGACTTTCCAGGACCATAAAAACCTTTTTCCAGTACTCTGTCTTAGCAGTGTTAAATTATGGACAAGCAGCAGTTACTTACTCTGTATATACAGTGACTGCAAAATCCATCGCAAAACGTTCATCACAAGTTGTATAGAAACTGTTCGGTTAGCACAGCAGGAATACTTCATACATTTATTGACACATCGCGTTCTACAGGGTGGCTCAAAATATTCACTATATATATTTCTATATTACACTCACCTCAATACACTCGTTTATGTTTAATGCCGAAAGCATCATTCAGAATGGACCGACTGCAGAAAATAAGGAAGATAACGACAAACGGTACAACAAATATCGATATATCAAGGAGAAAAGTAATAAATGATTATAAACTAAATTTACTAAACTGTCTGTCTGTTATTTCAATCTCCTATCGAGCATGTTTCAAAGATAACGGACAGCACCAACAAAATTTGGGTAAGAAAGCTGTGACACTGTGACCGATATGTGATAAGGAACTTATAAACTACAATATAAATACTGTGCACGAACTATGGCACAAAAACTGAAGCCCGCATGCTTAAACATCGTTTTGTTGCATGGCACGGCAGAAACGACCAGTGAATCTGTACAGCTAATGCAAAAACAAAGACAGAGCTACTAGGACTTATAACTGTCACATCTCCTTGAATAGAATTAACTGAATCACACATTTTCAAACACAGCCACCAGCTCTACATTCTATGTAAAATAAAATGTGATCCAAGATTAAGTGTTCTGACAAAAAGGCAACAGAACATCGCTAAAACATTTGCGCATCGGGGCTGACAAAGTGGCCTCAGCGCTGGACGTATGCCCATCCCGAAAGTGCAGTAAGATCACTCAATAATAATAGTAATATAGTAATAATAATAACAAAAAGATCAAAGAATTTTAACATTAGCAACAGGCTGATGACCCAAGACCAAGCCAACAAACGTGACACAGTCCATTCTTGAATAAACTCACCGGTTGAAATGAAACGTAACTGCTGATGACTGAGACAACCGAAATATTTACCTAAACCAGTGACGTTTCGGCAACAACTGTTGCCTTCTTTGAATTGAAAACTCTCCGCTAGATGTTGCTACAGTTGTAGCCGCAGAGTAATAAGTCATCCCACGTCGATGACTTACTACTCTCTGCAACAACAACTGCAGCGACTCCTAGCGGAGAGTTTTCACTTCGAAGAAGTTGCCAAAACTTCAGTAGTTTAGGTAAATATTTAGGTTGTTTCAGTATTAATCGTCAAGAGTTATGCCGCAGTCCACCTGCATGCTGCTATCATATTCACCCACCACAGCATTTAAGTACTACTGAGCCTGAAAGCTAAACAGATATTTCAAACTCAACGCGACAAAACAGCAAAGAGTCTATTATCAACGTTCAAGCACGGCTAATCGGGAAGTCTACATATGATCACTACCAGACAGACCAACTCAACCAGCATGCAGCAGTTCACATGGAAATGAGCAAATCGGTGAGATGTGCAGGTTAAAAACGGAAAAAAATAACGCAGGTCACACATTTACTAAAAGCGACGCCAGACAGTCAGTCTCGAAATGCACAAACCAACACGCTGCCACACAAGCCAACAAGGAAACCGTCAGTTATAAATATCCGATACATTGGAACGACGAACATCGAAAACAGCATCCATCTGCTGTGTAACATAGATCAAAGCTTGAACAAAATAATCTGGAGTAGACAAGTCTCATACACACTGCACAAGGACCACAAAACATTTCTCTTACGACAGTATGCCGGAAGCGGCAACAAACGGCTGTTCATCAGCGGCTCGAAGACTTTTATATACAAGTTTCTGCCTGTACACGGCGACATTCATATGCCATCGCTGTCTCCACTGAGGGACGGAACTGGACTACCGGAGACGTTTGATGAACCACCGTCACTCAGCGAAACGACATGAACAGAAATTCGGTTGTTAGCGGGAGCATTGGCGACCGAGAGTGAATGACAGCGGCGGTGTTTCTTCAGATGATCGCTTCGCATGAACCTCTTACAGCAGATCTCACACTCAAAACGTTTCTCACCTAAAAATAGAAATCGATCACAGCCTCACCTACGTCCAGGAATTTTTTTAAGTTTTTGAAGTAATCTACATGTTCGTTGATGAAGACCAATGTGCTACTGCTATGCCAGGCCGCCACAAAAGCTTCTACAGTACAAGGCCTGTACAATGATATATCATTAACTGACAGGTGGCCTCGTCTTGTTTTCTTAATTACATTTATCCTCAGTTGCTAGCCTGCCCTTCGTACCTACAAAATCTTAACAGCATACACGAACATTCGTGCAAACACAGAAATGGGCTACAGTTATTAGAAAACACAAATTTACGTTTCACAAATTCTTCTCCAATCACTACATAAAACAATGTTTGAAAGAGGTCAAAACTTCAAAGACATCATATTACTACAATAATTAACGGCAATGGCATAAAAATGACAAAATGATAAATTAAATATGACACATGCACACTGCAGTGCAGGTGGAGTGATGTAAATTTTAAAGATATTTCTGTGATACGACAATTATGTTTTGTTGTGCACATGACCATGCTGAAACCTCCTGAAGGCTAGCTCATTTAGATACATGCCATAAAATGGCATAACTTAACCATCAGTATCAGTATTACAACAATCAGTGTTTCAGTGCCTTGTTATCCAGAGTACGTGAAAAATGCTGCTGCAGTATGACTTTCCGACCTACTACATGACATACAGTCGATGGAAGACAGGATGGTTAAAACATTAACTGTGTGGCATCGAACTACGTTCCTACCTGTGTGTGTTCGTACATGTCGTGCCAGTTCATCCGAACGTGCAAATCGTTTGCCGCAACCGATCCACTTGCACAGAAACGGACGCTCGCCTGTTTGCAGCAGTAACACAACCAATTCACAACACAGTAATTACATTTACAAAACATTCTACATAACACGATCGAAACTGAAGATGTTATAAACTAATTACAGACATGGATCAGGAATGAAAAGTTCAATCATAAAAAAGCCACAGTACATAACACCTACAATCGTTTCCATTCGTAAATGTTTAGTGACATCTGCAATGGGAAGTCACTGTGACAACTACGTGACGAGCACCTATGTACTCAGACCTCAGTCACTAATAAAAATTATGAATAAAGCATTGCAGTAATCAAGCAGCCCATGAGCCGCAACAGTCAGCTGGCAGGACAGCTACAGTATATATGCTTTATGCAAGATGACATGTAAACCCAGTAAACTAGTCTGACCTAGTTTTTGGTTTGTATAGAGTTCATCAGTAGGTCTTGGCATACAGGATTACAAGTCTCTACATTCAGCAGTTATGACTTGTGCCACCCTGGTTAACACACAGACAAGGTTTTTATCAGTTTGCGAAAAAGTAGAACACTACACCTCACAACTGAGTTGAACCTCACAACTTCCCACAACCTCGCAACACCACTCTCCAGCACGAATTTTACCTCGCAACCACACAAATATTACAATACACGCCTACCCACACGTCTCCCACACGGACTTGTACGCTAACTATGGTCTGAGGATTTAGGTAATATTTTGGATCTACATCATTGGCCACCTCAGCATTCACCTGTGAGGACCTAGTTGTGAGGATGTAGGAAACTAAAGCTCACAACCTCTCACAATCTCACAACACCACGTTCTAGCACGAATTTGACCTCCAACTACATGAATGTGAAGAAACGCACAGACACACACACATAGCTTTTGATCTGGTTATACCGTTTGTCCAGTTGAGCTAAAAATAATAAACTAACATCCACGATCAGAAAAAAAACAACTTAGCTGTAACAGAGAGACTGTCACATAAATATTGGTCGAAGATGAACAGATAAACGAAACAAACTGACGCTTGACGTAACAAACAACTAATTTTTCACGATACGGTTACTCAAGTGTTTCACAGAAGTGCCTGTCTTGCATCCACCATGTCCACGTACACAGTACACGTGTGACACTTGACTCTCAAACATATTAACAGACGGCTGCGCTTAAGTAACCCTCACCATTCTGAGCCACAATCATCAGCTAAAGTGGGCCTATGTTCAAATTTTAGTACAGTCCATCAATCCGCCTCTCGTCAACTTGCCAAGAGTACAAACGTTCATCGGCCAGCAAAGTTTAGCATTCTACGTGCCCAGAGGGGGTGACAACATGTCACTGTTAACACATTGAAAAGCTAAAACATTTCTTTAAGACAGTTACGAACACCACCCGGTGCCACTGTGGCGTTATTGTGACTCTTGACGCCATCTATAAATGACTCACTTACTTCAATTGTAGACTTCGTTAAGTGAAAAAAGACACAACCCTGATCAGAAAGATTACAAACCTGTGTGTGCCCTCATGTGTGCCTTCAAATGTGAACTCTTGCCGTAATATTTGTTGCAGCCGTCGAACAGACAAACATGCAGCTTGCGACAGTTTGTCTTAAGCCGGTCAGCACCGGCGTCCATTAATTGTTCCTGATCACAAACCGTTGTCGCTGTCGAAGGGGGCGTGGCCGCAATTCTGGTATACTCTGTTGCGTGTTCTGTAGGTCGTGTTTTCGTCTGTTTTACCCTGTTAGCTTCTGTTACTGCCGGCGATGGCGTCGCTGCTGCCTGCATGATATGAAACCCATCCGTGATCTGTAAGTCGTCGGTGCTGTCAGCATGGGGCGTGGCACCTGCCGCCACCGCGTGTATTTCGACATCGTCGTCGTAATAAATGTCCCAATCGGACGCGATAAATGCCTCTTCGCCGTATGCCTCATCCACGCTCAACAGTGTTTCCTGGACGCTGAAATCCAGGAGACTTGCGGCTGCCATAATTTCGCTCTGCGAACGTTTCATCTTCTCCCGTTGTCTCGACGTACGCGCTCTACTCGGTTTACAAAGCGTGCGGAGCATGTGTAGGCGACCACGCCTTTCTTTGTTCTTCAACCGTTCTTAGATGAAATATCGCGAACGTCCGCGGACAGATTTTCCAACCTAGCTATAGTCAACCGGCTTAAGAATCACATATGAAAACTATTATCCTCAATAACGTAATTTGTGCGTACAAAACGTGAAAAATATTAACACGAGACACGCCTCCTACCCGAGATAGGTAGGTCACGTGGTACACAATATGCCTTATTTCGTGACGTCACATGAAAACAAACTCTCTGATTGGTCGGTAGCAATTGCCGCGAACGCAGATCTATATGGCCGCAAATAATGCGCATTAAACAATGAGACTGTGGTAACTGGTAAGCACTATGGTGGTAAGCGTATACTGTGGCCATTGGCCACAGCTACAGCCTACAACCATGGAGCTATAATTATAGCTCCATCCATGCCTACAAAAAGTCCCTACTCACGCAAACGTCGACCGCAGTCACACTGTAATAAGATTCAAGAGTCACGAACGGTATCACTAGATGTTATTCGTGATATGATTTCATTATCAGGAACGGAACGGGTATAGATAGATCAATGTCAGACCTAATTTCTTCTCCTGTTCTCAAATTTAACGCCGGCGGCCGGCCAGCGGCGTCATTAGTTACCCTTTATTTGCATCATGTATGAATGATTAACTTGCCAGTGAAATCCAAATGACAAAATGTCGAAGAAGTCATCTTCCATACAGCCTATAGACCGGAGAAAGACAAGATTGATCGCGCGAGTTTCATCAATCATCAGACATAACATATATAGGTGACGAGCAGATAAAACTGCGCGACGTGACGCTGAAACGTGTTGCAACACTGGACTCTACGGAGGAAGTCGGCTATTCACAGTAGTCTGATAAAAAAATTTAAGCTCTTTCGTTAATTTTGTGAGCAACAAAAAATTAGCTAAAGATACATTTTTTTCCACCGCCACGCCCACTAGGTCTGCCATCCAGATCTGCCAGTCCGCCACCCTATGTCATCGGCTTCTACGTCTGCCTATACCAGAGCTTGTCTACGCCGGCCGCTTGCTCTGCAGGCAGCTGCAATTGGCAGATGTCATACTCCACGACTAAAATGGACTTGACGTCACTGCAGTTGCAGTGAAACAGCGCCACGTCTGTCAGAGGGGATTGACGGCGGGATGAGATTTCATCTTTTTACTCATGTGACCTTGACGTTGACCCGATGACCTTAGGCCCTATACACGAACTTCACCTGCATACAAAAACCAACTTTATAGGTCAAGGCTTCAAAAGTTGAGAGCATATACGGACTAACGGACAGACAGACCGACAGAAATATGCGCACAAATACGTAGGCCTACTACCGCAGCTGCATTCGAGGATCGCAAAAATTAAACTGTTAATTAGTATCGGTGAAAAAGAAGAAACTGCATTTCATTTCTTAGGTAAATGCAGTGCCACCACGATAGGCACGATGAGGGCTCATTACTTCATTTTCGATCCCATCTCATGCATGCAGATCAATGAACTCCCAACAAGTTCAACAACTGATTTTCCAGAGCCTCGAAGAATTCACTTGACCTTTTGGTTATCGTGGGGCTGCGCATTGGGTCGAAATTGACTACGGCTTCAGCGCTGGACGGATCTTGCTGTCCTCCGTGGAGGTAAATAAAGGTAAAATTAGCAACCTTTAGGCTTTTAGGCCACACGACGATAGTCGGCAGGTCTTGTGTTTTGCCAAGTGCCCTTTTTATCCATCAGACGTTCCACCCAGGGGCAGCGCTGGAAATTTGTGGCTGGGGGTCCAAGGTTAGGGGGTCTGGGGGACGGAAGTCCCCC
>Ga0066192_1000220_pt1 | contig 11045 bp, 7 predicted proteins | sample WorMetvacBELIZE1_FD_58707 | JGI IMG/M metagenome (GOLD analysis project Ga0066192, IMG submission 58707) | Marine gutless worms symbiont microbial communities from Max Planck institute for Marine Microbiology, Germany - Olavius vacuus BELIZE.1... | ecosystem: Host-associated > Annelida >... | reverse complement strand
TGCTGTAATATCAACAAAAGTCGTAGGGGGGGATTTTTTTTTGGTTCACCTGGTACATTATATGATAACTTTTAAGGAGGTCTGAGTGACCAACTGATAGGACCAGCAAACCAGCTACACAACAATGGCAAATGTATTTATTTGGCAGTTCAGTACTGGTAACTTGACTAAAAAGTAAGTAACTAGCACTTCACTAGTCACACTTTGTTCATCAGTCATTTTCCAATATAATAATCACGGCAGCTAACTGCTTACTAGTTTTGTCTGTCGACCAAGTCACTCCACGAGGCATGATCTTGGCCCTAACAAGTAACAATATGCATGTGTTGGATATTATGAACAACAAGTCCATACAACTGTGATCTGCCACCATGAGCTGTGGAATTTAGCAAAATTCCATGCGGAATTCACATATTTTTTCCACAAAAAAACTGTAGTTAAGATTAATACGTCCTAACCTAATATATGCCAACAAATCTAATCTAATTTATTATCATGCACCACTACTCAGCTAACACACTGGTCATCAAGCTATTAGAAAAAAGACTGAAAAAGAAAGAACGGTTCACAACAAAAATGAGCATCAGTCAACAATCCGAGTGATTGCCTCTAAAATACCGACACAAAAAGTAATTAATTACACATCGGAGTGCAGAACATCACTAATTAACACCACAAACACTCAACACCAGCAACTTCCGATGTAATGAGGGTTAAAATTAGAAATATGCACATACATATATACAAACACAGACTGAGCAGAAAGGCAGATTATAGGCAGAATTAATTTTAAAATACTGTATCTCACTGTTACATAGCTACAATCCTATGACGACAAAAAGTCGATAGGAAATGATACAAGTACAAGCTTGTGCAGAACCGTGTCAGCAGAACGGTGGCAGTCATATGTCAAGGCGCTGTAATATTTAAGTGATCTGCTTAGCAATGGTAAAATTACCAATTTCTTAGCACTTGTAGTGCATGTGGCACAGCAACCGACTAGAAGGCAAACGAAATGCAACCAGATCCCGCTTCCAATCGTGAAGAATGTTAGCACAGCGTTAGAAAAACCGAACAGCTCGTGTCAAAACAATAAACGTCGTAAAAATGGAGAAAAGTGAAAGACGTCGATATAACAGACAGTTGCAAGATTATTGCAATGATTTATGTGATGTAAAGACGAAGATGACGAAAAAGCACGGCAAAAAAAACGCCGCAAAAAGCTTAAAACACTGAAACACTGGTTTGTATAACAATATTCGATCGCCGCAGAGTTGTTCTATCACTGCAAAACGCTGAAAAACGACTTTTTAATGCTGTGGAATCCGTTAAGTGCTGCAATCGAGGAGTAACCCTATAACAAAAAAATAATGGACTGTTTACACTAGAAATAAAAGCAAAAATTATCACAACGGTTATCAACAAAGTACAATCACAACTGCGCCGCGACTGAAATACACTACAAAAACACAACGTCACATCCGTCTCGCAGAACTCATAACACCGATTACTTCACGGTAATGCCATTCACGTGACAAGAATGTGCATACATAGCCAGTAATAGCATCACTACTGTCACTTGTTTAAGCACCACAAAAATGATGCCACAAAACACCAGTACAGCATACGTACAGCAACGCTTTAAAATCCCACTGCAGTATCAGCGTCGCTACATTCGACGCCTGTCACACGTTTTGGTGATCACTACTTCTGCTTAGATCTTCACTCTAATAAAAAATCTTATCACGCAACACTTAATGCAAATGTGAAAATTCTTGCAACGACACGTTTAACAGCAAATAATATATTCCACTGAAACGCAGTGACAGACTGGCATAATTAAGTCTCACGCATGTCAGCAATAACAGTGCCAGAAACCTGCAAGCAACCCAGCAGTGCTAAAAATGAGGGAAAAAACCCCAAAATGCCTTGTTCAGAGTACATGAGACAACTGAGTTGTATAAAAAAATAAATGTGTAATTTCAGTCTGAAAATTGCCAAACGGGTCAACAGTGCAAGAGTAAAATGAAGGCATGAAAGCAGGCAGGTACGCAGTGAACGGTGATCAAGAAACGTAGATGGTGTCGTAGACGAGTACGTGTTGATTGTTCTTGGACAGCGTAACGATGTAGCCCTCGGAGGTCATGCGCAGACCACAGCAGCGGCTCACCTTCATGTACGGACACTCGAGCTGCGCAGTCACGGTGCCATTGCGCTGCAGCACAACGATGTGGAACCGATTGCCGTGGCTGTCGCCGACCAGAATGTCGCCCGAGTCGCTCGTGTCGATCCCGTTCGGATACGCTGTCAACGACTCATCACCAAGCCGACGCACGAATTTCCCATCCTCAGAAAAGACGGCAATGCAATGACCCTGAAAAACACACCAGAGATGACTGATGACACTACAAAGCATAGGACACATAAACCACATTTGCATAGAACATCGGTGAGCATATTCTCTGAGGGATCAGAGCACAGACAATATTCACGTTTTTCTACACAATGTAACCATCATAAAAAAAGGTAAATAGTAGTACCATACTTGAGTTCAAGCACAGTGCAATTCAGAAGACCTGCAAATTCTGCTCAAAACAATGATGCTTTTTAAATGATGACGCTGGCATAACTACTGTGGCAATGCTGGCACCAAGAAAGTGCCGCGACACTCGAAAGTTTTCCGACTCGCCGACTTTGCAGTGCAAGATCAGATATCTGAAAATGTGCCCACCTTGAAGTCACAGACATAATACTCGTTGCCAAACACCGAGATATCCGACGGTTCTCGCATATAGCTGGCACAGTCGAAAAAGCGAAGTAGCTCTCCTCGTTCTGTTATGCAAAACACGGTGGGCTTCATGCTGTCCACTGCCACTATGTGACCTGCATGATAAACAACACTCAGTTATCACCAACCCCCAAATACAGCATCGTAATACATTCAGCTGCATCTGTCTGTCTGTCTGTGTGTCTGTCTGTAATGCTCTAAATTGACATAAAAAGTTCACTTCCGGTATGTGAGCATATCTTCAGGTCAAGTTCATATATCAAGGTAATTGGGTCAAGTAATTGGGTAATTGGGTGCCACAACTTGCCGTCCTCACAACCTGTCAAGGTCACATGAGGAAAAATAAGTTCCAGGGTGTTCTGCCTTCGATGGAAAGGCAATCTTGCTAGAAAATATATACAGGCAGTAACTTTGCAGTTAATGTAACACGACTGGATGCAAGTGTTCTGCAGTGAGCTGTAAGTCATGTGAACACAAATTATGAGGTACGATAACAGACGCCTGCTGCAGGCAATAAAATTGCTTCCTGGTCCAAATATGCATTTTGTCTGGCACCATTTCCACGTGTACACATCAACCTCATGCTACAAAATATGACACACATGAAAAGTGTAACATACAGAACACTGTGGAAAAGATAGACATTGCACAGATGTGCATTTTGAAAGTTAGAATGACACTGATTTACCTTAACATGACTCTCCAGACATATATAACTGCATTTTCACATAATGACATCACTGCCGACTCATGTACGCTTGTACAACGTGTATAGTTCTTTTTATATACTTCTTCATCAATAGCCTTACGTTCAGGATAGCTGTATCAGTCTAGGCCACTCCTTATCAGTCTAAATATCAGTGCAGTTGAACCTGACAGTGCGTTGTAACCAAAGGTCAAAACATCCTAGCATACAGACTTGTCAAAACAGCTGGCGTGTTTTTAATGTTTTACGTCATTTATTTTTACAGTGGGTGTATAGCAACTGTTCTCTTTCTACTATTAAATAACACACAAATGACGACAATGAATCGTTTTAAGACAGCTGACCTTGGGCACTGACTGTAAGTCCAGCAACGATTTCAATGTATCGAACGGATATCTTGCGAACGAACTGGCCATGCTGCGTGAACAACTGCAGTCGTGAGCGTTCATTGCCCCAATCACATACAATGTAGTGCATTGACAGGTGACTGAATGCCAACTTGCGAGGGTGCCACAACTTGCCGTCCTCACAACCTGTCATTTCACACCACTCAACAACTACAACAATATGTAGTAGTCAAACAAGCTTCAGGATCGGGTTGATACATAATTAAGCATAAAACCACTTATCGTTTTAAAGCATTTCTTCAACTAGATGGTCACTGATGGCAAAAAATCAATCGATACGCATACAACAGAAAGGTGCACTTAGTCTTGTTGCGACCGTGAGCTTTGAGCATCTTTTATCAGAGATGAAAATCATACCAAGAGAAATGGAACCAATAAATAAATACGTGTTAAGTAACTGACGGTGCATGCACAAAAACTGTAACAGAATCACAGCTTACATATATCTCATTACGAACTAGAAACAAAGCTCAGAAATGCAATCAGACACCTGGACTGCCAAAGACTGAACAAAAGTTGCCATGTTTGTCAAAGATTTGTATGCGATGGTTGAGCGTGTCTGCTACGACAATGTCTTCGTTCATGCCCAGACAGAAACCATGCGGCGAGTTGAACTGGCCCAGACCAGTGCCTGGCTCACCGATCTTGCACCTACAGTACATGAAAACATACATATTGATTACTTATATAGTGCGTTAAGAGCACAGAAAAGCCACTAAGCACTGCAGTCGAACGTCTTAAGTTTCTGTCTAAGCATCAAGAAAGACAGGCATGGCCGCCATAGTCCTAGTGGAAGGTTGTTCCACAGCTTAGCACTGGTAGCTGAGAAGCTTCTGTCACCAAACTTGTTGCAAGTCCATGGGACAACTAGCATGTGAAAGTGACTGGAACTTGACTAAAGGGTGCACCTGCCTACATCCGATAGTCACCACTCACCAGCAAGGTACGTTGGTGAAACTCCAGCTAATGACTAGTGCACTATCCCAGGATCTTGAATATGACTTGCTGACAGACTGGAAGCCAGCACAGATAATAATAAATAACGTCAATTTCTTAGGCGCCGCAACATGGAGTCCAATTCAAGTGCGCCTTATAGCTGCAGTATAATTATATAATGCAGACACTATGTAACCTTTTCCTTGCAACAAGGATTGCAGAACCCGCCCTTTAATCACCTTTGTTTCAAACCCAACTATCTGACCACCAAGCTACTACCTCCCTTGCCAGGTGTGGTCCATACTGAACCTATCCGGACAGGCAAAAATCAATGCACTACTAATTTGCACAAATTGCAAATAGCACTGTCAAGACAAATGTTGTGTAACCAAATTTGCCGATGATAGACATCTACATCTACATTCTGCCGATGACAATGCGGTCACTTGGCTAAGAGATGTGCTGATAAAAGCAACCACAAAAATACATAATGTGTAACTGTGTATATGGAAAATATCCGCAAACATTTTACCAACAAATTCCAATTGTGCCATACAATGAATTACATGAAATGGGATATTAGCCTTTGACTGGTGCTGTGTTACATTCAATATACAAGGAGAAGGTATCTCAGCAGGTGCTTGACCACCCGGGCTCCGAGCTTTGTGACGGCATTGTGAAATTGGTTACATCTAACACGACAATATAAACTCTAGATAAGTACAGTACATACACTTCTCTAATGTACTCCAGAAAATACACTGGTACCAGTGTTGTGCTGTACTGTCGTGGTTGACACTATTATATTTGAATGACTTGAATTTGCATCTGAATATACAAATAACTACATTATTCAGCCGAATATGAATTCAAATCTAATATTCGGTACAGCTCCAAAATACACGGAATGTATATTACCTTATATGCATTGGCATCATCTTGCCCGTTCTAGAACCAACAATACTGTCTACTGAAGTGCCATTTGATGCAAGCGAAGTCACTGGCAATGCAGGTGCATCTGCATTCATCAGAATGTCTGCAATTAACACGAATAAAGACACCAGTAAAATTAGGACACTACATGACAAAGATATATCCTTATTACCAAAACGTGCATATTACACAGAAGAACAATACTGTATGTTTTCGAACACGTAGAAGTTTTGGACAATTCACATGATTTCCCAACATTTGCAGAACTGCGCAAAGTAAAATGAGCATAACGTGCCGACACCAATCTGCAGCCAATACTATAATGGACTGGTCCCATAAGAGCGTGTGCAGACCACCCCCAAACCTCTCAACCAGGGTGAGGCCTCATGGGGGTAAAGGGCCCCATCACGAGGTAATAGGGCCCATATGAAAGGCCTTACATGTAGGTGTAAAGGAAGACTCACACCAAGAAAGAGTTGGGTAAAGTGGCACACACACACAGATGAAGTTGCTGGAGAGAGACAACTAAGAGAAAATTAAAATCTAATCTTGTGACATAAACTTGCGTAATTCTCCAGAAAACATACATACAAGTTACAACAAAAACCGATAATAATTGTTATTATCCAAGAACAGATTAATGTGACACTACCACAAAAACTGCTGCAGCAGCACTGTACATAAAATAAAGGAAACACTCCATGTAGTACAACAATATCTGAGGTACACGCAACACTCGTACTTGAGAGCAGTTCTGCCGCTGTAGAATGCAATGTGCTCGAGTTTGAAGACAGCGAGTCAGGAACAAGACCGGTAAGTAGACAGGCCAGGTCGTTGGACAGTCTGCTGGAGTCCGCCGACTGAATGGACAACTCGCTCAGTAAACTTGACAGAGCTACGATCACAGCAAGCATCTTATCACTAAGCAACAATATTATGCACTAATGCCAATCCAACATAATATCCACCAGGATTGCACACTGTGTACGATAAAATAACTCACACAGCAGACTATGCCAAAATGTGTGGATTACAACAACCTCATGCTATGCACATAATCAGTAGCCAGCATTGTTGAGTTTCCATTTAATCAGAAGAATTACAGTTATAAGTTTAATAATGGTTACTGGCACTGAATCATAAGAGCATGGCATACCTGGCAAAGATACATGCACATTGTACAACCACTTGCAGTGTGAACCTCAGTAAGATAGTGGTTCCAAATCTGAAAGGCCTCCAAAAAAAGCTGGACAATTAATTCTCACGGTCAGATGCCACTCATGATGCCAAGTATCCATCTGGCTAACTTCAGTTAGAAGCCAAACTGCAGCTATAAACTGATCAATCAATGCAGCCCTGTGGTTGAAATCACAGTGACCATCCTGCAGACAATGTAAAGACAATACCCTGACTCCGTGGCACTCCGACTGAGGCTGCAGTTACCTATGTTGCAGTTAATAATATAATTAACACACATGCACACTGGTGCAGTCCAAAATATGAAGAAAATAAAGAACGGTTTTCCGTGACAAGGTTTTACCCCCACACTTTTCTGACTTTTGGTCAATTTCCTGACACCCTGCGGACAGCTGTCAAATTCCCTAAAATTTCCAGACAAGTGGTCTCTGTGACGTAATAATGTGAACCAATGAACTAAACTAATAGTTAGTTCACATGTCACATACTTTGATTTCCGCCAGGAACTGGAGCATTTGATGCGGTGAAGCCAATTCTGCTTCCATCCACCGCTGACAATGGCCACTCAGCACCAACACCAGCACCTGATAACGAGGTAACCGCATCATTTATGACAATCAATAACGTCACAGATCAATACAACTGCCACTTAATTGTCTTCCTGCGAATCAGCAAACTTCCAGTTTAAATGCACTTTTTTCACTTAGCATGTTACATAAAATTCGGCAAAGTGCAGATACTCAGTACTTCAAGGATGCACAACGGTTACATAAGCATGATTTACTAGAGAATGCGGTCTAATACAAAAATATTCAACAAAATTCCCCAAATCATAGCAGTTCAGAAAATATGTAGTTTAGTGAAAATCCTGCCATTTCCAAGTTTACCATACATAAGCAGATAAATGGAAATACACAGTAACTTTGTCTATATGAAGTTACTCCTCGAGAACAATGCCGCTTGAGGACCTACGGGACTCGGACCAACAAGACAAAAAAGACAAATTAAACTCGCACATAACAGCACTTAACTATATCATGACCATCACTCAGGTTCTTGGCTGGCCAGTGGCTCATCAAAGGACTCCAATAAAACCTCAGAAGACTGCTGGACTGGTAAAGCCCAACTAACACCATCGAATCACTGACGGCAAATTAAACACATGCTAATGACGACGAAGATGATGACAATCAAACAAATAACTGCACGTAAAACACAGACATTGCAAAAGACGTGCAAGAAATAATACAAACAGCATATCTGAAGCACCTGACGAGGATGATAGCACATTTGTCAAGGCACGATGGTTCATAGCAGCCTCCGCAGCTGCTGTTCCCCGTGCACTACTGCTGCTGCTGGCCGCATCAACCGAGATGCCACTATCTGACAGTGTGGGACTTGACGAGTCGTTACACAAGTTCAGCTCGCAGTTACTGGGTATCGTAGGACCAAGACCTGGCACCGACGACGAAGCCAAGCTTGAGGTGCCAGCAAATGGAACAGCTGGTGTTGTAAGTGAGCCTGTCAGCGAAGGGTAACACGATATAGAATGGGTATCTGCCATCTGCAACAACAGCAATGATATACTGGCAATTTTTCGCGGCATACTCGGGCAAATCTTTTACGTGATCTCAGCTGTACAGCGAAACTTCACGTGAAGTGTTCAATAACTGCCAACAACATAAGAGCCGCGTCACTCATCTCATGACAGCACTCACTCAGCTGTCACCAGCATGTGATAGATTGATTGACTGAGTAAGATCTAACTTCCCACCAAACAGGATCCGCTCTGCAGAAGAGCTGTTCAGTTTTCACGCAGCATTTAAATGTCGCCAGCATCACTAATGGTCTCATAAAGTGACACGAGAAAAACCGTACCTCACACTCATCAAAGACGAAGAATAATATTGCTATCAACCCTCACCCCATTTTTCTGAACATCAATAGCAAACAACTGTCATCATCCAACATTACGACTCTGCATTACGTACAAGTCTTCTGTTGCTCCATCTCAACCTGGAACAATTTCGCCTTTTTGTTTTAATTCATTTTCCAGCCCTTTTGAGCAAAAAAATAGCAATACTAATTTTTTAATGATAATAATAATAATAGCATATACATTAATATACTGCCCTAAAGTCATGACTTCAGATAGCATATATTATTATTATATAAGCATTATTATATAACTGTATTAGCATCTTAACAGAATTAAGAGTTCCCAGGTTTTGTACACAAGTTACCAACGGAAGCACACACCTTCGACAGTGTCATTAAATTGATACTGCCAAAATCCGCACTTGAGTGCATCTCGTCGCTGCGACAGAGAGAATCATCAACTGTTTTGCAGCACGTAGTTCCACTGCTATCACTTGCATTGGCGAAATGACCAAAACTGGCTTGCACGAGAGCAGAGAACTTGCTAACATCAGTCTCAAACTCAATGCGATCTCGGCACTTCATGGCTGCCAACATGTATGGCAAGGCCGACGAAAGTGCGTTAAGTCGCTTCAGGGCAACGTGTCGGACTGGCAGTATCTGTGTAATGCCACACTGCAGCAAACGCTCTGAGAATTGTGCTGCGTCCCTCAGCTGGATACCGGCTTTCTCAACAGCATCGTGTGCCGACCTTGCAAAACTGCACGTTTCACTATGCCACTGGTTTAACTCTTCCAGCAACTTTTCCTGCAGCGAAAAACATCGTCAGATCAAATATTAAAAAATGCAGTTTTACTAAATGTTACTGGATATAGACTTATTTTAATAAAGTGTTCACAATACATAATCATTTTGCAGCCTGAAGTTGTGTTCGAGACTTGTGTCGCCATGAAATTTGTGGATGATATGATGACGATGATAAAAAAACTGACCATATGCACATCATATGACAAAATCCTGAATTTCAACTGATTCTAGCAGAATTATCACAGAATAGTTTCAAATGTTCTCTTAATAACAGTATATCTCATCTACAAATGTTACCAACTGGTGGAGTTATTAGGATCTTTAAAATCTGCTCAAATATTTGAACAACAGACACAGCATCCACTTAAAAAACAGCCACGCAATTCAATAAGCAACCGGCGGGTCGGTGCCGGAGGATATGAAAAGTTTTGACTTTTCCGAACAACAGGCAGTTTGTAATAAAGAGACAAACTAATTTCATGAGTCTCAGTCTCAGTCTCACAGTAACTGGTCTCGGTCTCAGCATTGGTCTCATAAAGTACTGGTCTTGGTCTCATACCTTTTGGTCTCGTGGTCTCAAATCGATCATTTGTTCCTCACATTCAATGACTTCTGACTGTGTTCTGATAATACTCGTATCTGGTCATTATAAATATTTCACTAGTGAATATATCGTTATCATCATCAATTACTCATTGTTTATTATTTCAAATATGTAACAGATAATAAAGCATACCGATTTGTTTTACTCTCACGTGCAACTGAATTGATCATACTGGTCTCGGTCTGACAGTTTCTGGTCTCGGGTCTCGGCCTTGGTCTCACTATGTTCCGGTCTCATTAACAAGCCTGCAAACTATACATATAGAAGGAACCAGTACCTGTTGTGCTTCCAGTTTTTGTTTCTGTATCAACATGGTCATCATAATCTTCTCACGTGCAATGTCTTTCTGCGTGCTGAGTTTCACAAGTGCTTCCTGTAGTGGGACCAGCGAACGCTCGAAATCAAGTTTAGTTGCACGCAGGTCTCTGACCAAGCTGCGCAGCTCGGCAAACTGTGAGGACTCCGCATCGCTGATCTGCTCACAGTGGTGCAGTCGATGCGCTGGACATGTCGTGCAACTCTTGCACAATGGAACCTGGAACACAATCGAGGCAAAACAGGGCGAGTTGCAACAACAAAAGTTATGCAACACTAACTGCCTTTTAATTACCACTTACTCAAAAATCGTTGCAAGAAATGTTAAGTGGGTACTTAACTTTAAGCAGCCAATTTGGCTGCTTGTAAGTTAAGAGCCACTTAACTGACGAGAAAGTACCATAATAGATAATAGACGTAATAGATAATGGTAATTAGCATATAATCTTAGCATCTGCAGTGTCCTGCGTCGAC
>Ga0066192_1000219_pt1 | contig 11046 bp, 5 predicted proteins | sample WorMetvacBELIZE1_FD_58707 | JGI IMG/M metagenome (GOLD analysis project Ga0066192, IMG submission 58707) | Marine gutless worms symbiont microbial communities from Max Planck institute for Marine Microbiology, Germany - Olavius vacuus BELIZE.1... | ecosystem: Host-associated > Annelida >... | reverse complement strand
TTCAGAACTGGTTGAGTTGAGGTGAGTTGATTCGGGCGCTCTGAATTGGCCTTAACAGATACAATTATTTTTTTTCAAATAGACAGCTTTTTCATTAGTGGACCTGTCATAATAATAATCTTTGTTTTGTTATCAACAATTGTAGATAAAGCATACAAATATAAAAACCAAACTAATAAGTAAAAGTTCAGAAAATATAGAAAGAGAGACAGGCAGACAAAAAGTAAACTGTAAAAAACAATACTGTGTGTACAACGAGTACAGTAACTCGGATGAGTAAACACAATTAAGCGAATATGTAGATAAATAACAAATAGCATTAATGCCACAGATTGTTGTCAAGTTGAGGCGCTCAGCGCAGACAGCTGCAACAGTAGTGTATTAAATCACTGAGTCAATCAATCGGTCGGTCAACCAGCGTCGTTGGTTGTCATGAGAACGGCGAGTTGCAGACGCAGGCAGACGAACTGATCACTGATGGAATGACTGATCAAAGAGATCGATCAGAGAGGCTTGGCAAGAAAGTTGAAAGTGACTAAAGGTTTGTCCGTAATATCGGTATCTGAAAATATAACAACTACTTCCCATAAGAGGGTTAATACGCACGTCTTGACGTACAGTGCTATATGAAGCACAGTGGTAGTCCGTTTCTATCCCAAATGACTTGACAAAACAATACAAAAACGACTGCTGAAGACCGTACCGACAACTTGAACATTAACCGTGTTTATAGAATGTGCAGAGATAACACAACTTTTCGAATAAAGCTGCAAGCGTATATTCTGTGTTTACGTACGAACGATTTCTAACGTTTCCAAGTGTGCTCTTGCAGCGACCCCCTGGTCCAGCAAAACATATTTTCGAAATAGAAACGATAGGTTTGTACCTGTTACAAGTATCAGCGAACTGATTGTTGCACTGAAACGAAACAAATGCCTGAATGCTAAAGCTACTAGCACTGACATCATTTCTATCGATCAAACAATAAAGTGACAGTTAAACTGAATAACTGAATGAGCAGAAACGACTTTTACAAATAAATAAATAAATGACATGACACTGCCATATGAATTATTATCTTTCTCATAAATCGTGGTAAGTGGCACGCTTCTCTCTCAGCGGCGTATTGAGCGCACGTGGCTTCTCTCCGAGCCTCTGTGTAATGTGCCTCATGACGTTTCATAACAATTTCTCGCATGTGTGGCTCCGAGAAATAATCGTTCACTCTGCGCCGGTGGCAGCTGCCAATCAACGGCGACGTGGGTGGTACTAGTACAGTGGACGGCCGACGAACTCTGCAACATGTCTTACACGATGGCACATTAAAATGCGATGTGGTTTATCAAGCGGCGGTTGCAACTAAAGCAGCTAGTATATACGAATGCGATAGGAGTTTCCTATAATTTTCAAAACGATTTTCGTATATTCATTCCTTGTTGTAAGCGCATCGTTGTATCGAGAGGCAAAATTTCGGGTCTAGTGTATCTTTTAAGGCTCCGAGACGATCTACAGCTGTTTACTGGTGTGTGTCTGTGTGTGCTGCATACAAGAATAAAAGTAGACTAGATTCTACTGTTTTTGACAGGTTTTTAGTATGATGTCATTACATATGACATTACATAATGTTTGCACTTTTACTTAGTTACGTTTATAATTTTTTTCTCATTAATTGATCTGCTGCTACCTGTTATGGTGAAAAAAGATGAATATAGTTTCTTACAAGAAAGAAACGGTGTCTCGGGTGTACAGTGTGCTGACCTCATATTGCCCCGATTTTGTTGTAATTTAATATGCTGGCGCATCATGGGTCCCGGAGGCCGCAGAATGGTCAAAATTCACTTCACGTGAAATCCAAGATGTCAAACGGCGCCCAACTTGGAAATTGGGGATATTTTTGGCATTTCTTTGGCCTTTTGGAAGCGTAGCAAGATTTTAGGGCAATAACTGCATTGCAGCCAGCCGACTGCTGCATACGACGGCGCTGATTGGACAGACACAGAAGTAGTCGCGATAAGCGCGTCGTGACGTACATTAGACGACATCCAAGACACATAATGCGGTTAGTCTTCTCCGGTTCCGTTCACCGATGATGAGGGTGATTCTTCTGTGACTTCGATAAGGGCCGGCTGATCGAATGTTGTAGTCGAACGTTTTACGGTTTAGTGACAGTTAAGTGCTTATAAGTGCTGTACTTAAGCGGCACAAATCGTTGCATGAAACGTTAGCCGCCGTACTCGACGCTGAGTGGTTATATTGGCTAGAAAGTTCGGTGTCACTTAAGTGCAGAGATGTTACTTTATCCGCACCCGCGTGCGAAACAGTTGCAGCGAGATTTAGTCGTATGAATCAAACGGAATGTTCCGCGATTAAAATTAGGTTGCTTTGCCACGACGCAAATTATCCACGAAACCAGAGAATGATGTAGTTCTAAAATAGAAGTGGGGACGCCTAAAATAATTCAGTGGAAAGACGCCTGGCTTTAAAACTGCACCAAAGCATAGAAAACATTAATAACGCATGATGCATCCCTTTCCTACAGTGGGGATACACTGTCCCGTCACTACTCCCCGTCACCAGTAAAGAGGATTAGTATTAACGGTTTCAAGTTAAAGAATAATCATAGTTAATTAAAAGACTGTAGGTGAGATTCATGCCACCGATCGCAAACTCATTTAATAAAGTGCTTACTTTACTTACTTACTTACTTACTTACTGACATTGTGTATAACACTCGTTTCCTGTGCACCGTGTATGACTCGTATGACTCGTGATGGTTGTCGTCAGTTACAACAAAGCACATCATCCCAATGCTGCTCGTTATAATCTCTCGAAACCTTTCAAAGCTGCCGTCCACTAGGGACTTACCGCCTGTCTCGCGACCACACCCGATGCCGCTCGGGATCAAGATAATCTCCGTTTTATCGGCTAAGCCGCTGACTAGGACTTAGCCGTTTAATCACAGGCAACTTGACTCGAAGCCGTGCTCGTTAGATACGCCCGTAATAACAAACGGCATTAATGGAGGACGGTGGAAACGGTTTTGTCGCGGATATGTTTAGGTGGTGCGCTTTGGCCTGCGTGACAGGTAAGATTGTGTTCGTGTTTGCTAGAAAATTATAAACATTACTTTGAATGTATGTTGACTTTGTGTCATCGGCCAGGGGCATAGCAGAGCCACGTCTCAAAAATTCATTCATTTTCCTCCCCTATTTTCCTTTTTCTGGGCCCCCATTTGAAGCCAGCTAGGGTCAGTGAGCTCCTCCAGCGGGTCTGGGTAGAGCCCGCCCGCCAAACGGTTTCGATGCATTCTGAAGTGAAAAATAGGCCTCAGATGAATGGTGACAGCGCTGTTGAAGAGGTTTACAGACGACGAACTTCAATTACAAGTCACGAAATAGACCAAAATTTTGGGGGTGTCGAACACCCCAATCTGAATTTTTGGGGGTGTGCGCACACCCATGACACCCACAATGACTGCGCCACTAGCATCGGCGACTTGCAGAAGACAGTTTGTCTGTACGATGGCCGTTGACGACTGCGTTGTTGTATGCAGCACAAAGACGCGTCGAACCCTTAGCATGTATGTCCCAAAAGTAACGACCAGAATTATTTAAAATACAACTCTTGCTTGTTTTTTTCAATCTTAAATTTTTGATTGTACACCGTATCTGAGAGTAATCATAACTTAGCCATAACTTAAACCATTGTGAAGAAATGGCCTACGTATATTGATTGTAGCAATTTGCTCGAGAGACGTTGTTGCACAGGTGCCACAGCATAATCTGCAGTGTAGTACAGCCGAACTGTGCATTAGTTATACTGAGTGAATTATTCGCGAACATGTTACAACAGTTGCATTGCTGAACTTCACCCATGAAACGTAACAACACACTACAGCAACAGCAACTCATTTACCTTCGTCATCATCAATTTACGCGTAAAATGGTAGAAAATTATTCTGAAATCTACAAGAACTGAAACTTCTCCGTCTTCTTCACGCAAAACTTTGACGAAATGTTTATCATCTTCTGTAAACCGTCATTTTAATGGCGTCTTCAACTGTTGTGTCACGCCGGTTCCCGGAATTAACAAACATGGTGGGTTCTTTTAATAATTAAATAATTAATTAATCGTGAATATGTAATACAATTTCTCTTGAACAAACTGGTACAGAATTACAGTATAAGAAAACATATCTACAACTGTCGAAGTTATGGTGAAAACATAAATGCAGTAGCACGGTTTATTTTGGCACACGGTGCAGTTCGAAATCACGGTAACTAATTCCGGCACTCTCTTGTTCAAACGGCGGTCGTTAAATTCCAATGAACAAGACGAAAGACTTCCGGGCTGTGTTTTGTTGTTTTGTAGTCGCAGTTTGTCGCGTCGGCGTCAAAAACCAAGTCGGTGAGCAAGCACAATGAGGCGCAGGTGCGCGACTCACTGCGCATGCGCGCCGGTCGTGACAGTAGCAGTGCGTGCACGGCGACACTTGCGTTCGACCAGCAAAAACTCATACACGCACGCGACCAAACACTGACAATGGAAGGACGCTGTGGTTTATATAGTCTGCCGTAAGGCGGGATGAATTGGTACGTAAAGATGGCAGCCAGGCAAAAAAGGGACGGATGTTGGTGTGTGGAGTGATATTACAGTATTAAGCCTATACAAATAAATAATCGTTTGGGCATCCAATCGTCATCATCGTTAATCGCTAGTCTTTTAGCCGTTGCGACTGCTCGCCGTGCGGATTGATCTAACGCCAGGTTATAAGCGTCTGTACTGTAGAAGATGAGCCAGTATCAGAGGACAAACAATGCATAACTATACCTTTCCCGTCATCGGCGATTTACCATCGATTTTTGTCACCAATTTACCTGCAATTTCCTGCCTCTAGTGGTCGACGAACACGGCTCAGTCGAAACTCTTCCGCGCAAGCCACCGGCCGAAGCCTACTACAAGCGTGTACCAGGCAGGGCCGGATTATCCATTGTGCCGGTTGTATCATAAGAGACCTCCCCCGGCCGCCAGGGGGCCCCGATCAGCTGCCAAATTTTTAACATGCTGTTTTGACGTTTGAACGTTGAGTGTAGGTTTGAACGTAACGACGACGACGACTAAAAAGGTCGTCAACTTTTTTGGAGAAAAGTGCACCGCCAGAGAAAATCCTGGCTACGCGTAAGAGAAAAGGGCCCCCGCCTTACATTGGTATGCCCCTCCCCGAATGGTTAATCCGGCCCTGGTACCAGGTGCGCCTAAATGTGAGAAAACTGTATATCTATGTGGAAGATCTGATAAGGTACAACACAGATTGATTACTCCATAAACACTGCAAGAATTTACACAACCTCATCCACCGAAATGATTTTACAGACTCTCAGACTTTTTGGACATTTTGGTTGTCAGTTTTCTTTTCAGTTCACTTTTCATAAATATTTTTTCAGTTTTTACGTTGCACGGCAGACTGCTGTGTCAGTTTTCTATCACACAAAATCAAAACTAGAAAAAAAATAAATTTAAAAAATGATGAGCAAAAAATCGGAAAAAGCAGTTGTGCCGGAAAACTGATAAAATATTCGCAAACCATAGTGTATTTCGTCTCGTGCTGCAGGTTCTACTTAGTGGTCTACTCTCACTTGGCATATGATTTCTCTATACGGCCGGCGTCAGCACGTACCAAATTGTTCAAACCGGCCGGCTCATAGAAAGTCACCAGCGCATCTCGACGTAATGGAGACAATGTCCGGCGACCCTGACTGACGTCGCAGCGGGATTCAAAGCGTGACTCGACAGCAAACGAACAGAAGCCGTGTGACTACCGCGCCGACATGCCCGCCCTCTCGCTCACTGACAGGACTTCCGGGCGATAGCTGTCTTAAAGCGGAAGAAAAGAAACGCTGAAATTATTTGTAACGATCTAACCGTAACTGCATGCTGGAATCTGCCCACAAACGTTTGCGCAAATGTTTTTAAATAAAATGGATAAAAGTAGTCGCCAAATACCAAAAGTTGAAAAAATTATAAAACACGACACCTTACCTTATACATTACTGGTAATATTAGTCTATACCCGGTAACCAGCACATCGGCGATCAATTCTTTCCATTTTCCTCTGTCTAATGTCTGGAGGCAGTGGACTTCCCATGCCGTGTCCATCGGTTCCATGTCTCTCCAGACTGCGTCCTGTCAGGTAATGAGTGGTCTACCTCAGTTTCTTTTTCCGTCAGCACTCAGCAGTGCAATGACTGTTTCGCTCTCCTCAAGTCTTCCATGCTTTTAACGTGACCAAACTAACGTAGACCTCTTTTCCTAGGTATACTTGCGAACATTATGCTGCCCTACTATTTCTCTTACAGAGAACACGACAACAGTAAATTTCTTTAAGTAAGTTTCTTTCAATAGACACTTATACTACCGCGATTGTCAGAAAAATAGCTCAATTTGCCAGACAAATATGATTTGGTCAAAATCATTGGCCCAGACCCCGCAGCTCTACTTTTTAACGTCTATTTTAAGAAATTTAAGAAATGTTAAGCTCGGAATTCACAGTCATATATACAGACGTCAATTTTCCACCAGTTATTATTTGGTTCGCTAATTTTCGTTTCTGTATATTTCATTCATGTGTTTATCCTGTATTTTCTTCATTTCTGTGTGTTCAATCGACGTGTATTGCCGTCGTATTCCTAGAGGAAGATGTTTCCCAATATGACAACGCGGGTAATGCCCGCCCATCGAACAAGACACTAGCGTAATCCACATTTCGGATCTGACGTCCGCCGGGAGTCGTACGCAGTCTCCAGCGCCGCTGTGCGCGCGCGGCTTTGCGGGAGATCAGTGCTGTCATAATCTCAGAGATTTGCCCGTTCGATATCGATGTTCGACCGATGCTACTGAGTACTCGGCGCTGCACTGTACTTGCCTGCTTTCATGACCGACACTGATAAGATCCTGATGCATTATCTCGTGGATTTGTTGCCGCAACCGCGCTCGCATTGAAACCACTTCTTCTCCACTGCTCCCTAACTCGATTCTGTCCTGTTTGCCGTCACGCAGGCGGAAGGCGATTGTTCGTAAGGACTGTTTACGCAGCCCATATTCTTCCGCTCGTTTCCTGTCCGCAGACGAGGGCGACGCACAGGGTAGTAGATCTAAGTAAGTAAGCAAGTAAGGGAATTTATTTACAACCTTAATGATGAAGAGAAGTCGACCAGTCACGATTTAAACAAATATTGTCACACTGCTTTTAAGTGACATGAAAAATAATGGCTACTGTGGTTATTAAGTCAAGCTGATACCGAATCGAATCGATGGATTTAACGGTGACTAAACGCATCCTCAAAACATTATCATCAAAGGTACGACACAATACCTTTTTAGTTTGCCACGTTGATTTATTTATTTTTCACCAAAATTTAACACTTGCATATGCTGGTAGATGCTCTGCAGCCCGACTGTAAAACATATCTAAACAAAAAAGCTAAAATTTCTTGTGATACAGTATCAGAGAGTTTTCTAATTTATCGGTAATGACATAATTTTTATCTGTTGTCATAACGTAAGCTTAACTGATGTATATTAAATGCTGAGTGGCGATCGTCACAATAAATAAATGGATGGATGGATAAAGCCGGTCTTTAACGTTTCAACAAATTGAAGATTCGAGCATAAACCGGCATTTTTAAGATAATGCATAAGACACATAAAATGTATGCAAAGAAAAAGATTAGCATAATAGTATTTGCTGTCATCTACGAAGTCGTCATGTGGCGTGTCTTGACACCCACATTGTCGCTGTGAACCGTCATCACTAATTGTCAGACTCGGTTTGTTCGCGTAGTTAAATGACAATGCTCAGTTTATCCAGCCCGTGCCACACAATACGTTACTGCGATGCCAAGAAGATACAACTAGAGACTAAATGGACTTGGAAGTTATCTTTCGGCCGACTGACGACGGCCTTGATTGAATTTACGTTTTTTTTCTCAATAAAATGTTTCGTCGTGTTGGAGTCGAAGCTCTGCTGTTATGTCAAACTGCTAGCTCGCTATACAAATCGATTTCAAACGGTTACAAAGGTTCGCAGTGTCTCGAAGTCGTGTTGTCCGCCCTCGAGCAGTCTTGCGCCGTCGTTTCTGCTTTATTAATCTTGACCTGTCCTACCACCGCAGGTCGCATAGGTCACCGAGTAGTATTTGCATGATGTCGCGCTTGCGGCCAATCGCGGATTACTCAGCATGGTGCACTGCATTCTTCCGTTCCTGCTATGAATCACGTCGCGTCGCTATGGTTCGTATCACAGCGATAATTGTCTGCCTATAAGCATCGACGTTTTGCCGCGCAACCGGTTCTGGTTTCTTGGCGCCTGCGGTGACTTATCCTCTGCTTTATATAATTCAATTGGCGGCCGGCGAATGTTGCTGCTGCTGCTGCGGAGGCGGCGGCAGAACTGAAGATATTTCACGGTCTAACACACAGTAGAGATGGGCCAATTGCCATTTTCATCGATTATAAAGAATCGTTTCGTTCTCATGAGTTTAGATTAGTTGTGCACATATGATAAAACTTCTGACTAGGCTATGCTATTTTACGAGTAAATTACATGAACAGGGATAAGTGTAAACTGTCAGTATTTTAGCGCGAAATTTTATCCAGCATTCAAAAGTGAATTCGCGGAATATTTTCGAATACTATATACAGATAATTTTTGGCGAAAATTATGCGAAGAAATAAATGAAACTACGCAACAGCGAAGACTGCGCTAATCAGAGTGACACAAAATACGTTCCGCAGACTTTGCGTCGGACATTGGACATTGATAATTATTTCTTATTCACCAGACATCAATAAGAAACAAGAATGTGATATAAGATAAAAAGTAATGTCATATTTTATGTCAAACAGTATAATAAGTATGACATCATGACATTACCAATTTGGCGTTTAGCCCTCTAAAGGAACAGCGAACGACCATTATAAGGCATTGTAATATTTCGTACAATTGCCGTTGATAAATGTCTGTTGCATTTGGCACAATGTGGAGGCGTCTTAGCGAAGTGCTCAACTTATCGTTATCTCGTATTCTTGCTGTACTAGATGCAACATCAAGGCCTCTAAGGTCAGTGTACAACTGCCGTATAGTAGCGCATAAAAGATCGACAAGTAACTCACCAAAATTTTGGAAAACGTTGTTACATTGATTTCAAATGACACGAAAACTAATTATTAAGTTATTAAGTTGAGCTGATATCGAATCGAGTCGATAGATTTAAAAATTACCTGAATGGCGCAGCACTAATAGAGAGCGGTATGCATGCGCCGCGGCCCGCGTCAATTGGGTTCAACTCCGACTGTTCCACACGATCGCGCGCGTGCGCCATACATGGCTTTATCGCGCGATATTTCTTCTTCCGCTTCCGGTTTCGTTAGGACGCCCTCGGCCGACGCGGCGGGCAGATATAACGAGATTTTGCGCTGTCCTATATCGGTCTGCTAGGGGCCGCGCAGCCGGCTGGAAGAATTGTATCCGCGTTCCGATAGCCACTGGCACGTGCTCCGCGCCGACGAGGCTTCGTGGGTGGTCGAATGCTCGAGGCCGGAAATGACACGCAGAAAACGATTAGAACATAGAGTGAGGGGCTGGGAAGGGAGGAAACGACGACTAAAACAGTCCGACTCGTTCCCATTAAGATGACGAATGGAACGTGGACGTCGTAGTGACGTCATCAACTCAAGTCGGATTGAATTAACGCCTTATCACAATACTCGCTTCAGATGCCGTTTAACTCTTTGATAGCAATGAATCAGAGTCGTAACTTCATGTGTCAGTAAACCTACCTTAGATTTTAGTCGTTAGCCCTTCAGGTGACTAGCATGTCGGGCAGTCCACATGTTTACATTCCCTGTCCGTTCTCTCGAGTCGGACATTTAATAAACATTTTAAAATTCATTCGGTTTAATTTAGTCAGTCTCAATCATTTTGTTTAATCAGTTTATTTTAAACATACAATGTCAACCAGAAGACCGAGGTAGAAATGTCTGTACGATCCGGAGCCTGGATACAGGATATACAAAACCCTCCAGTGGCCAATAATATATTGAATGAACACCACAGGCGTGTCCACGTTTTGAAATGTGAGGGGCCGGTCGAGGGAGAAAGGTGGAATCTGGAAAGAGAGTTTCTCCCTCAATAATGTAGACTGCAGTGGGGCGTTCTGGTGCATTTTATGCATTGTTTTTGACTTCAAAAGACCCAATCGTTGCACAACACCGAACACGAATACAATAGAAAGACTCCCAGCCCAGTTTCATCATTGCGGTAAAAAATGTAACAATCTGGCCACTGGGGATCAGTTATAGAGTATACCAGTCAGTATTTTCTTCGAATGTTGATCCGTTGTCGTGTGCTGTCACGAAGGGTTAACATGCTAAGCGTAGCGTGAACAGCGTTTTAGCGCAATGCGTGCGAGTGACCACGGTGAACGTCACCTTGATTGTCTTACGCCGTGTAATACAACACGCAGGCTGTTATGCCGGCTTCTAATGGACCACTCGTTCGGATATACGCAATTAGATGAAAAATTGCTCATTTCGGCTATTTCTACGTATATGTAATTCTGTCATCAATTACGGATTTCTCGTCAGCTGGATATAGGGCTCAATCTATTATAAGTGTTAGGCGAGCTACTTGATCTGGCTGCCTCACAGTCACATCTTTTATTTGCAGAAAACTAGGACCGGTGAAATTAAATGTCACTAAGTCACGTAATACATAGTTATCCAGATTATATTCATTCTGACGAAAAGTATTTCGAAAAGTTTTAGTGATGTTTATCAGATGTGATGTTCGGCGATTAAAATGCGACGAACATCACGCGATCTATCTTTTCATGCAGCAAAATTAATACGAGTGCAGTTTTAACAGCAACTTGAAGACAAAATGGTAGTCAGTTGAGTAATACTGCGGGCGACTAAAAATGCAGGACGTGAAAATGACGGACCATCAAAATCATGCGGCATGAAAATGCAAGACATGAAAATGCAGGA
>Ga0066192_1000216_pt1 | contig 11075 bp, 8 predicted proteins | sample WorMetvacBELIZE1_FD_58707 | JGI IMG/M metagenome (GOLD analysis project Ga0066192, IMG submission 58707) | Marine gutless worms symbiont microbial communities from Max Planck institute for Marine Microbiology, Germany - Olavius vacuus BELIZE.1... | ecosystem: Host-associated > Annelida >... | reverse complement strand
CCCAGGTCAGCTTTGGCCTGCCTGGGGCATTCTGCGCCAAGATCTTACGCTCTCTCACTCGCTTACAGATTCAGGAACAAGCTGCCATGTGTGAGGTAAAGCTTGATGAAAATCTACAGCTGATTGGTGAGTGTGACGAATGGGCAAATTGGGCATGGCTGATGTTTTGCAGATTTTGTGCCTTGCATCGTCTGAGTGACCATTGTACTTTAAATGCATGTTATTTTACAGCTTTTGCTTAGCAACATCAAGCAAAACCAAAACGCAGGGGAAGCAATCATCTTTACCTTCCGATTTGCTTTTGCTGGTCATTTTTACACGAGGAATCGATATACTTTCGTGCGGCTTATTACATTGCATTGCGTTGGTGTTGCCTTGTGTACATAACTGTGAAACCAATGTATACAGCTGTAAAACTGCTGAAAATGAGAAACGGTTAAGAAGTAAATAAATTGGAAAGATGAGTTTTGAGTCACTTCCAGACAATGCATGCAGGTTTAATGTTCGACATTAAACATTTGTGTTTTATTAGGTGCAAACAGCCCTGTTTGTTGTGTTTAGTGATAAAAGGTGAAATGCAAAAGTGGCTCTTAGCTGTGTGTGTTGTCATCTTAATATCAAAGTAAAGTAAAGTAAAGTGCCCGTTCGGACATCTCCTTCAGACAGTTTAAACGATCACTGAAAATGTTTGTCTTGTTTGCTGGGCCGTGGCACCCTGTTTTGCAGATTGACAGGTACAGTCAATACATTAAGGGCGCTGACTAGAACTCTTCTTACTTAGTTGCTTGCAGTCTGTGATCAATATGTCTTCAGTAACTTGTAATAACAATTGAAACAACTGTTCGTTGTCATCGGTGCACAAGTTTGATATTTTTTAAAGAAAAAAGTAAAGCAGTATTTATTGTTAATTGAACGAATTGTACGAATGTACGATTGTACGTGTGTGTTGGTTTCAGTGAAGTGGATGACGGCGCAAGCATGGATGACAAAGTGATCACGTACAGTGGCGGTGGTGATGCAGTTGCCGATGCCCAGTCCATCGAAACTTAAAGCTTCAGCGCCATCATCCTATCGTCTCGTTTACCACACTCTTGACGGGCTGTTTACGTGCACCATGATTCTATGGTTAAAGTCAACCATTTGTGTATTTCTTGTGAACGTTTGCCAGTGGTAATGTGTTCTGCCAATGTTGGAGTTAAAAATTGCGCGTGGTTTATCAGTGCCGCTAGTACTTTGTAGTTGCTTCTTTGTGGAATGTGATGCACAGTTTGCTTTAGTGTAAAATGTAGGTTGAGGTTGTCGTCAGTGTGAGTAAACTATATAAGCCGTAAGGATAGGAGTTGTAATTGATCATTTTAGGTAAGAATTTATGCTGAGACAATGTTTAGGTGTGAGAAAATTTGGTTTTATTTGGCCTTGCTGTTACGAAAGTGTTCAGATGTTTAATCATATCAAGTAGTTCATGCCACTTGATATTGTTTCGCGTTTTTTATTTATTATTTTCGGCACACAACATTGCGGCAGAGTTTGGTATTCTTTGTAGTGTGTGATAATTGGTTGCAAGTGGTGTTTAACAGGGTATGTTGTTATGTGGGGTTTGTGTGAATGGTGTAGTATTAGGGACGTGACGGAACTTGTCAGAATCTATATCTGTTGAATGCAGAATTGAGTGAAAATTAAAGTGTGTTGTTTTCTGCGTTGCATGTATATGCAGTAACTACTGTAGAAGAATTTGGTTTCTATTGCAAAATAACTGTCGGAAGTAATTCTGCTGTTTTCTTTTTGAATCACCCGTTGCTTAAAATTTGTATATTACTGACCAGTAATACAGTAGTTGAACTAAACAATGGACTGAAATGTCATGTTATGACTGCCTCCATACTGTGATGCTTTACAGAAAAACGGCTTTGGGGGAATGCTGGTCACTTTTTGGTTTGATTTGGTTGTTGCTGTTTTGGTGTTTAGAAAACCAAATTCAAAATATTTTTGAACATACAAAAGATAATTCACTTATTGCCAACTTGCCTAAAAGATTTAATGTTTGGTGACGTTAGAATTCTTGAACATTGTCACATCCCTAGTAGCATATTTGGTCTCTAGGATTGTTTCAGTGCTTGCCGCTGTGCATATATTGTTCAGCCGATGTTGCACATTGTCGGAGATGAAATCCACATATGTGGCATAGGGACGTTGTGATAGAGCTGATGGTTGGTTTTTCACATTCATCGTCTTTCGTTGTTCATTGCACTTGGCAGTGCGCGAGAACAATCGTTTTGTTTTCATTTCTAGGCATTGGTAACTCGGTAAATGTGCACGACTTGCAAGCAATGGTTGTGTGTTATGTTTAGCGTGGAAGTACTTTGCAAAAAGCACAAAGAATAATGATTGTATGCAGCATCATACACTGGTCTTAGGTTCATTCTGACTTCAGTGTGCTAGTTCATTTTACGTCAGTGAACAGTATCCATTGCTAGTCTGCAGTCTACACGATATGTTGTTGGTTTTTAATAGCAATGACGTCGATATGGAGGCAGCCTGCTATGGCTGCAGTGAAGGCTCATTGCTTCTCTGGTATAGCGGAAGCATCTTTTCGTTTTCGTATTTATAGTTCGTATGAATCAAATCAGTCAGTTTAGCAATATGCTTCGAGTTGTCAGCCGAAAACTTTCTCCCGTAAATTCCTTGTCACGATCTGTTACTCTGCGTTAATTCAAGTTTTTCATGGCTTTTAGTGCCACATTACGGGAAAGGTTCGTTTCAGTAGAAGTAGTCTTTTGGATGCAGTGTGTTGCTTTATTACAATGTGACTTTGTGTTCATTATACAGTTGCCTCTGCATTATGAGTGTTGCCGTTGCTTAAAGCCTGTTACTTTCTGTAAGTGTCAATTGGTTTTACACTAGAGCGTGGTGTGTTGAGCTGAGACTTCCAGGGTTCCTTCTGGTCGTTAAAAGTACTCGAATTTAACAGCACCATTTTCAAGTATGTAGGAAGTCCCAAAGATGACCTAGGCCCTTGAAAGTTTGTCTTGTTCTTGAAGTTGTCGGTTTTGGAATTTGCGAAGTGAAAATGTTTAAGACTGTCTATGTAATCGGAGAGTGTGATCACACCAGTGTTCAAACTTAATATATTTGGTATGCCAATAGGTACCCGAAAATATACGTGCATTAGGTACTTGAAAATGCTTAAGTTCATGAATTTTGAAGGGGAACCCTGGACTTCATACTTACGGCATAATTATGGGTAGGGTATTTGAGCAGAAATACATGTTGTCAAATTGGCACGATGCGAATAAACTAGGAAACAAAACTCTTGAGATAACGGGAGAAAAAAGAAGTGTATGACGTGCATGCGTTGTACTTCGTGCATAGTTGTATGGGTTAACATGATACTGCACGAGGTAAAGATGGGAATTGTGTCGTTGTGAAGACGACGCATCATTTGTTGGTCGTTTGCAACGTTCAGCGAGGTAACCAGTGAAGTTGTTGCATGACCGCGTTTCTGTGTTCTAGTATTTTGTGATACAAAGAGTTTGATCTCCGTTGTTGAATTTCCAGACCATGCCATTCTAGTCTCCACCAGTGTGACGAGTGCTATTTACAGTTCACGTTTATGCCTGATAATATGCAGCCCAACGTTGCTTCGGCATATCGCCAAGTTGCCCTTCCTGTGGATTCATTGTACTTATAAACTTCCCAGTTTTCCGGCAATCTGAAAACGTGGAATTGAAATGGTGAGCAGATGTTGATGACATTTCTGTGTTTCTTATTGTTTGGTGCCGAAGCTTTGGACTGCTGCATGTTCTGCCCTCAGGTCTGATTGTTTAAAGCTGTTAGAAAGCATGCAAACATTTGTCTTGTCTGTGTAGCGATTAATGTATGTGTTGTTTAATTGCGAGTCTTTCGGTGCGATTGACGTCCAGTTTGTCACGAGGTGTAACATTAGCATGTCCAAATGTAAGTGTTCGTCTCATATTCTGAATCGTGGCGACAGTGGTAAATTGTGTTATTGTAAAACTTTATGGCTGCTGTTTGACATGTAACATGTAGTTTGTTTCCGAAAATTGTTTAACATTACGTAATCTTGTATAAATATTGGGATAATCTGCCACACTGTAATGGGTAGAAAGAATTGCAAAGTTAAATACTCAACAAATATCTGTCATGTTGATGCTTTAAGTAAACTGCAGGATTACTTTTACGATAAATACAAAGCTGAGTTTAATGTATCATTGCAAATTTCTGTTGGTACTAAAGTCATCAGTTGTTAAGCTCGTGTTAGGCGAATGTTTTTAGCATGCATGGTGACTGACTTGATACGGGCATTTAGCGTGTCGTACTTAATTTTATGCTGCTATGTCAATTTTAACAATGTACATTTGAATTCTTGCCACGAATGTATGTCACCGTTACACAGCTCTCAGTCGAAAACCGACAGTCGTTTTAACATCTAGGAGAGTTACTTGCTGGATATTTCTTTTCCACGATTTTTGCATTGCATTTATATTCTTACCTGTGCTCATTTTCATCGGATTCTCTTGTTTTAATCAGGCAGACATAGTCGTAGCTGAGCAGGTGTGGCTTGCCAAGCAATTGTGTCAGTGGCCTTTGTCCGCAGTTTTGCTCACGCTAGCAGCCATCGCTTGTTACTACGACAAGACTGTGCTGTGTTGCTTGATTTTCATCATATCATTAAGTGCGTGCGTGCGCGTGCATTGCGTGTCGACAGTGCATTAATACGACGGCCTTCAAAATTGCAGTTCAATATCTGTGTCTGTAGCCCGTTGGCTACACGTGTCCGCGTTGGTGCTAGTGAAAAAGGTCACAGAGGTGCATTTATACTGTGTGAGTGCCAACAGCATTCAGTACGTCATCGAATTCCGCATTTTTCACACTATTTTCATTCTTTCATTTTCTAACATTGAGCAAACCGTCTAAACTTCTTTGCCGTAAAATTCAAAATTTTCGCATGTACAACATCCGATGGTGCTGTTTATAGTATTGAGGTCGAACGTTGACGCCAAAAAACTGCTGAGGCCTTCCATTGTACTTGCAGTCATACTGAATGTTATTCTTCATACATTGCTGATTAAGTCATCCTGTACTCTGTCATGTTAAATTAATTTTATATTTCAATATTGTGCTTTAAAAATCAGCACTGTGTGTGTTAATCTTATACGATATTCGTATACTGCTAGGAGTTATGAATGCAAACTGCAGTGTGGCGCGTGCTGTGCGAGTTTGACGTTCGATGCTGGATGTAGCGTACAAGTCGTACTCCGCTAGGTTGTTAGGCTAGCATAATACTGCATTAGAGAGTATACTCAGTATTTTGATTGACATCGTTCATTGTACTTGAGACGCCGGCTCGATAACCCGTCGTGTCACAGTGTAATGGCAAATGCCAGTGTGAATAGTAGTCTGCCAAAACTTCTTTGCTGTTGTCTTTGTGTGCTGTTCCATGCTGTTTGCAAGTATTACATTGCAGAGGTGACGATCATTCCGTGAGACCGCACAGTTGTAGCTGCTGGCTGTTAATTAACTCTGCAATTTCTGCTTTGCCGGTGCACTTAACAAAGTCGGTTGTGATGATGCTGACAGTATGATTTGTTTATATTTTGTGTATTATTAGTCATTCAGTAATTGTTAATAACATTGCTGTGTCTACCGTATGCGAAAAAATGCAAAAAAAAAAACAAAAATCAGGAGAAAAAAAACAAACAAAAAAAACAGAGATCACTTGACTGTCTACGTTTGTGTGTTGTACGTACTTACTGGTTGGCTCAAGTAAATGCTTTTAAGAATTGTAATTCAGCTCGACCGAGAATTCGTTCCTTTGTTGCCGCGCCACAGCGGAGATTAATTCGAGTTAACGTACACGATGCTTCGTATCATCATTTTGTTGTTTTTATCCGGCCGTGCAGCGGCGGTCGGGGACGGATAATCGTTGTTGTGTTGCGTGCGTTCTGAACGTAGAAGCTCAAGTGTCGGTCAGTCGTATGTGGTAAAGATGCATTTTGTGCGTGATGCTTGTTCTGTCCTAGCACAGTAGTTGCCGCTTGACGTTGTTTCACTAGGCACAAACTGCGGCTTCCGTTTTGTCATTGTCACTGCATATGTCGGTATAGTTTTCGTTGGCCCGAAACGGATTTGTAGTGCGGATAATAGAAACGGACAGTGTTGCTATTTGCATACTTCAACTCATTTGCATGTCGTGTGGTCAGAATTTCATTTAAATGGTTGTAAGAATGAGAATTCCGGTCGGGTTCTGCTTCCTCGTCTTGTGATTCGTGCTAATGTTAGCCAGGAATATAACCGTGTTGTTGGACTTACTTTGGTGTGTGTAGCAGTTTTCATTCACAGAATGCTGCGTGTTACTTCGGCATTATTGTCAGTACCAGTGCGTTTGATTGCTTGAAAAGACTCGTAAGACTGTTTTGTGTCAAGTGGACGGATGTTAAACTCCGTTCTGCGTAACTCTTGCTACATGTTCACATTCATTTGCGGCATGTTGACTGCTTAGCACGTATTTCATATTTCCGTGTTATAAGTCTTCAAAGCTGGTTTTTATCATTAATCTGGAATGTGTGCACTGCTTTGTGGTTCTTGCATCTAATATTGAAGGGATTTTCTAAGTTTAAGTTGTACAGTTTTTGTAATTCTGGTAATTCTGTAATAGAAGCTGTTTTTACATAACTTAGTGATGTTAAAATCCTTAATGGTGCAGTTCTGTGGTTTAGCTAACCATACAATGCGAACAGTAACCAGAAAAACTGGTTTTGTTTGTGTTCTGTTGCTCTCGTCTTAAAAATTGCATCTTGTAAATGTGTCTTGTAATTTTTGTCTTGTCGTTTGTGCTGGTGAAATTCTGACATTCTTGGAAGCATTTAGGTAGTTTAAAACTGTAATAATGGGATCGTACGTGTGCACAGGTATAGCCTCTATTTTCACTGTGGGATGCACTCGTGGTTGTAGTTTTATTGTCAGATTTGAGATGCTATAGGGACATGGGAAAAACTGGAAAAATATCTGAAAAGCGATTTTTTCTCTCTGATAGTATCATATTCACATATTTGATGCACATTGTGTGTAACTGCAGGATCTAAAATCTGTGCAAGTTTGTTTGTCATCCTAGCATTTGGCTGTCCTGCATCTCCTCTGGCTAATAGCTATGCCTATGAGTGTGTTGTGCTGTGTCATGCGTATAAGCATGTCGAGGCTCGTAACCACCCCACTGTGACACTGTATGTTTGTCGTTTGCACTTGTAGACTTCAGTATTCACACGCCGCCTTGCCAGTTTACTTTCAGCGGTAATAATCAAACTCCAGTATTGACGGTTTTGCCAGGACCCGAGTAAACTGTTGCGACCTGAATGCCAGCCTAGTCGAAGTGACTGTCTCTGATATTGTGTATTGCCAGTAACTTGTATGAGTAGAGGAGTTAACACTGCTACACGCTACGCGTAGGCCGTGAACACGGGTAGAGTGGACAGGCGCCTATGTTCATGGTCGACGTTAACCCGTCAATGCGTGTAGTGTGTACCGCGCTTAGGCTTACAGCAGGAGTGGGCAAACTTGTGCCCCGAGAGGACTCTTTATTTGGCTCACTCTCACGACTCTGTCAATTTATATGGTTCCAGGCATTCTTGACTTACAAAGACACTTAATAACATGCTGCACAGGAATGACTATCATTTTCCTTTTGTAGCACATAATGCAGTTGCATGAAAATAGCTTTTGTTGTTTGATAAATTCAGCTTTTTCATTGAATGCGACCCACTGGAGACCACAACAATATTCGATAGGGCGTGCTAATGGACAGTTTGCCTACTCTGGTTTACAGTGTATGATGCAACCAGGTGATAGTTGAGTTGAGCTAAATGGCATTTGTGTGTTTTTGTAAATTATCGCCTTGTTGTTGCTGCGCCATATGATGGCCAGTTTGTGAGCGGACCGCACCAAGTTGTAGCGTACGTGACTTCGTGTGGCACATATCATGTGACAGTTGTTAGCAACGTAGCCTTTGCTGTGAACTTGCAATGTGAAACTCTTGATGGGCCTGCAGTGTCTGACGCATTGTTATGTGACCGACCGTCAGTTGATCTGGACCAGTAAAGTGTTGCCGATGGGCTGTGCTTACAGTTGTAATTTAAAGACCAGCTCCAGAATTTGTTAATAATAATAATAATAACATTTGAATAGCACCGTAAGGTCATAACTACAATTTTTTAATAGTTTGAAATTTTTTATAAAACGAAAATTATTAATATTGAAAGTGAAGCCTTCTTTCACGTCTCACCTCCTGATGAACACCCCAAACATATGTTTTCAGATGTTTAATCGAAAACTAACCTATTATCAGTTCACAACATAACAATGTACATTATCATGGTTCAGGATGATTACGTATGATGCCATTAAAATAAAGTGCCATTAAAACCCAGCCAATCTGCTTACTGAAACTTACATTTAAACTGCTGTCTGCTAACATGTCCTGCTTTTACTTAGTCACTTAACAAAGTGAAAAGAAGTTACGAGTGGACAGCATTTGATGCAGTGTCGAACTGATTCACGTCCAGTACCATTCTATGCAAATTCCGCTGTGCTGTAGCCCTACGAGCTTCTGGCTTGTCCACAGACTGCTGAGGTGCAGATATATAGTCTTTCTCTCTCCGAGTGCAATACAGTCGTTGTACGTGGCATTTCGTTGTTACAATACTTTCAGTACATCACAGCTGCATAGTAACAGGTTTACAACTGTCGGCAGCATCCGTTACTGTATATGCTTTTCATTCCCTTTCAAATCATTAATTGTTTTATATCTGTAGTTTCTACGGTCTGTTGCGTGTATTTCACCATGATATTATCGCTCGTCTCACATGATGTGCTCCATATTGTACATTTTAGATGTATATTAACTACGTGTGCGCACCTGATATAGTCCACATTCACATTTGTTTAAAGTTCTACTTGTGTATGCACAATGTAAGCCCGGAAGTGTAAAGTTTTGTTTAATTTTGGTTTGCCTAAACTTATGCTGATGTCAGTGAAAGTTACGTCACCCTTGCCACAGTGCTTTCTGTCCAGATATAGTGTTCTCTCGTGTAAATCTGATAGTCAAATTTTTGCATGTAAATTTATGTGAATTTTTTTTGGCATCTGCGTGAAATACTTGTTGCGAAGCTGGCAATCTTGTCACTTCTAGTCGACGCGACGACCACCGCTGTTTTGTTGTCGACTTAACTATCGTTCTTGTCCAGTTCTGATCTTTTCCACTGTGTGCACTTGATGTCGATGCCGTGCGCATGACAACAGTACCAGCGATGTTTATTTCTGTGCGCCTTTGTTTGCCTTTCGACTGCATTACGTATTACTAGCATTCCGTTGTATTTATCCGAGGCCTAGGCTAAGTTATGTTCACTTGCTTGGAATTATTTATGAAACTATCCGGAGATGCAGATATTGTGGTCTGTTGTTTGCGGGCACTCGTTGATGCCGAGTGCGACTTCCTGCATCGTCTTCGTGTAAAGTTTCGTCTTTCACCAGTGTTAGAGAGCATCTCTTAGATTCAGTATTTTGCAACCATTGCAATATAGCAACCGTATTGTACAGAACGGGCACCGTCGTAGGACACCAGCAGACTCCGAATTAACTTTGGTTGACTTGTAGTGTGCCTTTCTTCCTAGCTCGTAGCGTTTGCCAATGGCGTATTTTTGTAATCGGTTCACTGCAGTGTATGACCGATATACAGCGTGGCGTAGTTGTACTTGCTTCTAACCGAAAGAGATGACCTACGAATTGTACAGGCCTGTTTGCTGCGTGCTACAGTGGTTAAGTGTTGTTGGTTGTTTAACTTAGTAGGCAGCTTGTAATACTGGACGGTTGGACTCTGTCGATGTAGGCGTGAGTGTGCATGTGTGTGTGCGTGACCAGCTATTGATAGGTTTGTCGCTAATAAAAGATCTCTCGAAGTTGTTCATCTTCTCGCTACCAGTATCCCCTACTTACCTTAACTGTAGTGGTTCCGGGCAGTGATATTATTCACTAACGGTAATGAAAATCAAAAGATATAATATTATTAATTTACAGGAATTGGAATGAAAACAAGACATTTTTACAACGAAAACTTCACCAGCTGAAAGTTTTCATGAAGAATGAAGTACTATATAAAACTAAATGGTTAACAGAAGTTATCTGTTGGTGGTATTTGCGAATCTAGAAGCAAAATTATTTGTAAACTGAATTTAGATTAAAATGGAAATTAAAACATTGTGTTGTTAGCTGAAATTGGAATTAAAAGTATTTCGTGTGAACTGAATGAAAAGAGAAGTTAATTCTGTTTTATTTTTAATTCAGTTTATTTGGAATAATTAATTCCAGTTTCAGGTAATCGCATACTAATAATACAAGGTTATATGCAAGTGATCGCACGAGTTCTTTTTCTGTTCAGTATCTGTCTATTGCAGCGCTTTTAATTCGATTTTGTTGCAGTTGATGTTGTTGCAGACCGCATTAGTGGTCACTGGTCACTCCAGCTTGATCCTCTTTTTGTAATATGTGAAATTCCGAAACTTATTAGTCCTTGATTAAAGCACAAAAAGACGAATAATAAGAATAATAATAATAGTTAACCACGGTCTCCAAAAGTTAGGCATTCGGGATGATAGGGCTATGCATATGCGTGGGAACGGATTTCTTACCGGCAAGATGACCTAGCAGCTCAAACGTGCAGTGGCAAGGAAAACTGTCATCCACGAAATTTGAATCGGCACATTGTTTCATATCGAAATATGAAGGTATGTTCGCATATTTCTGTCACTGTGTGACGAGTATAATTTTCATTAGGTCTATGTAGACCTGTGTTGGGGTTAGCAGAGATGTATTTTTTTTGCATTTGATTACAACTCTGCCAAATTTTAACAGATTTTCTGTCCCTATTGTAACCTTGGGGACTCGCTAAAGTTATAATAGGGACAGCAGAAATTTGGTTGAATTTGGCAGGGTTTATAAAATCTGTTCACGTGTGTCGCGGCTGTGACCTCCGCGATGTGACTGTATTAGTTATAGTTATAAATTAT
>Ga0066192_1000215_pt1 | contig 11086 bp, 5 predicted proteins | sample WorMetvacBELIZE1_FD_58707 | JGI IMG/M metagenome (GOLD analysis project Ga0066192, IMG submission 58707) | Marine gutless worms symbiont microbial communities from Max Planck institute for Marine Microbiology, Germany - Olavius vacuus BELIZE.1... | ecosystem: Host-associated > Annelida >... | reverse complement strand
TTAGTTAAGTTTACTTGAGTTTGCTTTCTGTGCTTTTTTAAAATTGTGCTACCAGTTTTTGGTGAATAAAAGATGTATATATTATTATTATTAACATCTTTGTCGTCATCATTCGCGTCACTATCCATATATTTGGTTATGCCTCTGTTACACCCTGTATAAGATATGAACTCAAGCTGTTCTAGAAAATCTGCTCGTCGCTGTACATTACCGTGTACTCATAAAAGCTGCCAAATCTGTGCCGACTGTTGCTTTACTGATGAATACGTTATCTATGTCACGCTTTATTTGAACTTTCGCTTTGTTTTTCGTCTTGACCTTGAATCACCTTGAGCTAACTTGAACAGACATTCGTTGCAAGTTCGATAAAAAAATACTGAACGCTGAAGAGTAATTAATAATTGCGAAATTATGAAAATCAATAAACGCAGTATTTGTCTGGCCATAAAAGTTATGAGACGCAGAGGCGTTAAATCGAAATCTTTAACATTGAGACTCGATATATCGAAACTTAAAGTCGACGAACATCATTCGCAATGAAGATACGGAACTGAAACAAGACATAGAAGAGTTTCGCTCTGCGCCTATTGCGTCTGCTGTATTTCGGAATGAACTGCGTTGGCAACTTTGCATGCATTAGGGCATAAATGATTAAACCTTCTGAGATGAAATCGCCCAATCACCGGTAATGACAGATCTGGAGTTGTTCGCATGTTGCAGTCGACTTTCTTGACAGCTTAATTTGTGAGTGCATTAGACAGTTGGGCAATTTACACCAATTTAACGTTATAATGAATTTTGAGCCATATAGCATTATAGCTCATTAGGCCTAACTGTATTGATTATAGATCACTACAATATTTCACCCGTATATTAGATGTAGATTTCAGTTGTGTTTATTAAAATCTTTCCACACCCGTGTTTACGACTGTTTACCGAGGTAGTCACTTTCTGATATTGCTACTTATCATCTAATATCATCCTTGGTATTTCCTTCGCTGTCTTTGTCGGCTCTTTCATAGAAGTCACCAGTCTCTTCCTTAGTGCATGCTGATGTGGCTTCGTATAAAATATTAAAGGGCTATGCTGCATATCGTGCCAACATAATGGTATTCTTATAGCTTAGGCCTATATCCTAGCAAATGCAATCCTGGCTTTGGTGCGTGGATAATGATGGCACTTTCGTTTTATTCGTATTTTGGCTATATATAAATTTACATTCCGACATTTCACCTGACCCTGTCGAACTTCTATCATATCAGCTATTCCTAAATAGGCCTATATCAGGTCGGTATCTTTCGATCTCCATTTCTAGAGGCCACGCCCGAGCCAACATGCATTGTTGCTAAAGTGCAATGACGACGTTTTATTTTGAAAGTCTGCTGAACTCTTTAGTTATGTTATTACAATGTGAAAATTGCCCCTTTTGGACCCACCTCCCCATTTCTTAGACGACCCACCACTTTTATTTTTAGTTTTTAATTTGCATGTTTCCATTTAATATAGCCACTGTAAGTGCATAAAATCTAAAGGTTCTCGGTGCTGACAATTAATCCGCAGTTTTAGAAAACAAACACAGTAAATAAAACACAGCAAAAAGTCGGACAAAACCGCGAGACAGAGAGATTTTATATTGCCGGTTCAGGCGGCGAAAATCGGTTGTACAATAGCTGTCTGATATTAAGAACGTGGCACCCTGGTGGTAGGCCTACCATTAAACCACGTGGGACCTTATTAACAAAGACTGAGGTGCAGTTACGTCCCCTAATGGTTGCTGTAAACAACCATTAGGGGACGTAACTGCACAATATAGTCACTTTTATTGTCTAGCGCAAATACGCAGAACTGCCATAATAAACTATGCATATCTAGTCGGGTTAACAGTCGCAGCGCTGGCCGACAAAGACACTTCAGCCGAACAGCTTACCACTAAAATGGCCGCCACTAACTTAAAATGAAGTGTAACTCCATTACTGAGATATAGTCCGCTTGTGAAATAGTTCTGATGAGTTTCGATGATATTGAACATATTGAACGTTCCGCCAATTAAAATCGGTCTGCGTTGATACGACTCGACTTGTTCACTAAGTACTTAACGTCCACAGACCGTCCATCAACACCGTTTAACCGAACTTGCCGCCATTTTTGTAGGTAAGCTAAATAGCTAATAACGGTATCGGCGGCGACTTGATAAAAATACGAAGCGAATAGGCGGTACAGCACCTAGATAAAAAATACAGCAGACCTGAGTGTGTAAACAGTCCTTGCGCGGCCGCGCTTAGGTGACGAATTAGCATTTTGCCACCGGCTGCAATTACGGACGACCGGCCGGCTGCAAATTAGTGATGACCTTGACAGCTACGCACTTTTAACCTGGAGTTGTGATGGCGGCGGCTCGGCTGGGTTTATTCGGGAGTCACGAAACGGTTCACAGTCTAAAAAATAATTTATTGTCCGTCGCACCGAGCTCGCCATCTCTACTTTCTGTTTAGGCCGCACACATTCACCATTCGCATCTCTCACCTTTCTTTTGTTGTAGCACAACTAAGTAGTAGAATTTAAATTTAACTTTTTTTCCTGTACAATTTTACACAAAGTTCCACACCAGAAGTTCATGGGGTCACTGTACCAGCGAAGAGTTTTTCGAGGATCGTGCAATAGTGCAATATAGACGGCTGGACTGGAGCACTGAAGCTGTTGATCAATGGCCTGGTTTGCTGCGTCATTATCACTTACTGATATGGGTCATTGACGACTGAGGTCACTCCGGTATACGTATAGGTAGGCCTACGGCGGCCCTAAAACACTGGCTTTATTGCGTCAATTACTGCCGCTGCGTAATATATTCTCTGGGCGCAATGACCCTATAAAGTCGTGTTCTCTTTAGTACCGGTACCTCGTTTGTTATGCTGCTTAAGAGAAACACGACTGGCTCACGTTAGGTTGCACTGATTGCCTATAAACGTGCCTCTTAAAGTTTAATGACTGTTCTGTTAAAAGATAGGATACAGCAGACATTTAGTATGCGCTCAGAAATTGTCCGGTAGTGAAATATTGGTCTAGACATCGCACCAAGTGTACATTCCGCAGCACGCTAGACCACACGTTTAATATGCATACAGGGTGGGTCAAAAACCAGGACCATTTTTTATGGCCGCCCATCCTATACATGGATGCCATTATATTTGCTCAGATTTTTGAGCGCCTTTTTCGGAGGTAACCGAACGAAACTCATCCAGACTTTGCCACATGTTTGGACAAGGGCAAGCTGTGAAAATATCTGGGGCCCTCCCTGTATGACGTTGGGCCCCAAAAGTCCCTATTTTCGGGTGATTTTACGATAAAATCGCTATTTAAGCGCGAGTGTCTTCGGAAAGAAACGAGCTACACTGTATACTTACGGAAAACTTCATTATAAACTGCAATCGCTCCCTACATACCCAAGTTTGGTGAATTTGGCCCACGAAAGACTGAGATCTGTCGGCTCCCTTTCACCCACCTTCGACAGCATTTCCTTGTGTTCACACCAACGAAGACTACTGAACGTATATCGATTAAACTTTGTCATACGTTCGGCGTGAGTCACATTTGAAAATGGCCGTCAAAAAATTGGGGTTTCTTCTCCTAAAACGTGGGCCCAAAACTGCTCATCTCGGGTTATTTCACGACGACGTATAAGCGCAAATATATTCGGAAGAAAACAACCTGTAGGCAAAGGGAAATAATATTTTAAACCACAAAGGGCCCCCTACGTTCTCCAAAATTTAGTGAAATTGACCCTCAAACGGCTATTATGGTGGCTTGTTCTCACCCACCCTCTGATTGCACTGGTGCGACGGAAATTTCACGACGATTATATAAGCGCGAATATCTTCGTAACGAAAGGCGCTATAGACAAACGCAAACAGGGTTGTAAACCACAAGGGGTCCTCTGCATTCTCCTACATTCTTCCTAAATTTTGCTAAGATTTTTTGGCTCCTTTTTAACCAATTGTCACGATAATTTCAGCGGGTTCAGACATACTGTGCCGAACTGGAGTTAACCAAACTTGGACACATGTTCGAAAGTGAGTTAGGTTTAAAATACACATACAAGATTTGGGGTTCCCTCCCCTATAACTTGGGGCCCCAAACTGCATACATTCCGGTGGTTTTACGATGATATCACAAATGTTTTCGGAAAGATTAGCGCTATAGACAAACGAAAAAAGTTTTCAACTGCGAAGAGTCCCCTACAGCCTCCCCCCCTCCCAAAAAAAAGTGCGGAACTTTGACCCGCAAACAGCTAACACTAACTGCTGCGCGCTGGGCGACCATCAGATTGTAAACGCCTTTCGTTGTTCTATGTCTAATTTAACTAGTTGTAACTGCTGTCAATGATGAGATAAAAAGGTGCTCCATATATCGAAATGTTTACGCTAAGGTTAAGAGTGATATTTTCCATGATGACCACCTTTAATATTATTACTTGTACTAATTCAGTAAAGCATAGTATCGTTTATGTAAGACGATGCTCCCACGTACTGCAGTTCACCGACCTCAAAACCTATCGGCGGTTTTTGGCCCACCCAGTACACGCAGCATTTCGAACTTCAAACAACACGCCAATCTTGTCTCCATTTCGACGATTACACGGTGTCATCATGGATAGCATTTACATGAAAGAGGATAGAGTCAGTCAACGTTAGAACCATTTCATCGGACTCGTTTCATCTCACTTCTGCTAGTCGTAATATACCATATCGGTATCAATATCGCCCAATCTCTATTTGCCGCCTGCACAAAATTCTATTATTAGCGAACGTGAACTCACGTTCACGTCCGCTATATGTCGTCGTCCGACCGTCTGTCGTCTGTAACGTTACTGTAATCTACTCAGCCGGTTGAAATTTTCGGCAAATTTTCGCACTTTTTGACCATTAATCCATCCCTCCTCGTAGTGGAGGGATGGATTAGTGTCTGAGTGAATTTTACGAGTTTCACCTATGACCAAACCTGTGATATACCTGTGATATACCGGCCATCCAGGAGATTAGAGGTTCAAAAAAGGAGAGAGAGGAAAAACAGAGGAAAAACATGAAGGCCTGCCGACATATATCGTACGGCCTTATTAATGAATCAGTGGTCACAGTTTTACCTGCACACCCCGCGTTCATCCGTTAACGGAATGAACCATACATGCCTTTGAATGACAGCACAAAGTGATGATGGTGACGATATCGCGGCAATAACATAACGGATAGTTTTCATTGTCGTTTGTGGCAGGACACAAGACGACCCGAGACGGAGTCGACAAGCTGGCCGCCAAGCAACTACGGTGATTTCCACCCGTACGTCTTTCCGTACCTCCACCCGGCGGCGTTCACACTGCAGGTGAGTTCGGTCTGGCTGACGCTCGCGTTCACCGTCGACCGCTACATCATGATCTGTCATCCGTTCAAGGCCGAGATGTTCTGCACGACCGGCCGCGCTAGGAGTGTCGTCGCCGCCCTGGTGATATCCAGCATCGTGTTCAACATTCCCAAGTTCTTCGAGTACCGCACCGTCGTCGTGCCGCCGCCGCCCGCCGCCGTGCAGCTGTCCGCCGCCGAGGACGTGGCGGTAGTCGGCAGCGATCTGACGTGGTTCGGCCGCAGCCGCGTGTTCAAACAGCTGTACCATTCCTGGTTTTATATCGTCTTCGTGTTCGGCGTTCCGTTCGTCTCGCTCGTTGTCCTCAACGCTTTTCTCGTCAACGCGGTCCGTATGTCGCGCAAACGCAGCCGCGACCTGAGACCACCAATCCGCCGCAACGCACCGGACTTAGTCGCCAACGCACCGGCCTACCAGCTGGAAGCAAAACAGTTCCACAAGACCCGCAAGACCCACAAGAGCCACAAGAGTTTCACCAGGAGTCCAGAGAGTTCCACCTACCAGCTGGAAGAGGAAGGAACTTCTCAGTCCAGCTGCGCGCCGATTATGATCTCGCGTCAGTCCAGTTCGAACTGTCGGTTAGAAAGACACGCATTCTCGAACGCTTCCTATCTCGAGAGTTCGGTGGCCTACCAGCTGGAAGGACTGGGCACCCCCGTGCCGCGGTCGCGCGCTCCCGTGCCGCGGTCGCCGTCGCCGGAGACGAGGAGGATCGACACAACGGTGATGCTGATCGGCGTCGTCATCATCTTCATCGTCTGCCAGTTCCCGGCCCTCGTCTCGCGCGCCATCTGGGCGTTCTCCGACAACTCTTCAGGAGCGTTCACCGAGCTACCTCTCTACTCGCTCAACGAGATCGCCAACTTTCTCGTTCTCCTCAACTCGTCGGTCAACATCGTTCCGTACTACTTCTTCGGACGTCGGTTTCGTCGACAGTTCCTGGCGTTGTTCTGTCCGTACTGCGACGTGGGACGACGCGCCGACAGAAGACGCGCACGCTGCGACTCGGCCGCCGATAGCGCCCTGTTCAGCTACTCCGCCAGCCATCATCGCGACAGTGCCGCCAACCAACACTGTCTCTAGACAAAGAACTTCTTGTCCTCGTCGCCGTTCCAGACAACCACGGGAGTCTCTAGCACAATGTCATACCTTAATTATTCCCACCTGCCCCGATCATCATCTGAATAATACCATACCATGTCCGAATAATACAGCAACATGCTTAAGTTGTGGTAGCAAATATTATACGAGTTTTTAATGAAATTTGACAGTCTCTGCACCTGCGAAAAAAATGAAAATCGGTTACAATTTGCAAAATTACTTCCGTGAGTTGACTGTTCATTTTTGGACACGGTGTACATTTTGGTCTACACTCTGGTTCACACACCCCCTATTCTTGTCGTCTTCCCTACCCTACCCATGTTATAAAAATTTCACGATCCGCTCATGTCGAGAAGACTTGACTAGTAAAATACAGTCGATAATAATTTGCCACGAATCCTCGTCGATGAAAGAACAACGGCGACTCGTTAGACAACCTTGGCCCAGTAATGCGCCGTGCGCGGGCGCGCTATCCTGCAGAACAAAACTTTTTTTTGCAATTTCACTTGAAATGAAAGCAAAAATACTATCTGCAAAGCGAAAGTGACGTAGTTATGAAATCAGGTTCATTCAGTCCGGTATACCCGGCAGACCTTTTTCATGCCAAAGTGTGATTTTGATATTTTGTGAATGCCGTGTTCAGTTAAAAATGCATTGTTTTCCTCTGCTTGATATTGTGATCACACAAAAAGATATTACAGCAGAATTTTAAAATAATGTGCAAAATCTGTAACGAATAAAATACTGAAAACGGTTAAGAACTACATGATCTTCGACGGCAAACCGGAAAAGTGTATTTTCATAAAATGTTGTCTAATACTTTGACCTTTGAACCCATGACCTTGAAAATGTCAACAGGGTCATGTGTACTTGATAATGACTAATTGTGATGAATTGCATTCCAAAGATGAGAACATGCCTTTCATATTGCTTCTTTGACTACAGATGATTTTGCTGTGACCTCGACCGTTGACTTTTTAACCGCAAAATTTAATGATTTCATACTTGCGTGTAACTGCACCACAGTTGTACATTTGCTGAAACTCCCACGAACAATGTATCGTGTTAACAGACTTTTAGTATACGATCACGCATGCACGGACGACCCGAAAACGGATTGCCTGCGGTCCAGTTCTAACGATGGCAAATGCAAAAAAAACATTCAGCGGTTTTCTGTGACTCACAATTTACATTATCGAATGATAACTGTCGTTATATGCCGTTACAGGACGCCCTTGCCCCATTTTTTCGTTACAATCCACGGATCAAAGGAAACCTTCCTTTCGTTACATAATCTTTTTGTATGGCTCATTTTTGGCCGCACGCTGTACACTATGCTGTTGTCGTATGGCCGACTAGCCACGCTACAAGCTGTTCAGTAAACAGTGTTATCCAGACAGTCATACTGTGTGTAGTGTGTTTAAAGTTGATGCTATGTTGTGAACAACTTGTGTATTCGTGTATGATTACATCTGTCGTTTGAGTTACGAGTTAAAGCCCGGTTTCCAGCCTTACGCACGCACGCACGCAACGCAAGCAACGTACGCAACGTATCACGTGACAAATTCCAGCCATGTCATTGGCTACTTCTTGCGTTGATTGCGTTGCTTGCGTAGAACTGGAAACCGGGCTTCAGGACATGCGAAAATTTTCGTGGAAAGGAACAAAAATTCGAGTCGAAAATTCGTTTGAAATGGGAATAAAAATCAGTAGCGTTGGGAACGCGAATAAGAATTTTACACGGGAATGGGACGGAATGTGAATAACGCGACCTGATTCTTCTAAGACTTTGGCGCTTTATAAATCATGTACTTACTTGCTTGCTTACTTAAATGCTTTAAAAACCCACTCCTGCAGACCTTTGCTGTTGAGTAGAGCAACAGTCGCTGTTCTCACATGACACTCATAATGATAATGACATTGTTGGGTTCTGTTTTTTTATAAATAAAATCATGACAACAGCGAACCGGAAATCCGCGCGCAGCTGTTGTGGTTGTGACGTTTCTTCAAGGACAGTCAAGGTCAAGATAGGAAGGGAAGTTTAATGCCTAGCGCAGATATCATCTTTATTTAAGAAATACTACTTGACCAGACTCGAAAAAGTCAGCGTGGGCATAGTTTCGCTTTTAGATGTGAGAGCTAATTATTTTATTATTATTATTATTAAACGTGAAGATTAACGTGGCGTTAAGCGAAAACGCTTCAGGGACACGGTAGGCTACATAATTAAAATAAAGCTAAAGCTAAGGAAATGAGTTCTGGAAAAGAAAGGTTTTCAGTTGTCAATGAGGGTCGGGGCGGGTATTCTCGTAAACTACCCCTATGCGCATCTTAGCTCGCGGGTTTTTCTTAAGTAGAACGTGTCTCAACCTACCCAGTGCATCGCGCGTTTTCTCTGTGGCAGTTGAGCTTCTAACAGCTGCACGGATAACGCACCTGCTCACTATGGGATTTACGATAGACGCTGACAAATTACGGGGATTTACATTGCGACTGCCACAGTGAGATACAGTCTTGACTACTGCAACAACATGTATCTGTGAGACTTGCAGTGTGTGTGTGCGTGTCTGTACAGATGTACAAACATTGTCACTGTTGTTGCTGCAATTAGTCAATCACGCGCGTGTGTCGGTGTGCATGGAACGCCGTTCTGGACGTACTACTCGCGTAGATTGCGACGCGGTCGGACGCGTAGTAATTTTGTACAACGCGTTGTAACTGTAATTATAATACAGCGCGTTGTAGACATGAACCAACCATTTCATATTTTCTTCAACACGTCACGTTGTAGAATTTATTTATTTATTTACTCAAACGTAGTGCAACATAAACAATTATGAAAACAGTTACATGAGCAGGACAACAAGGCTGTCATCTACATCTATTTAGACAGATATTATTACATTTAAAAAACACACTAAAATCGGCAGTTCTATGATAAACCGTTTAAAAGCTGACAAGCTCGTGAAACAACTGTTCCATACATTAGAATATAGCCAATGACACGCTTACTTCGGCGTTCTGTGACTTCTGATAGCGGCACCTTAGAAAAACACTTACTTACTTACTTACTTACTTACAACGCGTTGCTATTACTGGACTAACAACGCATTGTAGTTCGGCTGTCTGTAATGAGTGTTCCGTATCTGCATATTTACGATGCGTTATAAACAAGTAACCAAAACCATTCATTGGTTGTTTTGACGAGTAGCAGATTATACATCCCATGATTGGAAAATGTTTGCAACGCGTAGCAAAATAATTACAACGGGTTGTAGAAAATTTTATCACGCGTCACAATCTACTCGAGTATGTCCAAAACGGCCTGTGTGTGTGCTTGTATGTCTTCGTGCTCGTGTTGTCAGACGCAGCCGGATTAGCTTTTATGCGAGTCCTATGTCACGTGCTAGCCGACGACACCTTGGCTCCAGTTTCCCAGTACACAAGATGCGGTGACGTCACTAAATTCGACTTTATGGTAGTATTAATAGTCACCATGTTGGCATTGTAATCGGAAGATAATAGTGATGGAGTACGCTTGCGGATTTTCAGACACTGATCGAGAGTGATGAATTGACAAAATGAAGTCGTTAAACGTCGACAAGTCTAGACTGACTTGTGTCTTTACGAGCTAGAGAACTGAATGGACGGACATTCAGTTGCCATGCAAGATGGCGTCGACGAGTGCGACGACATAACTATGGAAAGTTATTATTATCAAATGACGTCACTGTCATCATACGTATAGCCAATCCCCGGCCCCGTGATAAGTTTTCGGGGACCAGTCTCTCGTTTCGAATTAATCACGCGCATACTTAAATTGGCAACTCCGTAGCCGTAGCTGTTATCGCATGTCACTGGTCTGCATGGTTTAATATACAGAGGCTTAGCCACCAGCCAGCTTATTATGTCACCACGCACAAGACCGGCTTAGGGACCCTGGTAAAAAGAAATTGATAACAGATATGAAAGATGCTCCAACTTTCAATCAGTGGAAACGCAATAGACACGCAAAACACGCGAAGTGAGACACGCAAGTAGTCGTGTACTACACTATTGGTAAATTGCGCACAATTATGTACAGAAAATTTCTAGAAAAATTACTCAGAAGCCAGGAAAATGCGCGCATTTGTTCAGCCCTTTTTTCGATTCTTACGCGCCTCGTTTAAATTTTTAGTACACAAATGCGTAGCTATACTATGCATATACGGCTGGCTACACACTGTTTAACACCAACCCTTCGGCTGGAGAATATTGACGGTGATGGGGCCATGGAATTTGTATAGGTGCACACCCCTTCCCCATTGCGAACGTGGCTCTCGTCCCTCAAAAGCAGCCGGGGCTGAAAAAGTGCTGCGGCTTGAAATTCACTCCAGAGTCCAGTGGGCGCATTTTGACCTTCAGATTGTCATTATTAACTGAGAAGATACGTTCTGCAGGGGACAAGTCTGGTGATGTGACCCAGTGAAAGTCGTCCGTAGGCGGATTTAATCAGAGGCAAGGGGAAGCATTGCCTCCCCAAATATTTTTGACTTTAAAGTTTGGGTCAGTTTATTCTTAGGAAAATTATCGA
>Ga0066192_1000214_pt1 | contig 11093 bp, 6 predicted proteins | sample WorMetvacBELIZE1_FD_58707 | JGI IMG/M metagenome (GOLD analysis project Ga0066192, IMG submission 58707) | Marine gutless worms symbiont microbial communities from Max Planck institute for Marine Microbiology, Germany - Olavius vacuus BELIZE.1... | ecosystem: Host-associated > Annelida >... | reverse complement strand
TGCTTTTGCTTACTTGGATGAAAATAATCCTGATCGTGGTTTCAGATTCGATGGACGCGTATCAGAAGACTTCAAATTAGACAGTGGCACTTGGGTCAGTGCTGGAACGCTTCGTGCCAAGTTTATCAGTGCCTTTGCGCCATGGGTTCAGGACATTGTTTTGTGCGGAACTAATCGTGCTGACATAACTGGTTTAGTATTTCCAGACTTGGCCCAGTGCCGTGCCCTGATTGGTGAGGAAGCTGCGCACCTATCTGATGAAAAAGTCGTTCATCATCCGAAAGTTCGAACTATATTTCTAGAGAAGCTGAGAGCATTTGCTGCTCAGGGAACGGGCAGTTCAACGGTAGTAGCACGAATTCTTTTGCAGCATGAAGCACCTTGTTTGGACGCACATGAGGTAACAGATAAAGGCTCGTTAAATCAAAGGAATGTTCAGGAACATCGTGCGGACCAAGTGGCCGAACTTTATCAAGAGCCTCATTCTGTCAGTGTAATTAGCGTTTAATGTTATTGAAGAATGCCAGTATAGAAGCGACTCTTAAACGGTAGTTGGCGTTTATTGTTATAAGAAAAAGTATATCTAGGTGACAATTATGAAAGTATTAGTCGGTGTCAAACGCGTCATTGATTACAACGTGAAAGTGCGCGTCAAATCAGATAACACAGACGTGGATTTAAGTAATACCAAAATGGCGATCAATCCATTTTGTGAGATCGCAGTAGAAGAAGCCATCCGTTTAAAAGAGGCGGGCATTGCAACCGAAGTCATCGCGGTTAGTGTGGGCTCCAGTGCGAGTCAAGAGCAGTTGCGTACTGCCATGGCATTAGGTGCGGACCGCGCTATTTTAGTTGAAACAGAAGACACAGCAGAGCCACTAACGGTTGCTAAAACTTTTGCCAAATTGATGGCAGACGAAGGGGCTGAATTGGTTATTTTAGGCAAGCAGTCCATTGATTCAGACAACAACCAAGTCGGTCAAATGTTAGCAGCACTGACAAAACGCCCACAGGGTACGTTTGCTTCAAACGTATCGGTTGAATCTGGACACGTGGCAGTCACTCGAGAAATTGATGGGGGACTGCGTACGGTTAAGTTAGCGCTACCAGCCATCGTGACGACCGATTTACGTCTGAATGAACCTCGTTTTGCCAAGTTACCAGACATTATGAAGGCAAAGCGCAAGCCGCTTGAGACGAAGACGTTTGCGGATTTGGGTGTGGAAGTAAAACAACACATTCAGCTCGATAAGGTGGAAGCACCTGCTGCGCGCCAAGGTGGCGTGAAAGTAGGGTCCGTAGATGAGCTTATCCAGAAATTGAAAGACGAAGCGAAGGTGATCTAATGGCTACTTTACTTATTGCAGAACACAACGGTACAGAATTGGCTCCTGCAACGCTTAGTGCTTTGACGGCTGCGCAGCAGGTTGGTTCGGACATCACAGTATTAGTGGCTGGCGCGAATGTTAAAGCGGTTGCGGATGCCGCAGCTCAGTGTTCGGGTGTGGGCAAAGTACTGCTCGCTGAAGGTGACAGCCTTGCTTACGATTTAGCTGAGAACTTAAGCGAATTGATTCTATCTGTGGCAGGCGATTACTCGCATATCATGGCACCGTCTAACTCTGTTAGCAAAGATGCGATGCCACGCGTTGCAGCCTTGTTAGATGTTGGGCAGCTGTCGGACATCACTGCGGTATTGAGCGACGTACAATTTCAGCGCCCAATCTATGCCGGTAATGCCATTGCCACGGTTACTTCTAATGATGCCGTGAAAGTCATCACAGTACGTGCGGCAGCATTTGATAAAGCTGCGGCAACAGGCGGTTCGGCTGCAGTGGAAACATTGGCTGCGCCTGCTGACAGCGGACTATCAAGCTGGGTAAACGACGAACTAACGCAATCTGAACGTCCTGAATTGACCGCTGCAGAGCGTATTGTATCCGGTGGTCGAGGTGTGGGAAGTGGTGAGAACTTTGCACTGCTTGAAGCCTTGGCAGATAAGTTAGGTGCAGCAGTGGGGGCTTCCCGTGCGGCAGTGGATTCTGGCTTTGTACCAAACGATATGCAGGTGGGACAAACCGGTAAGATCGTCGCACCAAGCCTTTACATGGCCTTCGGTATTTCTGGTGCAATCCAGCATTTGGCCGGTATGAAAGACTCTAAAGTCATCGTAGCTGTCAACAAAGATGAAGAAGCGCCGATTTTCCAAGTGGCTGATTATGGCTTAGTGGGTGACCTATTTGATGTGTTGCCTGAGCTAACCGAAAAACTGTAAGCCACTTGTTATTAGAAACTTAAGCGCTAAATAAAAAGAATAAGAGGAGTGCAATTATGCGTGAATCGATGGAGTTTGATGTTGTCATCGTGGGCGCAGGTCCTTCTGGTCTGTCGACCGCCATTCGTTTGAAGCAACTTAATGCAGACCTAAACGTATGTGTGCTTGAAAAAGGTTCAGAGGTCGGTGCGCACATATTATCCGGTGCCGTGCTAGAGCCTCGTGCCTTGAACGAGCTATTCGACAACTGGCAGGAGTTGGGTGCTCCTCTTAACACCCCTGTGACTAAAGACGAAGTTTACCTATTAAAAGATGGTGAACTGAGTAAAGAGTTGCCACATGCATTGGTTCCCAACACCATGAAGAATGATGGCAACTACATTGTTAGTGTTGGCAACTTATGTCGTTGGTTAGCAGAGCAGGCCGAAGGTTTGGGCGTGGAAATATTTCCAGGCTTTGCTGCAGCAGAGATTTTGTATCATGAGGATGGTCGCGTGAAAGGCGTTGCCACAGGTGATATGGGGGTATCTGCTTCCGGTGAGCAACTCGCAACCTATATGGAAGGCATGGAGTTGCATGCCCAGTACACGGTCTTTTCGGAAGGCTGTCGAGGACACTTAGGCAAGCAGTTAATCAGCAAATTTAACCTTGATACCGCGGCCGACCCACAGCACTATGCTCTAGGCATCAAAGAGCTGTGGCAAATTGATCCTGCTAAACATCAACCTGGACTTGTGCTGCATGGCGCGGGCTGGCCTCTTGAGGAAGCCAGTGGTGGTTTCTTCTTATACCACACGGATAATCATCAGGTGGTGGTCGGGTTGATTGTTGATCTGAATTACAGCAACCCTTGGATGAGCCCTTATGAAGAATTCCAACGTTTAAAACATCATCCGGTGCTTAAGCAGTATCTAGAAGGTGGCGAGCGAGTGTCTTATGGTGCTCGTGCGATTGCCAAAGGTGGTTGGAATGCCTTGCCGACTATGACTATGCCGGGGGCTTTATTGGTGGGTTGTGATGCTGGTACCTTAAATGTGGCCAAAATCAAAGGCACACATACTGCCATGAAGTCAGGCATGATTGCCGCAGAAGCGATTAATAAGGTGTTAGCAGATACTAGCTTATCGATTGGCGATACATTTAACGCTCTGTTTGACGATTCTTGGTTAAAGCAAGAGCTATACAGCACGCGCAATTTTGCGCCAGCTATGCATAAGTTCGGTACTTTCTGGGGGGGAGCGTTTAACTTCGTTGATCAGAATTTACTGGGCGGCAATATGCCGATTACGCTTCATGATACGTCACTTGATCATGCGCAATTGCAAAACATTGCCAGTGCTAAAAAGATCGATTATCCAAAACCTGATGGCAAACTAAGCTTTGATCGTCTTTCATCGGTATTTTTATCTAATACCAACCATGAAGAAGATCAGCCTTGTCATTTAACGCTTGCAGACGACAGCATCCCAACAGGCAGTAACCTAAGTCAGTTTGCTGAGCCTGCACAACGTTATTGTCCTGCTGGCGTATACGAGATCGTAGAGAAAGAAACAGGTCCATCATTACAAATCAATGCGCAAAACTGTCTGCATTGTAAGACCTGTGACATTAAAGACCCGGCGCAGAATATAACTTGGGTAACACCTGAAGGAACGGGGGGGCCTAATTACCCAAATATGTAGTGAATTCCCGTAAGAGTAGTGTGATCCCGCTTTATACAGCCAGCTTTCGCTGGCTTTTTTTTATACTCAGTTAGGCGCTGCTGTCATATTGTCCATAACATCCCAACAAGCCCCTAGCGTGTGGTAGTCCACTTTTCCCATTGGCGATTTCTCGGTGGTAATTTTATCGCCATTACGTGCCACAATGCGGAACCAAGCACCGTGAGTATGATCGATCAAATGGTCCCAGCTGTATTGCCAAAGTGTTTGGTACCAGTCGAGATAGGTTTGCTCACCAGTCACTTTGTATAAACGATAAGCCGCTGCAATCGCCTCAGCTTGGACCCAGAAGTATTTCTGAGCATCGGCAAATTCGTAAGTTTTCGGAGCAAAGCCATAGACTAAACCTCCGTGCTCTTTATCCCAGCCGTATTTAACCGCTTGATCAAACAGACTTTTAGCGCGTTCCACATACCATGACTCAGGGCTCAATTGGTGTAATTGCAGTAGCAGTTTGGTCCACTCCACTTGATGGCCAGGTTGAAACCCCCATGGCTTAAACAAGTCGTCCGGCTTATCAATGTTATATTGCCAGTCCGGTTGCCAATCTTGATGGTAGTGTTCCCAAATCATGCCGCCAGCTAGGTCACATAATTCTCCAGCAAACTTTTGCGCAAGGCGTTTAGCGCGTTCTAAGAAACGTTGATCGCCAATGGCTTTATAGGCCGCGATAAAAGCTTCGCACATATGCATATTGGCATTCTGACCGCGGTATGGGTCAAGAGTCGAAAGCTCCCCCGAGCGCTCGTCTGCGTAGGCGTTGTGATCAGGTTGATAGAAGTTATCATCTAACCATGAATACAGGTCTGAAAGCTTATCTTTTGCATCGACGATATCAGCCATATGGGCATGCGCATAAGCCAACACCACAAATGCATGACCATAGGCCATAGCGGTTTTGTCGATGGTATCGCCTAGCATCCAAGCATAGTGATTTGAATTCGCTAGATAATGCTCTTGCTCTATAAAGGCTAAACCATCTCGAGCCCAATCAGCGTAATGGTCTCCATAACCACGACGGTAGGCTTCAGAATAATTGAATACAAAGCGTGTGGACGACACCAAGTGGCGGGTTTTAGAGTCAAATACCTGACCATCATCGAGAAAATTCTGAAAGAAGCCACCCGCAGGGTCTTTCACGACAGGTTCGTAGAACGCCAAGATGTCTTTTGTATGGGAAAGTAAAAAGTCGTGAGAGGAATAATCCATTGCCATGGTTATACTTCCTTAAATAGATTGTGTATTTTTGTTGTAAGGAACTACTATGGAATTTGACAGTATAAACTGTCAAATAGTGTTTCGAGACTGCTACAGTTAGACTGTGTGCGATGAGATAAGCTGGACGCACCGATTGATTTGAGATCTTCGCCTTAATGAATTGGCTAACCCAAATGTTTACTACGAGTGTCGACTCAGCCCTTCTTGTTCAAGGGCAGTATGACTCTCCACTGGTGATTTTGTCCATACTACTTGCTTCCAGTGCATCATTTTTTGCACTGAGGTTAGCGGAAACCGCTCGTCATATCGTATTGGCTCGATATCGGCATATTGCTACGGCAACTGGCGCGCTGATTTTAGCGGGCGGTATTTGGAGTATGCATTTCGTTGGCATGCTCGCATTTAAGCTCCCTCATCATATGGATTATGATTGGTTTCTCACGGTCTTATCACTTATCCCAGCTTTTGTTGCCAGTCTGATAGTACTCAAGTCTTTGATTTACGTTCAGGAGAAAGATGCGCTTTCTCTTAGACTAACGCTGCGTAATGGTGTCATTGTCGGCGCTGGGATCGGCACCATGCACTACGTAGGTATGGCTGCTATGGATATGCACCTTACCGTGAAATATAACCCCTATTTGTTCGCATTATCTGTTGTGGTTGCTGTGGTGCTGGCCTGCGTTGCCTTGCTTGCCAGAAGGGCGATGAAACTCACGTTTCCAGATATGCCCACCATTCGAATTAAGTTTATTATTGCCGCCATTATGGGCTGCGCTATTTCCGGAATGCATTATACCGGCATGGCGGCTGCTTACTTTATTAAAGGCTCTTCTTCTAGTTTCCTTGCACTTCCCCCTGGTGATAACAGCGAAATGGGCTATGCCGTTTCGATTTTCTCTTTCTTGATTTTCATTCTTGCGATGAACGTGAGCTCGCAACTACGTTACCGTCAGTTGTTGATAGAACAAAGTGCCAGTGAAGCACGCACTCAGGCGATTTTAGATACTGCAACCGATGCGGTCATCACCATCAATGCCAAAGGTATCATTCAAGAATTTAATACGGCTGCGCAGGCCATGTTTGGCTGGACGGAATGTGAAGCCACTGGACAGTCGGTTGATCTGCTGTTTCCAGATAAAGGTGATGCGCAATACGATGGCTTTTTGGTGGAGTATTTTGCCCTTGCCAATACCAGCGTAGTGGGAACCAACCGTGAGCTCATGGCCCGGAACAAAGCTGGGCGTTTATTTCCAATACAATTGGGTATCGGTCGAATTAACCTACCTAATGGAGAGCTTCTATACGTTGGCTTCGCTTCGGATATCTCTCAGCGAAGAGAGATGGAAGAACGCATCTACAAAAGTGAGGAGCGTTTAAGTTCTCTGATCCGAAACATTCCAGGGGTATCGTTCCGTTGTTTGCTGGATGAAAACTGGACGCCATTATTTCTGTCAGAAGCCATCTATGACTTAAATGGTCATAGTGCTCAGGAGTATTTAGAAGGAACGCTGAGCTTTGGCTCTTGGCTTCACCCTGAAGATCAAGATCGCGTTGTGGCGTTTTTTGAAGAAGCGGTAGGCAAGCAAGATCGTTATGAGGTTGAGTATCGTGTGACCCATCAGGACGGTCGTATTTTGTGGGTGCTTGAGAGTGGTACCATTGTTTACGATAACGACCACAATGCGAAATGGATCGATGGTGTTATGTTGGACATCACTTCTCGAAAAGCCATGGAACAAGAGCTACGCGAAGCGAAGTCCAGAGCAGAGGAAGCAGCGGAAGCTAAAGCATCATTCCTAGCGAATATGAGCCATGAAATACGTACACCGATGAACGCTATTATTGGCTTCAGTAGTGTTTTACTTGACTCCTCTCTTCCTACAGAAACACGAAAACATTTACAGACAATCAGTCAATCTGCGCAGTCATTATTGCACTTGTTGAACGATATCTTAGACAGCGCCAAACTCGACAAGAACAAATTGGAGCTGGATATGCAGCCGTTTCGCTTATCAAGTTGCGTTGATACAGTGATTTCTACGCTTTGGTTGCAGGCTAAAAATAAAGGCTTAGCGCTGAATTTAGAAGTCAGTCCTGAGTTGCCGCAAGTGGTCGAAGGAGCTGAGGATAGAATCCGCCAAGTATTGATCAACTTAGTGGGGAATGGCATCAAATTTACGGAGTCAGGTTCGGTTTCATTAAAAGTAACCCCAGTTGCAGGTCGTAAAGATTGGGTGCGGTTTGCGGTGCATGACACAGGTATCGGTATTCCACAAGAGCGTGTGAATCAAATCTTTGAAGCCTTTACCCAAGCTGATGCGTCCATGAGCCGCCGTTTTGGGGGAACTGGCCTAGGCACGACCATTTCAAAACAGTTAGTGGAATTGATGGGAGGCACCATTCACCTTGAAAGTCGTCTTGGTGATGGCAGCTGTTTCTATTTTGATATTCCACTCAACAAAGCTGAACAACAAGACCTAGTAGAAACCAATCAGCTGCTCAAGTTACCTCCTCTTCGTATACTGGTCGCGGATGATATCGAAGAAAACTTAACATTATTGAATATTATGCTGACCAAGCAAGGTCATACTGTCTATATGGCTAATGATGGTGTCGAAGCCGTCGAAGTCTTTAAAGACGTGCGTCCACAAGTGGTTTTAATGGATATTCAAATGCCAAATATGGATGGCTTAGAAGCCACTCATACGATTCGGGCGTTTGAAGCGAGTGCCGGTTTAGATTGCACACCTGTGATTGCTCTGACGGCCAGTGTATTGCTTGAGGATCGTGTTCAGGCCCAAGAAGCAGGGATGAGTGGTTTTGCGAATAAGCCAGTCGATTTAGCGCAACTTATGCAGGAAATTGCCAAAGTGCTGCAACTAGAAGCGAACGAGCTCGCCTCAGTCATGGCATCGAGTGCCGTGATTGGCGCACCAAAGTTTCATGTGGTTCATTTAGGCAAAGGAATGGAATTATGGGGCGAGTACAGCGTTTATGTTGCTGAGGTGGTTAAGTTTTATCATAAACACCAAGGCTTACTAGAGGTCTTGCAAGGCTACATTGAGTTAGAGGAATGGGCTAAATTGGCAGATCGCTCTCATGCCCTAAAAGGGCTCACTGGCAACTTAGCATTGCTGCCGTTGTATCAATATTTTAGTGCGTTAGAAAAAGCTGCAGATGGACACCGCCTGGGAGAAATGTCTGCGGCAATGGGGCATATTGCCGCCATTTGGAGTGACTTTGCCGAAGATATTGAACGTCTTGAAGCCAGCCTTGAACCGGTATCTCAGACTTCCGATACGGAAGGGAGTATGAGTGTTCAAGAACAAATTGAGCAGTTAACAGAGTGGCTTTACATTACTGAATCTGGCGAGATTGACGATGAATTGAGTGAATCCCTTTTACAAGGCGTGCGCTCTGATATTGAGCCTTTGGTGCGTCAAGCAGCCCATGCAATTGATGAATTTGAGTTTAAAGAAGCTGTGAAGCATATTTATCAAGCGCGAACCTTGCTTCGTCAGTAAAGGAGTTTGTATGTCCCTATTAGAAAAAGCTCAGCCAAGAATTCTCATTGTTGATGATGAGCCTGCTAACCTAAAAGTGCTAAGACAAGTTTTACAAGACAGCTACCGTTTGTCGTTTGCCCGTTCTGGTGAAGCGGCACTGGAGTTATTGGATAAGGAAGATATCGATCTCATTCTCTTGGATATCATGATGCCAGATATGACTGGCTTTGAAGTCTGTGAAAAAGTAAAAGGGAATTCAGATACAGCCCGCATACCGATCATTTTTGTAACGGCGTTAAAAGACACCATTGATGAAGAAACCGGTTTTAAGCTGGGGGCAGTGGACTACATCACCAAGCCTATCGTGCCAGCCATCGTTCGTGCCCGAGTGAAAACGCACTTGTCTTTGGTCCAAGCCGATGCCTTAAAAGAAACCCAAATCGATTTGATTCAGCGCTTAGGCCGAGCAGCCGAGTACAAGGATAATGAAACAGGGATGCACGTTCAGCGAATGAGTCGCTATTCTTATGTGCTTGCGGTCGCGGCTGGCATTGACGAGCAAACGGCAAATGAACTATTGCTGGCGGCGCAAATGCATGATCTGGGTAAGATTGCGATCCCTGATAATATTTTGCTGAAGCCTGGCCGTTTGGATGAAGGGGAATTTAAGCAGATGAAAGCCCATGCTCAAATTGGCGCAGATATCTTGTCCAATCCTCAATCTCAATTGGTGGCATTAGCACGCTCGATCGCGATAACACACCATGAAAAATGGGATGGCTCGGGCTATCCAAAAGGGCTCAAGGAAAAAGAAATCCCATTAGAGGGGCGTATCGCGGCCATTGCGGATGTGTTTGATGCATTAACCAGTGAGCGTCCATACAAAAAAGCATGGTCGGTTGAGGATGCCGTTCAGTTGCTACAAGATGAGTCAGGTAAGCATTTTGACCCTGAATTGGTCACTTTGTTTGTTCAAGAGCTTCCTAAGATCTTGGATATTAAAAACAAATTCGCAGAGCAGATTCAGTTAAGCCGGTAGGTCCTCATACCCCAATTTTTGGTATCTGCCTTTTTATACAATAATTAATCGTTCTCGAACCAAGCAATCTGATCACGACCGTTCTCTTTTGCCTTATAGAGGGCTTTGTCTGCTTGAGTTAATGCTGTACTAGTATTATCGCAAGTGTATGCCGCAACTCCCATGCTAACCGTGACAGAGCTTTTATCAGGCAAAGCAAACTCTGTATGGCGAATAGTCTCCATAAGCTTTGTTAGCCTTGTTGTGACTGACTCTGTTGATTGCTCGTGCAATACGATGGCGAACTCTTCACCACCCACACGTGCCGTGAAATGCGGTGCAGGGATCGACTCCTTTAAAACAGAGCCTAATTGCTTGATAACGCTGTCCCCTACATCGTGCCCAAATCGATCATTAATACTCTTGAAGTAATCGATGTCGAGCATCACGAAATAACTGATTTCATCTTGTGAGAGTGATCCGAGGTATTCTAAAAATGCCCGACGATTATTCAGTCCAGAAAGGGGGTCAGTCATTGCCATGCGAAGTAATTGGTTTTCTGCTTCTAATCGAGCTGTCTCAAGCTCCACCGCGTAAAACAGACCAGCTAAAGCGTCACGCAATGGCTTTAAAAACTCAGCATCCTGTTCGGTGTAGTTGGAAAACTTATTGGCCAAACCTATCATGCCAGTAATTTCCCCCTGTAATTGGATAGGAAGACCCATAAAACGGTAGATAGGTGGATGACCTTTTGGTGTGCCGACTGACGCAGGGTGAGAGCCTAGTTGGTTACTAATCACCGTCTGCTCAGTCTTAATTGTTTCGCCAAACAAATTATCAAACGAATCGAAATACAGCTTTCGCCCTTTGTACAGTTCAACCAGAGCCTCACTGGCACTGTTCCAGCTGAGCTCAGAGATGGCATGTATGAAAAGCCTACGTTTATTGTTTTCAAATACAATCTGACCAATAAAAGCAAACTGGCTATCTGCAATATCAATCAACTCTGGGAGGATCTTTTGGCAGGCGTTGGATAAATCGTGGTTCTCTAGATAAGCCGCACGGGCTTTGTTTATGAACCCCAGAAGTTGGCTTTGCTTCATTTGGTGAATCTCAGCCAGTTTGCGTTCGGTAATGTCTCTGTGAGTACCCGCAAGACGTAGAGCTCTACCAGTTTCGTCTCTTTCAACTACTCGGCCATAGGTTTCAATCCACACCCAACTGCCATTTTCATGGCGCATTCGATACACTTCTGAGTAAACTTTACTTTCACCTTTTAGATGTGCTTCGATTTTCTTATTCACATACTGCAGGTCTGCAGGATGAATACGCTGCCTCCAGAAACGGCTACTACC
>Ga0066192_1000213_pt1 | contig 11099 bp, 8 predicted proteins | sample WorMetvacBELIZE1_FD_58707 | JGI IMG/M metagenome (GOLD analysis project Ga0066192, IMG submission 58707) | Marine gutless worms symbiont microbial communities from Max Planck institute for Marine Microbiology, Germany - Olavius vacuus BELIZE.1... | ecosystem: Host-associated > Annelida >... | reverse complement strand
AGCCAAAGTTATAGTCAAAAATAAAATGTCACGTTTTTTATGGTTCACTGTGTATAAGCTCAGCCAGCTGGGCTAAAACACCACTATATGCCGCAGCCTCAATCTAACAACCTGCCTTCAGCAGAAGAAGCACCAAACAAAATAAAGCTGGAAGAACGTTCCATGTCCGAGGGCCAGCAACAGCTACTGACCTGTCACCCAAGCCAGACCTGTATCCACGAGTCCATCACCTTCACCACTGTGGTACCAACTACTCCACAGAACACTGCAGCCGGAAGTATTCGAGAAAAAAACCTGCACAACTTTTGTATGTACAGTTGTTGGTATTTTTCTTCTTGCGAAACAACAGAATGCCGCTGCTGCAGTCGGGTCAAAGTTTCATACTGCTGTGTTACTGGAACAGAGTACCAGCGGAAAAGACTCGCATGACATACTGAGGTTGGTCTGTCGTATGAAACGTGGTGAGGCAAGTTCTGGATCACTGTCATCGCTCGCGTCACTGTCCTCAAGGATTTCCTGGTCGTCTTCATATTCGTCGCCTTCGCTGTCAACACCCTGGGCCGCAGTGTGAACACCGCTACCACGAGACTGGTCAATGGCAGAACTACAATCATACACGAACAAACTGACTAGTTACCAGGAAACCTCTCATTGTCGTGTTACTGTAAATTTTTTTAATGAAAGACCAAGTGCATTAAATGATGCAACTGGGGAACATAGCATTGATATGCACTTTAGTTGCAGTGGTCTCTGCGATGTCATTTGCGTCTAGGAGTGATTGCAGTCCACCCCAAGTTACGCTGATGTGCACCAGTCAACTATAAAATTTTATGTTCACAAAGGTTTTGGCCTTGTTTAGCCTCAACAAATACAGATAAATCGAAGTTACAACCTAGTCACTAATGCACAGAATGCTGCATCCTCAGAGACAAAACATGATAAACTAATTCTACCGACAACAACCAGAACGTTGACTAGTAGTGACAAGCATCCATCAGTGTGTCATTTCCAGTACAACTACACACCTGTGTCTGACATCAGACAAGTGTGTGAATGTCACGTCTTTGTCTTCCCACAACTCCTCATCGCTGTCAGTCGCATCAAACTGGCGGATACGGTCACTGCAAGCGTGCTCAAACATCGCCGCGGCAGTCGGCTGAAAAACAACCAGAACATGTAGCATAGCACAACTAACGTCGTTTCTACGAGCACACGAAAACACAGAAGCAGTAACAGAAAAATGTAACATGAAAAAATGCTGCACCATCACAATGATTATTGTTCTTAATGAACAACAATCACAACTAACAAAACTGCAGTTGGCATGAGGAGGTGAACAATCACTATTATGATCATCACCACTGTCATCATCATCATCATCAAAAAACATTTACAGCCCATCAACCACAAGGAAACTACAAATACTGGAGCATTAGATACAACGCTATGTGCCATATTATAAAGAACACAGTGTCCAAATTACATACAGTATGTCATTTCATAGCAACAACATATGCAGGTTACTAACGCAGACATATGTAGACATAAACACACAGTTCAACAGATGTCAGGTGAAACTCGTGCAGCAAACTTACACTGTCTTCTACAGTATTCAGGTCGAAGTTTATTCTCGAAACCCGGTCGTTAAATGGCGACCTGTGTTACAAATGACAATGACAATATCAAGTAACAACAATACTAATGACAACAGACAAAAGTATCAAAAATCTTTTTTTAAATGCACAACTTTACACCGATACATCTTACACTCCGAATTCACACAAGATCATTTTCACGTACATACTGATGGAAATGCAAACTTATTTATCGACCAAATGTGTAAAATGCAGTATGCTGTAAGTTAAGTGACTGACTAACCCAATACACTCCTCCTGTTCAGCAAACTCTTCTTCGCTGAAACCAAACTGCTCTACAAAATCACTCGTCATCTTCTGTTGCTGATATTCTACGAATGCCTGAATGAACACAAGCACACAACGTCACAAATCACTGGTGCAGCTAAACTTCTCACATGTTACACAGTAATCACGGGTAGAAAATGTGCCGACAGCCTCTGAACAATTCCGATGCATTATGTATATATTAAAATGCTGGAGTTCACAACACGTAACAAATATTTCAACCACTGCAGCAGCAACAGATCGAAGCACGTTATATTAATTTGCATCACTTACGGGCAAGCTACAGAAGATTTAAAACAGTCAGCTTTATATTAGCTAGCAGCTCATGCATAACAAAGACAAATCCTATCGCCACCATTAACAGAAACAACAACAAGAGTACAAATAGATTCAGTCACTAATCACATCTCTTGTACTGCCAGACACCTACTTCAGAAGTCGTAACACTATTTCTGAATCCAAGATTATCCAATTCTAGCATTTCTTCAACCTTCTGTTCAAAGATATGTATGGGTTTCCAATTTGGCAGTCACACTGCACCAACGGCAGAAAGGCTGATGTAAAATTACCATCGATATAGATTATCATCATCATAAATCTGTTTGGCAACATGCACAGTACTAACAACAATAATCACAAAAAAACATTCATTTATCTGCCTGAAAGAACTTACACATTACTGTACGTAATACACGATTATTTACCTTCTGTATGGCGTCGTCGGGTGGAAATGATATGCTGCGGAAATCCTCATCGTCATCGCTACTAGATGTAAGGCCAGATGTGCCACCACCAACCTGCACGTGACCAGCAGTGTCACGTCACGATATTTCACACGACCGCACATGTAAAATTATTCTGACAGAAAAGGCTATATAAGTTAGGAATTAGTAAATGTTTTATACAGTACTTTAGCTAGATAGTGTCAATAGCCGAATTCAGTAGTTAATTCAGTGCAAATTGAAAACACTAAAACATGAACTGTTATGTAACCCAGAGGTCCAGAGAAACCACTAAGATTGCAAGTGATACTGCCAGACTAACAATGTCAAAGTACTGAAAACACATGCACATCAGATTTTATCTGCCTGTTGATTGTATCTCGTTCATGGGTTCTCTTTAACCGGCCACGTTTCCACATGTTACGTTTAGTCTCATATATTTTGCTAACAGGGTAATTTTAGGGCATGCTGCAGCATTATTACTTTCCACAGACTCTCAACCAACTGGCAACATTTGGATGCACATGTAATCCTCAATTTATCAATTACATAAGAATATAAGGTCATTCAACTGTAAACTGAATGCAGACTTAGAGTAGTGATCAGTCATAAATTAAAAACGCCATCAATCGGTAGCAAACTGTGTATACACAGAGCACTCTACCATATATCTACGTAACCCACTGGAGACTGCTGCACTGGTGCTTTTTACACTCCATGTTTTCAACAAATGGTGTGTTGAAGGACAAAATACAAAGCACTGTAAGTCCTCATTTTAAAACTTCACACACAGCTATTTGCAAATAAATATCACCAGTCGGAACTCACTCACCATTTCAATAGTGTTAAGCTTGTTGATATCGGCTAAGCTGCCTGTGACACACTGGTTCCATCGTTCACGTACAGGCTCAGACAGACCTACACACAGACCGTCAACTGTTTATAATACTGTATCATATCCAGGTCACACTTCGTTAAAATCTCGCCAGAAAAGTACGGAGACATTGTGTCACGTGAAACAGGTGCATGTCCAGACGACCGGATTGCATGATGCCTTTCATGCCTACTGTTGGTAGCAGAGACATAACTAGCACTCACGAGAACCTCTTAACAGATATCTGTTAATGTTTTGGTTATACTAAATTCATGCATTTTGCTGAACTGTTGCGGCGTCGGCACTGAGGTGGCTTGCTGCCTGCCACAAATGTAAAGGTAAAGGAAAGGTCTTCATTGTGCTATCAATGTTCTTAGCAGAAACAGAACCTGAACTGAATGATGACAAACTACAGTCTTAGCCACAGTGACATACATCAATGCATCAATGACCACTGCTAGTTGATCACAGAATACTATTTAAAAATAAATTAATTACAATCACGAGAGTGAAACAGGCATGCTACTCAAAACTGAACTTTGCAGCGTCAACACTGTTATGTATGGTGCTTACTGCTGCCTTACTGATAAGTGGTCGTACTGTAGAAATACTTTAGCACAGCAGTTGCGGCCGTTACAAATGCCATTCTACTGCATGTAATCACTTCTTCTGTCCGTCTATTTCTGCCCGTTATCTGTCACTGTCTGTCATCTTTTTACTGTTTGTATGGGCCATGTTGCATGAAATAAGCTGTATGTGATGTAATTAAATACAGTCCATTTTTATTCCACGATCTGGTGCTGAGGTGTGATGATCTAAAAAAAACTTTTAAAGCCAACAGATAACACTGCAGTTAGTGAGCCTGTGAGCTGACCTAGAACAAGAGCGTTGCTAGCTGCAGGAGATTTACCGATGATGTCGCCGCTGGAACTGTTCAGAAGCTGGTTAGCAATACGTGTGAGGTGGCCCATGTACCCCTGCCGCCATTGCCCCAACTCGCCCCTGACAACAGATATTACCAATCAATCGATCAATCAATCGATCAATCAATCATTACAACAAAGAATGCTTAGATTCCACAACTGTACAGCAGTACACATTAAAAAACTTATAAAAACGAATTTACAAATGTTACAACATCAATAAAGTGAAATAAAGTAAGGATCATAACGAGCCAGTGTGAAGGAACGATATACGAATGAAATACAGAAAAGAATCTGAAATATACCAAGAAACACAAAAAAGCCTCATAAAAATGATGCAGTTTTGGAATAAAGGACAAAAATGATGGAATAAGACATGTCGCCTACTCCATTCAATTCTTGTGATAAATGCATACACAAAGAAAAATGACAAACAAGAATGAAAGGTCCTGTTCAGCAATCAACATGACATGCATGGAGTCCTCAACTAAAACGTGTCATACTATCGTTATTGCTAACATGTTAGGGCAACAATAACTGTTCAAAGATAAATCCTCAACACTCAATTGACACCTGCACAAATGCTTCAATCTTCTGATTTCTATATTACAAGGTAACTACATATAACAGTGGCATGTTAATGGTCACAAGTAGCCAAGTAGCACCCTGATTCTTCTAAGACCTTGGCGCTACATAAGTCGTGTACTCACTCACTTACTTACTTAGCCATACTGTAACTAATGAGTTGCAATTTTCTGTATCACTGTGTAGTGCCAATGCAAGTGGCACTAACATGTTGGCATAATTTTATACTTAAATAATGTCAGTAACAAGTAACTGAACAACAGCATCAGTGGTGATACATACGGCTGACTTTTGTTGCTTTCGAAGGCTTCGGCTATCCGCTCAAGCAGGTTGAAATCTGCCAGCATCTATAAATTGTAACGAGATAAATGCGTAAAAATAATGTATGATCGCACATGCATCATATACGCTGTTTAAACGTCTCAAACTACATTCACTAATCTTCTCTTGTGACTGTGACTGCAACAGCTCAAACTATGACAGGAAACCTCATCAATCTTTATCACCAACAGAAACAAAACTGTAACAAATGTCAGCAGCAATTCACTAAACTACATAAGGTTACATCACTCTCCATTTGAGTGATGCCAGAGCAATGTCCAACTTTTATGCAGCATGGCAGCAGTGCTGGTTGGACCAGACTCCTATACAGATATCAACATTAGTGAACCAAGTGAAAGTGAAAATACCTGCGGTAGAAGGTTGATGGCCCGCGAGTTACTGACAATACCGACAATGCACTGCTCGACCTGAGCGTGAAGGAAGTTATTCCACGAATACTCGAAAAATAACTCCTAAAATACGAAAAAAAAACAATGTTCAGCACAGCAAATGTTTCTCGGAGAGTCTTTCAAAGGCTTCCAAAAGTATAGCTCTGCAGCAGTTTATGCAGTAGAAAATCATATTAATTACTACACAGCACAATTAAGTGTAATAATTTACTTAAAATACTATACAATGAAACAACCAACAGCGATAATAATTAATGTATTATAAAAGCACTGCCTCCATGCTCTTCACATTAAGCTTCAAGCATGTTTTCACACTGTGACCTTAAATAACCATGCTGATGCTCTCAATATCACAAAAGACATTGATTAGAAAAGCAGGATGGGGAAGTCATACATTATATTTATTTTATATATCAAATTCAATAACAGCATCGTAGAGCACAGTGCCCATTCAGTGTCATTCAAAATCAATAACAGTCATTCTTCACTCCCACCATTTAATGAGGTACTGTAACATCTTTATAAATTAAATGCTGATTGAGCAAGATTCATTGTTGTGAAGGTGTCGTAGCAACAATGGACCACTGCCTTGCTGCTAACTGGTCTCAATGTACAGCAAGATGCCAGTAGCTCTGTGTTGGCACTATGGAGTTCCTCCACTAACCTCAGAATTTCATTCCATTAAGACACAAAGTTGCCACTGCAGTGCTCGATGAACTGTAGCATTGGCTACCCAAACGATAGTAACTGCTCCACCAGTATGTTCTCCTGCGCTGACCCAGGCCACTATCAGCTTGTTAGAGACATTGTAAATCAGCTGAAAGGCAATAGCAGGTGCTGCCACTGTACTTGAAAAGCCTAAATCTGTGATTGTACAGTGTATTTACATGTCTCGGAAACAAATACATCAACACGGTTTCGTGTGTGATGAACACAAAACTGAATGATACGCAAACTTAATTAAACCATACTAAACTAAAACCTGCTTCAGCTGTGATTTATATCTAGCAGTAAAACAAACTAGAGAACTTAGGCTCGGCTGCTCGTACTTGTAAATGGGAAAATTCAATTACCAGAAGGACGGAAAGGGTGCCAAGAGTTGCTAGTTCATCGACGACACAGTCCTGACCACTCATTATCATCATGGCTATCAGGCGCGCTATCTGTAGCCGTGTCTGCCCAAGTGGCACCTCAACAACGCCAACTGTCGTTGGCATCGGCATGTAGTGTTGCTGCACAAGCATTGACATTTACTTTCACCATTACTGCTTTGCTTTGTGATAGTTACTTTTAATTCTAATTACATGTTCGGGTTTAACAACATCAAATCATTTAGCAACTAAACAAATTATCTATCAGAGTTAAATTATGCAAATTTTTATCATGCAACAATAGCAGCGACTTTAAAATTATACTTTCTACCGTACAGACATTATTGTGCCAGTGTATATGACTTTTATCATTTCAGCTTGCGTCAGTGTATGTTGTGTATCATTTTATTTTTCACTGTTTCTCATGCTGCCATTGGGCGAAGTAAGTCGATGATGATGACGATGGTGATAATATACCTACTTAGGAAAAAACAGAACAGTGGCAGGTTAAAAATTTCACCTGCGGTGGATTACGCAGCAGATCGTGAAAGTCTTTTAGTCGCGCGACGACGGAATTCGTAGTGTTCACGATGCCTGGAGTGAGCTGCTCCGGCTCAAGCAATGACATTGGCTCTGGTACACCTTCCGCACTACATCAAACAAACATTGTCTCATGCTCAGTGGGATAGCTAAGTTTGCTGTACACAAAGGGAAGCAAAAACATTCTGAGGCAAAGCCCAGTTAAATGCTACTTGACATCATATAATGTTTACTTGGTCGTATTACGAACAACAATATTTACCAGCAAAATGTTAAGTAACATTACACCCCTGATTAATGTACTCGCTCACTCATCTCTGGTTTACATGCTTCGATGTGCTGAAGTTATTAAACACCTAAACTAAGCTTTCAAGTACATAATATTAAATTGTAAGTGGCCAGCATATTTGTACTAAAATGCTGTAGTGAACGCACTTATAACTTTTGGTTAAGTTTAATGTGCAACCAAGTCAAACACGTCAAGTGTCACAGTTGACGTAGCACCATATTGGAATGTAAACTAGTACTATTTGACAACTATTTATTACTGTAACTCATGCACAGTATGTAGCCAGTGACACTACGCGAATTACCTGACTTTCCGGCACTCCAGCAGTGTCTGGAGTATCGAAACACCATTAACAACGACCGACTCGATGCGCTCTCCATTCAACATATGATCCAACAGAGACGATACCGTCTCGGAACTAAACAAAAAAGTACACTCTTTGCATTGAATGTGGTTAGATCATAACAGAGTGCACAGCAACAGCTGTACAAAATGCAAAACATACACACTGCTAAATCAAAATATCTTTTTCATTTCTTCAGTAAATGCAAATATTTTAAATTCAAATTATCAAAAATTATGTGTATACCACAAATAGAATAAAACTGAAATAGCTAAAGAAACACTGTTGAAAATAATAAATCACTCAATGAAATAAGCACTTCACACTTCATAAGCAGCGTCACAGCCGACGCGTTGCTTGTTAAACAGCAACTACACTTACTGCTCAGCACGTGAGAAATTTAAGCACATTTAAGTACATAATAAAGCTGTGCTTACGCTTCAATGGTATTAAGCAGAGCATCACTGCTTGGAATCTCGTCTTGCCCTGAGATTATCTGCTCGCGACTAAGCCGGATAATATCACACAGCGACTGAGCAGCATTCGTGTGTTTCTGCAAGGTGGACAAACAGAAGTCATTTCAATTACCATACATCACTCTACAAATGAATAACATCAGTACACAGCATCTTCCATGTCCAGCGGCTTCATCAATGTCATCTCTATCATCTCATTACCAACTACCAACTACGAACATATAGGTATATGTATTGATGTACTGCATAAATGTGGAGAGATTCCAACCAAAGTAGAAACATGGATATACCACACATATAAAGCTCAACAAGTGAACGAGTGAGTAGAATTCAACATTCCACTTGACACACAATAAGTCATTTTCAAATCAAGATGTTCCAGGCATTACTTTCAACAAAACAAATATTGGTCTCCATTAACACTACTTTGGTGGTCATTTTTTTCATCTCAAAAGAGGTGCTTAAGTTTGTGCAAATAACAACAACTAGGAAGACAAATCAAGACGAATTCTGCCAATCTTTTACTACTTAACTTTTAGCTGTGTCTTATTACTACTGATCAGCTACTAGATAATTCATCTTGGATGTACTTGCGGGTGATTCACAAATCAAAACATTTTCATTACCGTACTTTAACATCACAATAAGCCAATGAAGCAGACTAGAAAAAGGTGGCAGACAGAACTGATGTCAGCTTGACAGCATAAATACTGCAGAACAATGTTAACATTACCTCTGGTGTTTGTGACGGATCAATCAATTCTACCAGTCGCGGAACCAACCGTTCTTCATTTAACCACTACATAAACAGTATTGCTGACTGATATAACTTTCTAATAAATCCATCAGTTGTCAAATGTACACAGTGGACTAAAAGTTTCACATCTCCAAGCAACTTCAATGTATTAATCAATTATCGACAAAAATAAAAAAATGATCTTTAGGAAAATAAACAGCACATAATTCTGCACAGACTGACATGGTCCATTCCATAATATGTTGACACATTTCATAGCAATAAAAATTTATTAAAATGTAACTGTTTGTATCAGTTACTGTTACTGAATTCACTCGTACTCACAGTGTATGCTGTTAGGTTTTTGAAACTACCTTGTGTTCGACTGCGGTACATCAGTTGTACTAATAAAGAATGACGATGATGATGATGAGTTGCTCAAAACATAATGGGAATTATGTTGACAACTAACAACATTTTCACAGAACTATACAAAGCACCTGAAACTAACAATCTTACTTTAATGCAATCGTTGCGGCATTCAGTTGACTCGATGCACGTGATGAGACGAAGCAAAACATCCATGATGGCCGACACACCGAGATGATACAACAGCCGATCGACGAAGTTACCCCGCGACTTCAAAAAGTCAACCATCTACACACGAACACAGGTCAGAAAATAACAATACTCATAGGTTTTACACTGTTCATGTTCTTTTAAGACCACAGGGGAACAAACGATGGCCCATTGCTGCATGCACATACCTTTTAAAATCTTCTGTACAAAAGTACATAAGATTTTAAAAAGTATAACAACATATTTCATTTTTTGTTCACTGTAGCCTACAATAATGTTCCATGTGAACCATGGGCAGAAATGTTTTTTGATCTTCAAGATAGGACAGCTTGGCTGCCATGCACTGAGGCTGTATCAGTTCTCCCACGAGCACTACATATTGCAATCAGCACTGTCATTATCCAATCAGCACTGTCATTATCCAGCCAACATGTACAACCAGACATCACTGCAATACAGTTCCGCAACATCTGTCACAAACCGCACATTTATACATTTCAGACCTTAACTGGTTGTGCATAAAAACACAGCAAATTGTCTAGACTTATTAGGCCAGTGCCAATTTGTGCAAAAAAAGAGCAGGTTTACCATCTGACTGCGGCGAGTGATGAGCAGTCCCATCACTTTGCTGAAGAAGCTTGCTTGCAGCGGGTTGAGATCGTCGTCAGCCTCGAGGAATGTGTAGACGGCAGTGAGCAGTGACTCGGTCGTCACAAGCATCTCCGTTATCTCGTTCACATCGGACGTGATCAGATCACAGGCAATGTTCGGATACCTGCCGCCACAGTTGTCAATGAACAATCAAACACTGCTGTCACTTAACTTCTGGCTTTAATCATCATCGTCATCATCATCTAGATTGGGCTCGACATCCACTGGAGAACAATGACTCCCTCACTATTTGCTTCCCTTTGGTTCTCTTTCATGCAGGGTAGCTCAGCTTCTGCATGCCAGTTCTGCACCAATCTACATGGTGAAGTAATAATTACCGGACCCCCTCAGTTTATACTATATAGCCCTTGAACAACTAGACACAAATTGATAAAATTCAGCAGAAATGTCTGATAGACTATGCTGTTATACTGTAAGCAACTACAACATTCTAAGCTACCCGGTACTGGCTCAGTATACGTTCACTGTTCAAAGTGTCCGCCATTCGCTTTAACACACACACGAAGACGCGTGCGCCACCGCCTGATTGCCATATCAATGACGCGCTGATTGAGAACGTCCCAAGCTGTCAGACATTACACAGTAAAGGCAGTAGGACCCACGCTTAGTCGTGGGA
>Ga0066192_1000212_pt1 | contig 11100 bp, 10 predicted proteins | sample WorMetvacBELIZE1_FD_58707 | JGI IMG/M metagenome (GOLD analysis project Ga0066192, IMG submission 58707) | Marine gutless worms symbiont microbial communities from Max Planck institute for Marine Microbiology, Germany - Olavius vacuus BELIZE.1... | ecosystem: Host-associated > Annelida >... | reverse complement strand
ACTGTTACTGACTTTAGTCTGTATAAAGACCTTTTTTAATTAGCAAAATTCACATTTCATATTTATATGTTTATGTCAGAGTTTACATCCCATATCTAAGTAAATAAAAAGAAAGCAAGTTGATTGATTTATTATTATTGACATCGCATGATTGTTTTCGGACTGTGAAGAATCATTTTTTGTTGTTAATCACAGTGGCAGATTTTATATCCATATTTGCTATGAATTTGATTGGTAAAACAGCTGTTTAAAAATCCAGAAATAATTATTATTAAGTGTTTAAAGCACTAGCAGGGGAGGATTCGGGTACTTAGCACAGCCCTAGCTGCTGTCACCAACATAGTAACAGTGGAGTCATTAGTTACACGTTGTAAGAGACCGGACATGAGGCCGCAAAAGATATTTTAGACGTATTTTGCTAAAATATGAGAGATCTGGTAACCCTTCTTGACATAGACAGTTTATTTTTGGTCTGCAGTTACCAGTACATCTCGAGCGGATTTGGTTTAAGTTCATCTGTGATGGTCATCAGGTCAAGGTCAAGTCAGGGTCACAGGAGCAAAAAATTGCTAAAATCCTTATTCCCACAATTAAAACTTTTATCGCCAATAACTCTGGTTGTATAGAATATTAGAACCATGAAGTTTGCATGCTGCATGGGATTTTTTTGATACGGCAGATTGAATGATGTGACCACTATCTTTGTCACGTGACCAGAAGTGACCACGCCAAAACACACATTTGTGGGTGGGAGGCAATTGCAATGTACCGTAACTGTTTTTTTTGTCTGCAGCGACATATTAATATTGACAATGAGCAACCTGCAAGTATATGATTTATTTATTTATGTTGAAATATAATTTGTTTAAGCTAGATTTACATATTTGGCAGTACTTTGAACTTTTATAGATCATCTACAATGTTTTGTTTGCCGGATTGCAGAAAAGTCTGTGTTGTTGATTTTTAGGTGATGCCGGAGATGTAGTACGCTGCACGTATGTGGCACGACAAGATCGTGTAGTGCTTGCAAGTCGTGATGCGATTGGAGCTCGGAAGGACCTAAATGGCATCTTGTTGCTGGATTCTGCATTACAGGCTCCTATTTCTAAACCAGACAACATCGTGCGGATTGAATTGCCACTACCCGAGGTTTCATTTTTTGTTACTTGCTATTACTGTGAAATTGACTGTTGTCATAGACCTATACTGCTGTGTGGCGAAGGCATTAGGTGTACTGTGGGTATTGTAGCTGTTTGTTGTGGTGTCATTGTAGGCAATACATCTGTGCACTTGTCTGTCAACATCCGATCTGCCCGGTGTTGATTATGTTGCTGATGTGGTGCAACAGCTGAATGAGCAGATTGATGCTGCAAAATATGCTCGTTCCCGTAATCACAAATTTGCAAAGGTGGGCATGTAAAATATAATCTGTTTTGTTTGCTTCTTGGTGCTTTGCCGATGATAACTATGATGAAGGTACATCATCATGATCATGATGATTGATAATCCTGATGATGATTGTGATCATAGTAATGATATTAATCTAATAATAATAAATAAATAAATAAAATGTATGCACATTTCTAACCTGCCTTAACATCCTATTTCAGATGTGGCAACGGTTAGGGCCACAGATTATAGAGGATCTGTCAGCCGTTGTATATGCAAGAAATTAATCTTGAAGCATGTGTCAAGATTGTCAGGATTACTTATTGACATATTATTTGAAACACCTCTGAGTTGAACCCAGCTTATGCTGATAACTGTTCAAGTGTAACGTACACCGTGTTAAGCCACCGGGACAGACCACTGGGACCAAGAGGCATCGAACTAGCTAAGTTTTAAAATTTATAACTCTGTTTTTGCTTTTTTGGCAAGTGAATTTGGTTGAGAATGCTCGCATTGTTGAATATTTTGGTTGTTTTTGCCATTGTAAAGTTGAAGTGAGTGTCTGGTGAACTCTTTACACTGTCTGAACTTGTGTTGTGCCAATAGTGGGCCACTGTTTGCTTGCGGCTTCCTCATAGTACCCTGAAGACCGTCATAGCGGGACTGCTTGCTGAGTTAAAGCGATTACAGCTCAAGGTTCCAGCACTTCCTGTGGCATCGGCAATTAGTGATCGTCTCACTTGCCTTATGAGCAACGGCAGCAATTCGTCGGAGTTGGGTGCCAGCGTTGTTGAACGAGCATTGATGTACAGTGAGCTGGCACGCCGAGAAACGTTCACAAAGTGGCCACATGGCAATTACAAGTACGTGATGCTGTTAAATGCATTGTCCAGTGGCGTGTATTTGTGCATGATACATGCATTTGCATTGAAGCGTAACACTGCAGTCTGCTGTGTTTTAGTGCATTCTGTGGAGTGTTGCATTGATATCAATGTTGGAAATACTTTTCAGCTGTTTTCATAACATACTTAGTGACTGCCAGTTGGAAGTAGTGGAAGTAGTTTAAATTGTGCAGTTTTATTGTAATGTCGATTGTTTAATGTTTATTTCTATATTTTTATGCTCTCACTGGCTGGTAGCTGCTGGAGGCATTCTGTTTTGGGGCTGTCTGTGCATGCGGCTGTTCGTGACCATATACTGAAAGCATGATATTTTACAAACTGCTTGTGGGAATTTTGCCAAATTTTTTAGTGAAAATTGTGGTGCCATCTAGTATCCAGTGCAAATCTGTGCATACTGTTGGAAAGTGTTTTTTTTCTTGTAAAAAAACAAACTGGATCACAGTCGACCTAGATGTGGCGATGCTATATGTTGTTGAATGGACGTACCTCTTGGTGGGAGTTCAGTGTACCATGCTCACTTCTATAGCATGACAAAAAACAATTTTGGGGCATGACAAAAACACCATTGTTTTTTTCGTCTCCTGTCGCTGTGTGTTCTGCCGATCCACACCAAACTTTGCGCACAGATGGAAGATCTCCATCTCATTTTGCACCCCAAACTTTTCAGCTCCGGGCTGCCGAACGTTTTGGGGGAAATTGCGTCATTGAGGTTTATTGCTGATAAATCTCTTATTTGTGCACAGAATCGCATCAAATTTAAAATTTATGTAGTCCATATTGACGCATGCCACCCGTAACTTTTAAAAATATCAGGCAAAGGATTGGATGAATAAGTTCACAAAATTTGGGATTTAATTAATCCACAAATGTGGCTTGTTCAGTGTTAAACTTGGCACAACATAGGGATCCTTCGGTCTCAATGATAGTCAGTGCAACATGTTGTCTCTGCAGCGCGAAAAACCAAAACTTCCCTTCATCACTTGCAATACTGGAACATACCTGGGCCGGTAAATTGAACTTAAATTTTAGAATTTGTATTTAATTCTAAAGAAAGATAGAATGATATCTCTGTTGTGGAAGAGTTTGAAGATAAGCACAACGGTGCTGATGTACTCAATGTTGGATCTTAATTGCAGGTGGGCATTACCGGAGCCAATGGCACAGGCTGGCTTTTATTACCAGCCAAGCTCAACAGGCGATGACAGGGCAATGTGTTTTACCTGTAACGTTTGTCTGGTGTGCTGGGAACCTACCGATGAACCATGGTTTGCACATGCAATTTTTTGTGCATTGATGCTAGTTCAGTGTTTTGTAGTATGCGTAGAAGCTGGTGATTGAGAGCAAAAGAAAGACTTCACACAGTGAAATGGTTTTGCTATACCGCAGTTTGTGAGCACAATATGAAGTAGTTTAGTTCACAGTTTTAACTGCATACAAAGTGTTTAAGTTGTTGAGATTGTGTTGTTTTTGTGAATGCTTCATTAGATACATTAGCAGGTGTAGTAGCAGTAACATTAGACCGGTGTTATTCGCTTTGTTGTTGCCGCTGTTTGCTGCCAGGTCCGAGCACGAACGTCATTCACCGCAGTGTCCATTCGTCAAAGGCGAATTCACTCAGAATGTTCCGTTATCTGGTAGGTCTCAGTTGTGTAAAATTTGCATATATTTACGACTGCCCGAGAATTGATTTGATTGTATTGCTTTAGGTATTGTGATTAGTCGGGTCTGTCAGCAAGGTAGGGTAAATTGGTTCAGACATGGGATGAATATTGCAGTGATTGTATTTCAGACTTGTAGCCGGCATAGATTATAGAATTCACCAGAATGACTCCAGAAAACTAGAGCTCGCCGCAATGCCATACTGCTGAAATATAGTTTGTTTACATACCTTTGCTGAGTCATGTGTAAGATGAGGATTGGCAGCTGGTAAAGGTGCAAGAAACTGACGTTCACATGCTACAGTACCATACAGCAGGCAGATCTGCATCTCCAGTGGGATAATTTCATTTGCTGTTTAGTTACATTGTATTATGGTAGGCAGCTTTCTGTAATCATATTCTTCTGTAGTCATATTCCACTAATTGTTTATAATCTGTGTTATCGTAATTAGGTTTAATTACATTTCAGCAGTATACACAGACCAGCAATACAGTAATTAACAAGTCCAGTGTGGGATGTTTTACCACCTGCGAATGCGGCTTGGTAATGCATTTGGTCGCATCTGTCTGTCTGTCTGTCTGCAACACTGTAACTTTTGAAATCCTTGACCTGGAAAGTTTATTTTTGGTATGCAAGTACAACTTCAGAATCTTCAGATCAAGTTTGTATATCAAGGTCATCGGGTCAAGTTGAAGGTCACACAAAAAAGTGTTGAACAGACAGGCTTCCAGTTAATCCTCAGATGGCGACACTGATATTTCACGTCTTCAGATATACATACCCTTTATTACAGATATTACTATTATACTAGAAGCGTGAGTAGATTTTACATTTAAAATTTTCAGATATGTTTGCAGTATTTTTAACACCTGTTTTACTAGGTGATCAGTCGGGATACTGTAATTTTACATGCAGTTTCAGTATGACCATTATGCATGTGTGCTGTGTGTGCTGTTTGTGGGTGTGTCACTTCACTTGAAAGACAGTCTTGTTTAGTTCTATTGTTATTGTTGAGAAGGAATGTTGATGTCTTCAACCAACTCTTGTATGGCCGGTGACAGATATGTGTAAATTTTTAAAACTTTTCGTCAGTTATCTTTAATTCCATGTTGAGTATGATGTCACTTGTGGCTAGGTCAGATAAATCTGTGAGATGGCCATTAACTCTGAGTGAGGTGAAGATGTAGCTGTAACTGCTGTTAATCTGAAGTGTTGAATGTGATGAGTTCTGTGCGTGTGATGCAGTGACCTGTGCTACGGAGCCAGCCCAGCGACATGGTGTCAACAATGAACAGGTTGTGTGTTTGCTGCCGACTGATGTACTTAGCTTTTTTCGGCAGTGGTTAAAGCATTTTATCACTGTAAATATAATATTTTACCTTTGACTGAATGTTAAATTGTTACAGAGTTTTCTTATTTCCTTTCAGCTTATTTGTGTGTTGGCATTGCAGGTTTTATTGCACTTTAGTTTTGTTCAGTGTTAACTCATCAGCCGGTAATATATTCCGATTGCATTTTTGTCGTTAATATTGTTTCCAATGAAAAACATATTCTGTGGAGCCCGCTAGTTGTTAGTATTGCTTCATATGTTGTGGTTCTGTGGCTATGTGGTGATAAGAAAGGCAGTGTACATACTGATAATAAGATTACTAGCATCTGAGACAATGGTCACAGTGCTGTCAGCATGACAGACATTGCAGCAGTTTACCTGGTTCATCTGATGAATGTAGATCAGTGACAAGACACTGCCAATACCCCAAAGAATGCATCCGACTTGTTCTCTGTAGGCCTCTGTCGTCCATACCCAATGTTGCCATTTAGACCAAAACTCCAGAAGCTGATACTAATGCTGCCATTATATGGAGGATAGAAGGCCGAGTCATTTTATGGGTGAACAGCCTGTGCCAAGGCTGTATTTGGCAGTTGTTTTACACACTGCTTATGGTGGCTCTCTCATGCACTATATCTCGTGAGACTACTGCATTCTGCAGTCTGTTACTGATGAACAAGCTGAAATTCAATACTAATACACCTCGTGTCATTTGTACCGTGTGGAGTTATGGATTAGACAAGCTACTGCGAAGCCTTATCATAGACTATGAAAGTGTTCTGATTGGTGTCTTTATTTACATGATGGCATTAATGCACGTGGTGCAGAAGCCAGTTGCTGAACTGTCTGAATTCAAACAAGTTAAGACTCCTGCAGCTTGATGTTGTGTGAAGGTGTGTGTATTATCAATCAATCAGTCAATCAGTATTATAATGTAAGATAGTATAAGATACGTGTCACTTAATGCTTGATATTGTTTTGACTTGTGTGGTAGATTGAATGTGTGAGTACGACAACGTCGCAGCATTTAATAGCAACATCGACGCTGCATGGGAATGTTGTCGTGTGGGACGTTGAGACACATCTCAAGGTCTGTTATTATGTGGAATTAATTGTGTGACCTGTTAGCTTAGATTCATGTTTCTTGTGCATGGTTTTGCTTGTTATTGTTAAATACGCCGAGTTTGTCTTAAGTTTGTTTTTATATGTATTTGCTGTTGGTTGTTTTGAGTTTGGTTGCCAATTATTGCACCCAAGTATTGTGGTCATTTTCTTGCCTTTAGTTAGAAAGCAGTGTTGTGAGCTGGAGAGCAGCTGAAATTAATCTGTTGCATGCTGGTTTGTTTGCTGTATTTATACGCAGGTTTATTTTATTTTACGTATCTGATGTGTGTTCACTCAACTGTACAAGTTAGCTGAAGTACATTTTGTAGTTTTGTCAATGTAATTGTGAAGAACTTGATGTAATGTTTGCAGAAACACATGTCATTCACAGTTGATATGAACGATGCAATCGTCACAGCTATATCGGAGAAGCGATTGGCACAACTAGAGTCTGCAGCTGAAATCAGGTATGAGTTTCACTAAGTAGTATGCATGTGTGAAGTGGGTGTGAAATCTAATAAAATGTACAACACATGCATTCGGAATATGTTGTGATCAGTAGCAGAAGCATGCATATGTATGTGTACATGTGAATGAACGTATTAGTATATGATTTCCTCGTCATATGCAGGAGCAACAAACTTTTGAAAATGGCCCATGTGGTATTGTACGGACACTGTATAGTGCATTCTCTGGTAATTGTTAAGCTGTAGTCCTTGTGCTGTGATTATAACTGAAGTAATTAATGTGCAAGTGATCTAGAGGGATGGACTGTGCTAAAAATAACAAAAATGCTTTGATACCAGGCCACTGTTTTGTAACATGCGTGTGTAATTTTTGGTCTTTGTGTTTTGTGGTTTGTATTGAATTAATCTCGTGTGCATTTTTATTCATTTTTGGCACTCGCAGTGATAGTTCAGGGCAAGAATGTTTATATGCTGTTGACAGTGTGGCTACAAGCGATGATGTTACAGTTGTGCCAGAGATGATGGCTGACCAAATAACACCAACACTGCGGCCACTTGCAAACAGTACGTCACTGTCACTCATCTGAGTTGATTAGTCTGCTAGGCAGCATAGAGATCGTGACTAGGGAAGGGAAAAAATGAAATGGTACTGCATCAAGCAAAAACGAGAATATTAAATGGATCTATAGTGTGATTGAAGGGCTAAGTGTGTGAAATTAAGACAACAGCTGGGTACAGAGGATATGGTCACTGTTCCGCAGCAGAATAGGTTGATATGGTGTCTTATGTTATAAGAAAGGATGGCAGTGATTGCGTGAAAAGTTGTGTTGATTATATCATCATCATCCCTAAGCTCGTGTACATTTGTATTGTACAGTTAAGCAGTAAACATAAAAATATTATAAGAAGAATAGAGCATAACACGGAGTCTAACATCTTAACAGTGAAGAGCCGGTTTGAACACTGAGCAGCTGCATCTTCAGATATCTGCAGAATTCAGTTTGAGAATCAGCGATTATGAAGTAAAGGATGTTAAACGATGCTAAATTTAGCAGTATGTGAATGATAATGTGTAAGGAGTTGGTTGAAAAAAATGTGAGAAATCTGTAGTAAAACAAACAAAAATGCTGTTGTTTGTAGTAAACTAAGGAGATTAATAAGTGACAACTAGATAGTGAGTGAATGGTTGATTTCTATGGTGGACCTGCTAGCAGATGATCTGAGTTATATTGGAATAACAACCAAGTTTTTTTGTGATTTTTGTAGAATTTTTGGCTGTGAAGCTGCCGACACTAAATTATTGATACATAAAATAATTGACAAACTGGGATAACTGTCTGTCCATACTGTCAGATTTCATAACATGCAGTATATTATGGTGTTTGCATGTTTCTGTGTGTGCTATTTGCAGGACTTGCGTCGTCATCCGAGTTGTTTATATCTGCTGTCAGTGTGTTGGCTGATCCACAACAGTTGTCGGAATCACCTCTGTTATGGCAAGAACCAAGTAATACATCATCAGGATTAGTTGTTGCTGCTACTGTCTTTGCCGATGTCAACACCAGCACAGATGAAGTGTTACTTGCTGCAGGCTGTGGTGGTTTGCCGACTGCTGGTTGGTCGGCCGAGAACAGTGATGTCCAGGTACTGAACAGGCTGAATGAGGCACTCCGAGTTGCCGAATCAGCGGAGCCGTCATCCTGCATTTTTGACAGTCCGGTGAATCATAGCTCGTCGGATGACCACGTGGTTGCCCCATGCCTAATTGTGTACGACATTCCGCAGACGAAGTCATTGCCAGGTGCAGTGTGTGTGAATGATACAAAGCTGAAAAGTGGCAGTGGCCCGGTGATGAGTAGCGGCGGCGGAATTTCTATTTCGCTGGTGCCATCTGGTGGTGGGAGCAGCAATATCGGTGGAGGCCCAACGTTCACTGACGTGAAAGACCTAGATAACAGTGATGATGACTACGACGTTCAGATCATCGGAGTCACGCCAGCGATGTCTCCACCAAAGATATTTCATGACATCGGCAGCATAGGTGGAGTTGGCGGAAGTGGGAAGGCATCTTCACCAGGCCGAGATCCCACCGATCCTGCCAGCACTGCTGATGTTGGTACGGTGCTGCAGTGTGTTATGCTGCCATGCACTGCACAGTATGTGTCGTGCTTTTTGCCGACGTTGAGTGGCGAGCGTGTTTTCGTTGCGACGGCGCCGCTGTCTGCCGAGGTGCGATTAAACAATGCTTGGCAGCGGCATGGAGGAAGTGCATCTGCCATGGACAGTCCCGCCCATCTCTTTGTGTTTAACATCGTCATGTATGGGGGAGTACTCACGTTGGAACATACGCCACGTCTCTCTACTGTTGTTGCTGATCCGAATGATGCAGTGATGTCTGCCTCTCTGTTGCCTTCTGACGTTGGCCAGTCTGATGAATACGATTCAAATAACATCGAGCAGACAAGTGCAGTTGTGGCCACAACACGGCGCGGCAACATTCAGCTGATATCTCTGTCCGACCTGTCTGTGCTGTGTGTGATATCTGGTGACAAGTACAGAAGTGCCGTCTACTGTGGCGGCATCGATCGACTTTGTGTAAGCACGGCTGATAGCAAACTGCGCTTCTTCACAATTAGCAAGTCGGATGCGGATGTCAGTGATGAAGTGGATGATGTTGATGCTGCGATGTCTGTATCAGCCGATAATGTCAGAGTTTACAGTGATAGTGCCACCAGTCTCTCAGGTCTGTCAGTGAGTGTCAGGTCACCTGCTGCAAGACACAAACAAGGTATCGGTTTGAATTTACTTGTAAACTAAGTAGATATCTAATTGCGAGAATGGTGTGGCAGTTATAAGCAGACTGCTTAGTCTGCGTTGTGGCTTTCTTGAGTAGTCGAGCTTTCTGTCCTTCCGAGGCCAGTAAACAAGCAGCATTTATGACCGAGGCAGAGGTCTGGGTGTAGACTTGTGTTATTTTCCAAGTGCTTTTATTGCCATTTCTCAGCCAGGTAACCATATTATCATCAGCAGAATGTAGTTTTGGAAGAACGGAGTTTTGTCAGTTGGTGTGTTCATCATCTGTGGCTGTTCATGTAGGCATTTCTCTGACATTGCAGTTTACCACTTGTGTATCTTAGCACTACACTAACCTTGTCCTGTCTGGAAATGGTTCAGTGTCGGCCACAATTAATGACTGAGACAGTTGGGTTGGACACTAAGGTCTCTGTAGGTAATAATGTGTCACATATTTCAAAGAATTACGCGTGCATGGTGGTGGTGATTTGGCTTAGTGGTAACCGTTGGTCTCATTCAGCATAGTTACTCTAGGTTAGGCCAGGTTAGTACTGGGATGAGTGATCTTTGCGGGTTCTTCCCACATCCATACCATCTTGATATTTAACCAGCCACACAGGTTATTTCTGCCTGGTCATCCCTTCATGGGTAGGTGCAGTGAGTACCATCAAAAGCTGGTTAGTAAACAGGTGCGACCAGTGACCATGCTTCACTTGGCGCAGGAATTGTTACCTGTTCCTTTTTGACATATGGCTCCTTGAGGCAGGAGATGCAGCTCAAGCTGCTGGCCTCACCTATGCTGTGCACTCATAATGGTGCATGCTTTAAGCTTATATTAGACTGGATTGGAGAGCCCAATCACAGGCAGTCGCAGGTAATAATATTCATGTAATATGTTTAATAAGTAACAGGGTTGATCTACAATACAGTATTTCGTGTAAATGGGTACAAGTGGATGTTGGTTACATGAAAAGAAAATGCTGCTTATTCACGAAATTTTACATCTATTTCTTCAGCCTCTGCAACCACTGCAGCCCAGTGCCACTGTGACTGTCGCTAGGCCTTCGATATGGACTGATAATAGCTGCCATTGTCAGTGATTGTTTCCGCAGCTGGTGTGCAATGTATGTTTCTCTACAGCATCATTGACATTGCCGCTGCTGATTGACGAGCCACTGACGACAAGTGTTCTGTCAACGCTACATAACCTGACACAGTTTGAGAATCTTCAGCCGCGCTTCAACGCAATGGTTCCGGCATGTTGGACAGAGATTCAGCAGGAGCAGCAGCAACGCAAGCATCCGCAGCATCTGCATCAGAAGCATGGAGATGCATCATTACACACACGTACCTGGAGACTTCAACCTGACAGGTTTGACTGCAGTGCCATTTCTACTTGATGATGTCAGTGAGTGTATTTCTTGTTATTACTTACTGTTTTTGTTTCTGTAAAAAA
>Ga0066192_1000211_pt1 | contig 11104 bp, 7 predicted proteins | sample WorMetvacBELIZE1_FD_58707 | JGI IMG/M metagenome (GOLD analysis project Ga0066192, IMG submission 58707) | Marine gutless worms symbiont microbial communities from Max Planck institute for Marine Microbiology, Germany - Olavius vacuus BELIZE.1... | ecosystem: Host-associated > Annelida >... | reverse complement strand
GACCCAGGCCGCCCGCGCAATACCGGTAAAAGAAATGCCAAAATGAGAAAAAAACTCTCGGTCTTCAGTAATGGTCAAAATATCAATCAGACTTTTCGGGATCTCTTCAAACACCAGTATGTCCCGGTTTTCAGTGTTACCGCCGTACAAGTAACCGATCTTTTGCGGCTCAAGTGTGGCGGTACGATAGCGTTTACCTGAAACATCTTGAATCTGTAGTGTGCCATTAGCAAAGGAGAATATACGCCTTGAGGCTGGGTGATACCCCGTATGGTCCATATAATCACGAAGATGAGCGCTGACCTTGGTTTGACTTCTAGCTGCCCAACCTATTTTCTGGCTGTTCTTTCCAAAGCGATAACCATAATCCATCAATACTTGTTCAAGATCTTGTTTGCGCCACGGGGCTCCGTCTAACAACACCAGCGGAGCACTGTACACTTCAGAAGGTACTTGCCATTTCTGCCCTTCAAAGCGCGCCACAACTTGTTTATCTAACCACCAAATCCAAACGGCGAAAGGGATACTGGCTAACAGAACTAGGAGCAATAGCCATTTACTCAACCGCTTTAGAAACGAGGGCTTTTTCCCTTTGTTTTTACGTTGAGTAGAGACGCTTTTGGAAGTTTTTGAGGAGGCTTTTTTAGTCATAGGGCGGAGTATAAAGAGCATCAACGCTATCAGCAATTCAAGTAGACTAACCTATGACTTTATTTTCAAAATCGATACACTTTAACGTTATAAATATGAAAAAGGGCTACCACTTTGTGGAAATTAAGTCAGTTACAGTCGGATACCATCAATGCGCTTAAAGATCACGAATGCATTGCCATGGAGGTAGCCTCTCAGGAACTGGTTGTATTTAACCTTCATGGCCAACGGTTTGCCTTTCGCAACCGCTGCCCGCATCAAAACAAGAAACTACTCACTGATCAGTCGCATTGTTTTGATGAAACCTTTTCTCTCGTTGAATGTCCATTACATGGCGCACAGTTTTTGCCTTCATCTGGCGCCTGTGTTTCAGGACCATGCTTGGGTCACAAACTCGAGCGATACCAATTTATTTGGCAAGACGATGATCTCTTTTTATCAAGGTCAGAGCATTAAGAATCCTTTAAACGCTCAATTCAATACACTTAATAGACAAAACAATAAATAGAACCATGGCAAAATTTGAACGCGATATACAAACAGCATTAATTGGTATCATTTCCGGCTTAAAGCATGCAATGAGATATGCGATGAACGACAGCGACATTCCCCTGTCGCCTTTGTATTTTATTATTCTCAAGATGATTCATGATTGCCCTAACTGCACACCCATGCTCATTGCTCATCGCTGTGGACGAGATAAAGGGCAAGTCACTCGTTTAGTCAAAGAGCTAGAGTCGCAGTCCATGGTAGAACGATTCCCAAACCCTGAAGACAAACGCAGCTTTTTCCTTCGTTTAACAGAACAAGGCAAAACCTGCTTTGAAACGTTAGAACGTTATGATATCGATGCATTAGAAGCCATGACTCATGGCTTAACTGACGAGCAACTTCAGCACTTCTTAGACATTGCTAACATTATGAGTGAGAACTTAAGCCTATACCAAAAATCTACTCACTGATCTCAGAGGCCAATTGATCGAGAAAAGTTCGCATAAATTGGGAGCGGCGCTGCGCCTCTTTACGGCCGCTCAAAGTTTGAAACGTACTCTCTAAACTCAAAAGCTTTTTGTAAAAGTGATCGATTGTATAAAGAAGATCATTCGGCTCACGCTCTCGGCAAAATGGATCCAATGCCTCGTAGAGACTACGGTCAAGCCGTCCACCCACCATCATACATCTAGCGATCCCGATCGCACCGAGAGCATCCAAGCGATCAGCATCTTGTACCACCTTTGCTTCAAGCGTTCGAGGGGTAACTTGTGCACTATAGCTGTGGGTAACAATGGCGTGTTGAATGGCACAAATATCAGCGCTATCAAACCCCTGCCTTTTTAGGAACGGCTCTGCTTTTGTTGCTGAGTCAAACGATGCTTGCGCTCTTTTAGGATCATCCTTTGGATAATTGACCAGGTCGTGTAGCCATGCAGCCGCCGCAACAATGAGAACATCCGCCCCTTCTTGTAACGCAAGCTTTTTGCTCTGATGCACCACTCGCCCCAGATGTTCCAGATCATGAGCGCTATCCTGTTCCATCTCATCAACTAAATAGACTTTGCAGGCCTGTTCTAACGTATCAAGGGTTAACATTATACGGTCTCAGTGTTGGCTTCGATCCATTGATCATACCATTGCGGCACTTGCTCTGCAGGCATTGGTCGAGAAATATAATACCCTTGACCAAGCTCGCAGCCTAAATGAATCAGTTGCTCCATGTGCTCATATGTCTCTACCCCTTCTGCAATCACATCTAAAGAAAAAGCCTCTGCAAAGCCTATTACTCCTTTAATGATGGCTAAATCGCTCTTATCTTCTAGCATATCTCTGACAAAGCCATGATCGATCTTCAGCACATCAACCGGCAACTCTTTCAAATGACTCAAAGTTGAGTACCCCGTACCAAAATCATCCAGCGACACACGAATGCCCAGTATTTTACAAGCCTCAATCACAGCAGACACTTTAGCTAGATCTTCAATGGCACTGGTTTCTAAAATCTCCAGCTCTAGTCGCATCACGGTTTCTTTCGGGAATTGCTTCAACAGTGCGCGCAATTCAGGAATAAAAGACGCCTGCTGTAATTGATAACCCGCAATATTTACACTAACGCATGGGCAAATGTCTAATGAACCCCAAGCCTGCATCTGTTCTAATGCCGTTTGGATAACCCAGAAACCTACTTTTAATTCGAGCGCCTGATTTGTCATGGCTGGCAGAAACGCAGAGGGAGGCAATACCCCTTGGTCGGGATGTAGCCAACGTATTAATGCTTCATAACCGATCACTTCTCGAGTGCGCATATTCACTTTCGGCTGATAGTACAAACGAAATTGACCTTGGCCGAAAGCAGTTTGCAGTTCATCATAGAAGCGGTGCTGCTCAACTAAAATATCTTCTTGGCTTAAATCGAAAGCTTTAAGTCGATTTCGACCGCTTATTTTCGCCTGGTACATAGCCTGATCTGCCTGTCGAATCAGTTGATCAGCCTCTACTACGCGCTTTTGCGGATAATACGTCACACCAATACTGGCACTTATATGAAGCGATACACCAGATACTTTAAAAGGTTCTGCTAAAGCGACCAAGAGAGCCTCCAGTCGAGAGTCGACTTCTATTCGCTCACCTGAAATGGGGAGAATTAGGACAAACTCATCTCCTCCAAATCTTGCTACAACAGAATCCTCACTTAAGGTTGCCTTCATGCGTTGAGCAACACTGACTAGCAGCAGGTCTCCCGTCTCATGACCAAACGTATCGTTCACTTCCTTAAAGCCATCTAAGTCCAAGAAAGAAAGCGCAAAGTGCGTTCCATAAACTGACGCATTTTGGATTTTAATATCCAATGTATTGGTTAAGTTAGTTCGATTAGGCAACCCAGTTAATGCATCAAAATAAGCAATATGTTCTAACTGCTCTTCATTGCGCTTTTGACGGGTAATGTCTGAAAATAAAGAAATGTAATGACTAACCTCTCCCTCTGAATCATTAACAGCAACGACCGTCAAATTCTGAGCATAGATATTACCGTCTTTTCTTCTATTCCATATCTCCCCTTCCCAAAAACCAGCGGTCAGGATTTGCTCCCACATCTGTTGGTAAAATTCTTTACTCTGTCGACCAGAGTTCAGAATTCGAGGATTTTGGCCCAATATTTCCGCTCGCGAATAACCAGTAATACGAGAAAAAGCTGCATTAACGTCTAAAATGCTGCCATGAGGATTGGTAATCGCAATCCCCTCTCGTGCGTTAGCGAACACACTTGCCCAAAGCTCAAGCTGCTCCTCACTCAAGTGTCGATCTGTTATATCTGAATGCGCGCCCACCTGCAGGGTTACCTCATCGTCTTCATTGCGTATTGCTTGAAGGCGATCTTCAACCCAAACCCAGTGGTCACCGCAAGCAAGTCGATAGGTAAGGACTAAGGTGTCACGATAATGGCTATGCTGCCATTGTTGAAATAACTTAAGAGTTTCCTCCAAGTCTTCTGGGTGAACTGATGACTTCCACCAGTTCGGGGTGTTTTTCACCTCTTCAGCACTTTTATGATAGAGCTGAAAACAATTACTGCTGACAAATGTAGGTCGATAGTGCTCTGGGTCAAGAGAGTAGATCACTGCTGGACTACTTCCCAGCAACTCGTCCAGCTGCTGATGGCTTTTACTAAGTAACGCTTGAGCTTCTTTCTCTTGGCTAACTAAGACAGTTAAGTGCCGATTTTTACGATATGTGTTTAACGACAAATACACTAATGCACAAACAGCAGCGGTTACTAAACCGAAATACCAAATATATTGAGAGAATACTCGCCACCAACTTAATGGCGCTTCGTCATAAGGCGGGATATCAAGTGCTTTTAAAACTTCTTCAACGGGCATGTAACTCAATGGAGGAGCAAATCCATGCACCCCATATTGATAGGAACTTTCGCCACCGACTTTTAATGCCAACAACGCTGATGCAACAGAGCGCGTCACTTCTGAAGAAATCTTTGCGTTTGCAACAAACACCCACTCTGGATAAAGTCGGGTTGAGACCCTAAACGGATAGCCAGCTAGATGCTGCGCATTCAGTATCTGCACATCACCCGCTTGCAACCGATTTTGTTTAACTAGCCTTTCGATCACTCCGGTTCGAACAAAGCCAATTTCTTGCTCTCCAGATACAACTGATTCGACAACTGCTTCTGGTGACTCATACACCGATACCTTTTCTGGTGTAGGTTTAAGGTAACCCAATGCTTCAAGCTCAAAGACTTGAGCAATATAGTTCTCTAAATAGTGGGGGGAACTGACAGCAACATTATATTTGTAGATATCTTTCAGTGGGATAGTTGGCAGGCCCTGTTGCATCAGAAGCACTCCTCCCATCAAATTTGTTGTCAAAGAACCGTTCCCGCGGCTTAACGTTCCAAGAGTCCCGCCAACCACGCCAAGGCTACGAAGGGTTAAGAAGCTAACAGGATCCAGCAAAAAGAAATCAAAGTTTTGATAAGCTCCCTTTTTTGTCAAATTTTCTGAATCAAGTACAGTTAGCTTGAACTCATAATCGTCAAGTTGCTCAGACATTTCATTTAAGATGGATTGATACAATACAACCGTATTCACATCAGGGTTGTACGAAAGTATTGCAAGAGAAAGGCTAGTTTTATCCGCAAAAGAATAGGATGAAAAACAAATACAAATTGCACATACGAATCTAACGAACATTCCTTGGTCACCCAATCATTAGGTTTTGCACTCTTATTTTTGCTCTGACTTAAATATACATCATAAACAATCTTATCATTCACATTTCGAAGATCTAGCCAGCCTCTTGTTGCAGTGTAGCTGCTCATTATTGATAAAACACTGAAGTAAGAAATTATTCTTCTTTCAACAGCATAGCTGCCAAATATGCTATATTTCACTTTGGCTTTATAGAGATGGATCGCAATCGTAAGTTACTTTGAGTACGACCTTAAAGATTATTTTAAGGTATAGAGACTTAAATCAAATATCTACTTAGACTTTTATTTGTCCTCAAATATACAGCTGCCTAAACCATTTTAACTTGATACATTTATGTTAAACCCGTTCTGACAACGAGCACATTTGTCTTTAGTGATGTATGGAGTCTCTTTAAATGCTGGATCTGCGGATTAAAAAACATCGCCCCTTGCTGGTTTCCGTTGGCATTTTTATCACGATATTTTGTGCTTGCCTCTATTTCATTAGCCTCTCCAACACAAACTTTAAGCAAAACCAGCGCTTATTGTTAAGTGGCATGGCACGCTCTCAAGCCGCTGAAATAGAGCGAAATTTAAGCTTATCATTAACGTCTACGCAGATCTTGGCGCATCAAATCAGTATTGATTATGAGAAAGTCAATCATTTCGAAAGTTATGCACAGACCATCATGCAATCCTTTGAAGGTATTAGCAGCATTCAACTGGCACCAGAAGGCATTATTCGTTACATCTACCCTCTTCAAGGCAATGAATCTGCTCTTGGGCTAGATATTCTAAATCATCCTAAATATGGCGAAGCGGCACAACTCGCTATCGCAGAAAGAAGAATGATCGTCATTGGTCCCGTGAAGCTAGTTCAAGGCGATATCGCTGTAATCAGTAGAACCCCCATTTTCACCAAGACATCGAATGGCAATGAGCAATTCTGGGGATTTGCATCCGCATTAATCATGCTAACCCCTCTACTCGAGAAGACTGGCATTCATCAGCTGGAAGAAGAAGGCTATACAATCCAAATTCAGCGCCGTCATACGGACTCAAAACAAACTTTCGACTTTTATCAATCTCCCACTGAACTGGACAAAAATGCTGCAGTCGAAGCAGATATAACCTTGCCTACAGGTGCTTGGACTCTCACTCTCTCTCATAACATCACTAGCGTTCTTCATACAAGAACTCTGAATATGTTATTCGTAGCCTTATTGCTTAGCAGCATATGCTCATTAAGCCTATACAACATCTTAATTCGCCCAATTCGACTCCAGAAAGAGGTCAATGCAAAAACGCTTGAACTAAAAGAGTTAGCTTTCAAAGACCCACTAACAGGCCTCCCGAATCGACGTTTCCTAAACGATCATTTTCCGAACATCATCAAAGAAATTGTGGCCAATAAATCCTTAGGGGCATTTATCTATTTTGACCTAGACAACTTTAAATCCATCAATGACACCATAGGGCACGATGTCGGAGATCAGATGCTAGCCTCCATAGCCGATCGTCTAGAGCGCAATAAAGATCATGATGATATCGTTCTACGTCTTGGTGGCGACGAGTTCGCCATCATCGTTCCAAGTCTTGTCTCTCATGAAGAGCTGAAAAGAAAAGCCGAGGCCATTTTGCATAACACGCAACAGAGTCTTAGCATTCGTCATCGGGATTTTAAACAAAGCACTTCACTAGGTATTACCCTTATTCCTGATCACGGCACCCAAGTACTTGAATTAATGCAATACGCGGATGTGGCGTTATATGAAGCCAAACGTCGAGGAAAGAATCAGTATGTGATTTTCGATGACTCCATGCACAAACAGTCGGTTGACACTCACAATGAAGAAATGGCTTTAGCCAGAGCATTAGAGCGAGATGAGCTCGTTCTCCACTTTCAACCACAGTTTGACCTAAGCCTAAATAAGGTAGTGGGTGCAGAGGCACTCGTCCGCTGGCAGCACCCAGATAAAGGCCTCGTATACCCAGATAGTTTTATCCCATTAGCGGAACAATCTGGACAGATTTTGGCACTCGGCAATCGAGTCATTGAAAAGAGTTTCGAATATTTAGCGTATCGGGAAGCGCTTGGACTTTATCCAATCCTACTTCATATTAACCTGTCCTCTCTACAACTAAACGACCCCAATTTAGTGCCCTTTGTTAAAAGCATGGTACATACGTACAACATACCTGGTCACTACATTGGTTTTGAAATCACTGAGACAACATTACTTACAGATATTAATCACGCCAAAGAGACCCTAGAGGAGTTAAAGTCCCTGGGCATCTGTATTGCTATTGATGATTTTGGAACAGGCTTCTCTTCATTGGGGCAACTGAAGAACCTTCCCGTTGATTTGCTAAAAATTGATCGTAGTTTTGTGTGGGATTTAGAACGTGATAAAGATGATCGTATGATTGTTGAAGCTATCATTGCAATGGCTCATAAGCTAGACATCATGGTGATTGCGGAAGGTGTGGAAAGCAATGCTCAACTGAACATGTTAAGAGAGTTTCATTGTGATTTGGGCCAAGGCTATTTTATCAGCCGACCGATTCCTCAAGAGCAATTTAATGACTTCCCAGAATCCATCACTCTCAATGACTTATTGGACGCCTAACAATACCTTTTTCGGCAGACAAAAAAGCCAGCTTCATGAAGCTGGCTTTTTTAAAGAGCAACCAACAGTTTTTAAGATGCTAAGCAAATAGCTCGACCGTGGTTGTGAGACTCTACAAGCTCTTTGTGCAAGCTTCGAATCGCCACCTCGTAGTCTTCTTCATCGACAACAAACTGCATATCTACTTGGCGCATTGACTGGTGCATAGCAATGACGTTTATATTCTGCTCTGAAATCGCTTTTACCGCACTAGCCAGCATACCTGTTGTCTTCATATCAGATCCAATTGCAGAGACGATGGCAACTTTGCGCTGTGTAATCTCGGCTTCTGGGAACTCTTCGCCTAGCACGCGAATCACACGTTTTAAGGTTTTTAAGTTCGCCGCAAGATAGTGTGTAATGCTGTTAGCGTTGATGTCTTTGGCAATGATGTGCGCGCCCAATTGATTTAGGATCTTCAAAACTCCCATATCAAAGGAGTCAATTTCACCCGCCATCTCTTGGTCGAATAACTCAACAGCGTATACACCACGGCTACCAGCAATAATTTCAACACATGGTGCATCTGATACATAGTCACCTGTGATGAGCGTGCCGCTGTGCTCGGGTTCAAAAGTATTCTTCACGCGCAACGCAATGCGACTTTGGCGAAGGCCTTTAGCTGCTTTCGGGTGAATCGCTTCCATGCCCAAATTAGCTAGCTGATCGGCAACATCATAATTAGTTCGACCAATTGGTACCGCTTTGTCTTCTCCAACTAAACGAGGATCCGCACTACTTAAGTGGAACTCTTTATGAATAATGGCTTCACGAGACTGAGTTAAAACCGCGATACGACTAAATGTCATCTCAGAATAACCACGATCAAACGTTGTCATTAGACCTGTTTCGCTGTGAGCATAGCCTGTTGCTATTGGCAGTTGCGTCGCTAGATCAATATCCTTGAACGATTCCACAATACGTTCATCTAGAGACATATGAGTGCTTGCATTCCAGCCTGTTAGGTCAACAAAAACAGCATTGACGCCGTCACGTTGTAGCAAGCTCGCCATGTTCCACGCACTGTGCGCCTCACCTAAGCTAGCCAACATTTCACGAACTGTTGCAAGGTGTTCGCCGATCGCAAAATGACCATGGGAACAAAGGCGACTGAGGTCTTCAAGGGCTTCTTGAGCCTGGTCAAGACGAGCACTTAAAAATGTATTCGCTTCATCCAGCAGTTCGCTCTCACCAAATAGATCACGGTTGATTCCCAACATGGTTTTGCGAACTTCATCAAAGGCTTCACGCCAGCCATTTTGATTACGATCTTTGGCAAAGTGAGCATAAATACCCGCATCACCGGTTTTCTTATGTTCAAGCAGCTTATCGGTAATACCACCGTAAGCTGATACCACGAAAATTCGCTGATACAGGTCTTCTGTGCCTGCTGGTTTAAAAATTATATTATCTCTTACCGAACGGTAGTCACTCATGGACGTGCCGCCGATTTTATCAACTGTATGTAGTCCCATTTTCTTTCCGAATTTCTTGTAGGGGTAAGGGAACCTCAACCTATTTGTGAGCGCCGCGCGTAGTGTGTCATAAGGAAGCTCAAATATTAAGCATGAATTACACAAATCTTAATTAAATATGACTGTTTCAAGGGGCTTTATACTATCCCTAGCGGAAATGTATTCTGGTCGAGTTTCTGTACTCGAAAATGGCTCAACAACACGGTTGCTAAGACCATTAAATACGAAAAATAGGTTGGATCTTGGATAAGGCGTAATATTGCCATTGGAACCGTGCATTGTATTGCAATCGAACAGGGTAATTCGACCTAATGGTCCAGTCGCTGTTTCAATGCCGCCTTCCCTTACCATCTGAGTTAATGACTGTTCATCAGGTACTCCGAACTCTTGTTTTTTTAGGGAGAATAGGTAGTGATTTTTAGGTGTTGCGCCAACACATGAAACATATCGCTTATGAGACCCTGGAATTAACATAAGTGGTCCATTTTGAGACTCATTCTTAGTCAATGCGATCGACATACTGAGTGCTCTCATCCGTGGCATCCCATCTTCTGTATGCCATGTCTCAAAGTCAGAGTGCCAATAGAATTCTTTACCACTGAATCCTGGTTTATAATTAAGCCGACTTTGGTGTATGTAGACACGCTCACCTAAAAGGTATTCTGCAATAGCGACAAGACGAGGGTCCTGAGCCAATTTTGCAAACACATCACTTAGTGTATGCAATGAAAAAATTGAACGAACTGCGCCGCTCTCTTGCTCTGTGATACTTTCCTCTCTTTGCTTGATAGACGAATCTTCGCGCATTCGATGCATCTCGGAGATCATTTCATCTAGTTCATAATGAGTAAAAATATCATCAAGAAACAAGAAGCCTTTTTTTTCATACTCTGCAATTTGCGCCGCAGTCAGCGGCGCATGATCAGTTGCCTTAGAGTAAACAACAGGATCCTGGCGAGGAATACTGACAGGCTTTGCATATAAGCGTGAAGGATACATATCTTCAGTGTCATATTGTAAAGTCTGTAACTCTGCCATAACCTTTTATCTCCCTCTTTTTGAATTAATCAACTAGTTCGTAAGCACCTTCTTTATTGTGAACTTCTTGACCTGTTACTGGCGGATTAAAGACACATGCAAGCTTCAATTCTTTAAAGGCTCTCAATGTGTGTCGGTCATGCTCATTTAGGTTGTACAAGGTACCAGGTTTAATTGGGTACACTTTGCCGTCTTCTCGGCTTTCAATTTCCCCTTCACCTTCTATACAGAACACGGACTCAAAGTGGTTCTGATAATGAAATTGACACTCCTCACCAGCAAAGATAGTCGTAATATGGAACGAGTAACCCATATTGTCGCCCTTTAAAAGCATGCGAACGCTTTGCCATTTGCCATCAGGTGATACAACTTTACGTTCCGTTTGTTCACATTCGTGTAAATCTCTAACAATCATTGGAAATCCTATTCAGTTAAACGTGTTAAAAAAGGGCGCACGAGCGCCCAACGAGTAGTCAGATAACTTATACGGCGATGTCGTAGTTTTCGTCGAAGTAGCTTTTCTCTTCAGGCATTTCATCCGTCTTCGCGCAGACTTCTCGGATGGA
>Ga0066192_1000210_pt1 | contig 11122 bp, 9 predicted proteins | sample WorMetvacBELIZE1_FD_58707 | JGI IMG/M metagenome (GOLD analysis project Ga0066192, IMG submission 58707) | Marine gutless worms symbiont microbial communities from Max Planck institute for Marine Microbiology, Germany - Olavius vacuus BELIZE.1... | ecosystem: Host-associated > Annelida >... | reverse complement strand
ATACGAACAATTTTATTGAATATATCTACAAGGAGATATAAAATTATTGCTGGTTACTGTCAATAACAGGCTCAAATTTAAAATCGAAATCGTTCACGACCTATCGTGTCACCCTATACATCATGACACTACCTCTTTTACATTCACTTCTAATGAAATGACGACAAAGCCTGATGGAAGTTAAGTTTAGTGAGTGTTAGTTTCATCGTATACTGACCATCACTAACGTCCAATACTCGTTGATGACTTCGCCATGAGATACCGTCGTTCCGTTGACGTCGACGATCCAGAACATGGCGGACACCTGCGGCTTGGCGCGCACCTCGCACCACACGTGCGCGCTCTTGGCGCCGAGCGCGGCGTACGTCGGTCGACATCGGATGACCGGAGCGTCTGTACATTTTTGATAATATCGGTCTTAACGCATGCAACCAGTCAACCAACGCATGCACGCACGGGGACACTAAATGCTGAACCGGGGCAGAAGCCTCTATAAGTACGGTGTGTGTGTGATATAGGTGCTGCCAGTTACTGTTCTACGGGGTAATCGGAGGCTTTGGCTCCATAAGTGACTCTATAGCCCCAACAGAAGCCACTGTAGTCAATGTGTAATGAAACCTATTGGTCTACTGTTGTAGAATTTTAAAAGTTGTCGACGGCGACGACCAAAACGCGACACAACGATAAGTCACATTAACTATTTATCAATATTAACAAATACTGTAACACTCGAAAACGGTCTTAATTCATACAATAAACGGAACACTTTACAAGTTACAAAATTTTAAATATGGTTTGCTATTTTGACACACTTACTGTATGGTGTTACATGATGGGCGCTCTTGCATTTTCTGGCAAACATCACACTAAACCTCTATGCAAAAACAGGGCGACAGTCGATCATAAAGCGCTCACAGTGTACGATGATATGTGCACTGGTCCTGTTAGCGGACAAGCCTGCCACCGTGGCGACGCAGTCCATCGTCTTCCCGTCATCGTCAACCGTCAGTCGCAGGCCGTCGTGACGTCTCTCGGTGACGTAACGGAGCCTTCGTAGCGCCGTGGGTGGTCCACTGCCTCCCATATCGTGGTCGTCGTTGTCGTTGGCGAACCGCAGCCGCTGCGAGAAGGCAAACGCGTTGGTCACATCGCGGTCGGCCATCTGGAGCGTCATGTCGGGCGCCGGATAACCGCCGTCGGCCACGCAACGCGTCGGCGTCGGTCGGTTCTCGATGAACACGGCGTCGCGTCGCGGCTCGAGACCGTCGTAGCTGGTCACCATCTCACCGACGACGATAAACAGCCGGTCGATCGGAGCTGTGAGCACCGCCAGCCAGACAGACACAGACTCACATTTGTCATTCGCCGCGCAATAATATCGACGTGCAATTATACCGACACCAACGCACAATCGCCGGTAAGCCTTTGTCATGAGTACGGGATGTTGATTGATATGTTGAGATTCACAGGTCTTTATGACAAGCAGGCTCCAGCGAGATATTGATTTATTAATAACTCAACAAGTGTGGGACTCCTCAGTGGTCTGTAGCTCGGCCCACAAGCGTGGTTAGAATATCAGGTTTGGATGCTTTCCCGGCAAACTTCGCCTATCATGTAGACTGAAACAGTTTTTAAAGTGAGTCATCCTCGAGCGTTTATTGTAGTGTTCCTTTGTAAAATGTTGACTAATTTCGCAAATATTGTGTCTTCGCCTGGTTTCTTTCAGCTGTTGGTATTCTTTCACAGGGTCAGGGCGTTTTGGCTGCTACGTTATCACGTATTTGGAACAGTCTGCACAAACTGTCGTTCTTCCGCTCACTATACTCAAAACATTACTCTTTCGGACTTCTTCAAGAACAAGCTATACAAGTTCTGGAGCAATCAAACTCTTATTTATGACTACAAGGCTGAATTAACCGGAATAGGAAATAGAAGCTTTATTAATAATTTAGATCGATAATGTACATTTCGTATAATTATATTCCATGTAGTTTGCAGGACAGAAACTTCCTTTGCTTTGCTCTGCTTTTTCAGCAATCCTTTTCGACATTATTTTAATGACTGTTTTGTTTGTCTATGTTGTAGCACTCAAACGGAACTGAGACAACGTTTGTTATATAGGCTACACTGAAAATCCATATTAAATTGGACTAGATTTAGAACAAAAGTGCTGACACAGATTAATCCATGCGCGGTTTTTTGTTTGATTTCAGAGAAGGTCACCTTGTCCAAATTTGTTGGCAAAATTCGAAACTTAATTGCATTAAAGTAGTAGAAAAGGATGGCTGATTGGCTGAACCATAAGCTGGGCCGTTTTATAAGTCTGTGGCTTGTTTAGGCCTATATGATAACAGAGATGACAAAGAAAGGAGATCTATACATAGAAATGTTCAGTACTATATCAGAAGTAAGAAGATTGGTGTTTTAAATTGTAACAGAGTTAAATATTTTGGCAGAAGTGTAGTAAAACAATACTACGTCGAAATTAAAATTCATTGTTCACGTGCCACGACCATTTACATGTACCGGAGTTCACCAAACCACACAGCTTGCCACTGAGTAATTTGGACTGAAGTCCAGTTAATTTCTCAGAGGGACTTTTCACTGGCTTTGCAACAGAAAACCGTATCGTCAAGAGATCCGAGACATAGATCACTCGCAGAACGTTCTATTAGACGCAATAATGTAAATGTCGATTTATAAGGCGCTTGGAACACTATACTAACTGGGTGCCGGGACGATATAGACTACCAACTGATGAACAGACTGACCGTGATGATTAGCACACACCAATGTTGACTCCGTTTCGATCTAGAGATGTTCACACTCGGCGTTGATAGTAAATTTTGAGGGAAACCTCTACAAGTTGCTTAAAATCGCTTGCCATTTTAGTGTAGTATGGTATCACCAAATTTGTGCAAAGAATATTTAAATTTAAGGTCAATCAGAACACCAGTCTTACTCTAGATAAAGAGCTAAGCATATATCGAACGCGTTTCTATGTCATCATATACAGGCGTTAAAACTTTCAAATATGGTCCGTTTTTAGTCCACCCTGTGCGTAACACGCTTTGCAATGCCGAGCAACACGTTAGCACTGTTATACGCAATAAATGCAGCGCGCCTCTGTACAATAAAGACGCGGCACAGTCATCGAAAGCAACGAATAACGAGGAGCGACCGTGATGCCCGATATAGCAAGCATGACAAACGACCTTCCTACATAAGCGGCAGTACGTGTAGCATGTGATGTCATGAATGGAAATGCTCCAGCTGCTAGCTGGCACAGATCACGTGCTCGTCCATTAATCACGCGGCTTCATCAATTCTGTGCTGTCTGTGCGATCTTTGTGTCCTGGAATGCGCTGAAGGTGAAGGTCGGATGAAAGTGGGACGTATATACGCCACGGCTTCACCAGACACGCATTGCTGATAATGACAGTGATAGTCGCCATTTTCATATTTTGTGTTATAGATCTTACAACTAACACTTTCAGTGCTGTCGAGTCGTTCTATCGTGAATAAATACTCGATTCGATATGATAACCAGCAGAATGCATAACAACTAAGCTTCGACGTCGAAATGTGTGGCCTCCGCCATTATAGCATTCACACATTTGTACACATATGACCTTGACCTTTGACCTATGACCTTGAAAACCTGTTCAGCAATTTCCAGTCACATGATGAATATTTAGTTTCATTGAAATCCTTCCACTAAGTAAAGAAGTATCGCGCCACGCGAAATAGGTGTTAACGGACGGACAATTGATGAATGGACGGACGGCCGGTCGCACGACCGCCAAACATTATGCCTCCGTTGCTTATTGGTAGCGAGGGCACAAAATGCGAAGACAGAGAACTACGTAAGTTTTCATAGAAGATTGCCAACTTGTGTTTGTCACTGGATGCCGATGACTGCGTTCATCGGACATCAACACGTGCCTAGCGCAGCGAGCCAACACACACACGTCTTGGCAATCGCTCATTCGCTGCTGCTGGACCTCGCGTACGGAACAGTCTGCCAACCCAGCTGCGAGAGTTGGACATTACGCTCGGACAATTTCGACGAGCACTCAAAACACATCTATTTGGTACCTGACAGCTGCAGCGCCGAGTGACAGTGTTTTTCTGCTCTGTATACAAATTGGCTTACTTGCTTACTTACTTACTATTAGAAAGTAACGCAAGCTAACACACAGCAATGAAGATGGCGGGTACATAACTAACCTCGGACATATACATAGTGAGTCGTCTGGCCGAGAATTGTATTTTGCGGTCCTTCAACCTGGCACGTGTAGTTTCCGCTGTCGCCCCGTATCACGTCTATACACGACGTCGAACAGTAACAATGCGGCGTTGCACGCATGCTACAGAGATCTACTAGGCGCCACGACACCTGCTCAGCTATATTACGGAGCATGCGAAAATTCTGTCATTTGTACCTACTAACGGATCCAGGGGAGGCGCATGGCTCCATGAGATCCAGAAGCTTCTTCAATGTAGCCTAATATGATGCAAGCATTCAGGTCTATCATTCGGAATTTCAGTCTCTTTCAGATTTCTCATGCTCATCGGTTTTGCTTGTGTTTCTATGACCTCCCATGCGTATGCATCGAACGTCATTAGATTTTGCTCTCATTTCTTCTTTTTTCGAACGTCCTCGAAGGTCACCGAACAAAACTCAGCCAAACCTTGCCACATGTTCGGAAGTGAGACAGATTTGAAAATAATCGTTAAAAAATTTGGAGGTCCCCTCTCCCTAAAATATGGACCCAAAATGTCCATTTTCGCGTGGTTTTACGACGACGTGTAAATGCGAATGTCTTTGGAATAAAACAAGATGGAGACAAATGGAAACAATAGACTACGAATAGTTCAACGGTTTTCGATATATTTTTGGCAAAATTTGGTGTAATTTGGTCCATAAATGCCTGGGATCTATGCACGTTTTGACCCACGCGGCTAAATATTTTCCATTTTCTTGATTGCCAGCGTATTTGCACGGAAGTCAGCGAAAGCGAATCAAACGAACTTTACCACACGTTCGAAAGTGAGCTGGATTTGAAAATACACGTCCAAAATTTGCGAATTCGCTCTCCCTAGAAAGTTGGGCCAAAAAACTGTCTATGACGTCCTATAAGCGCGAATGTCTTCGGAATAAAACGTGCTGCATCATGCAGACAGATAAAAAGATTTAAACTACGAAAGGTCTTACATTCATGACGATCGTTAATGGTGATTACTTTACCTTCAATGAGGAGGCCGAGTGTAAATGTGGGACGTTGCGCTTCGAACGTGACACGAAATCTTCCCGTCGACTCGAAAGGTTCGACGAGGTTGCCCATCATGTTCATCTGCGTGCGCTGGTCGAGCTGCGTCTTGATCCAGACGACTGGATTGTCGAACAGGTTGAACGTCTCCATGTAGAACTGGCAGTCGAGTCTCAGACTCTCGCCGGCGTCGACGAAGTACGCGCGGCCTTTTGTCAGCATCCTCGGCACTTCGTACGTCACTGCACATCACGCCATGACTGGCGTTAAGTCGACACCGTATTCGTGCACTAATGGACTGATTAGCGCAAGCAGCATTGCTCTGCCGACAACTCGTGACCAGCATTCTCTATAAGCTTACTTCAGTGTGGCGTGCACATTTCTAGAATTGTACTAAACTTCTGTTTTGTGTGTATGTCATATTACTGTAGGCATATGAAATGTATTCTTTGTGTTACTGCGTCATAGGTTTTAAGACGCGTCTAACGCTGTTACAGCGCGCTATTGTAACGGCCGTTCTGTCTGTCTGTCTGTCTGTCTGTCCGTCCGTCCGTCCGTCGCGCTCGTGAGCTATGCTACACGGTTTTAGTTATCATATCATAAGTTGTCATACACACACTCAGTGATGTATGTATTTTTGCCGAGGTTTGTACATTACACGATCTGAGCCGCTGTACAGTATATAAGATATGCGAGTAATTACTCACCTGCCGGCTTTGTAGAACACAGTATCAGCGATAGCTGGGCACAGATGAAGATCACAGCAGCGTTCATCGCGCTCTACAGCATGTCATCGCCACATGCATTACAAAACTACTACCAAATCATATCTCAATTATGTATGTCAACCATAATCACACGAATAAGCTCTGCCAAGATTGGATCATCCTCTTATTGTCGTATTAGTAATGTATTATGTATACCTAGACTGTGTATTGCCGACGCCAGCAACGACAGCAAGGAAGCCGTGTTTCGTAATCTGCAACTGCGCGACTGGAATTTAAAACAGCGCTGTTTGTCGGGTCGTTCCCGTAGGAATGATGACAGGAAAACCAATCTCACCTGCTGCACAGTGGTCACTCCTTTTATCGCATGTTCTTACGTGTGTCACCGTGTGGATTTTATCGGAAATAGTATGTACATGTCGTCTCGTGTCGAGTGTGACTGTTAACGGGCAGTAACTGTATTTTTTCTCATATGATGATGATGATGATGATGATGTCACTTATATGACTGACATTCGCACTAACCGCAAATGTGCTGTTACATCACTTACATGTCATCGCCAAACAGAAATGTTTTCAGTCTATTTCTGAAGGTGGCCAGCGATCTCAGTTCACCGCGGATGTGGTGGCAAGAAATTTCATAAATTGGAACATGAACAGAAAAACTGCAGTGTCCGTAACTTGTCTTTGTCTGTAGAATGACGATCTCGTAACTATTGGCAGATCGCATGTGACTGCGGCCAGCATCCGATGGTGTCGACGAGCAGTGCTCTGTCAGGCAAACTGCGGCGCCATGAAGACACTTATACACAGTGACTGTTGTCTTGGAAGTGATTCGCTGCCGAACAGGTAGGTAGGCAGTGCAGACTGCACAGAAACTGGCGTCATGTACTCATACTTTGTGGGTCCTATAACGGACGAGCAGCAGCATCACTATTGCAGTCTCTGCCCAAAGCAACACCAACAAAACACGCTGTTGCAGTAGTCCGGTCGGCTGCCGATAAAAGCGTGCACCAGTTTCGTTGTCACCTCTGTATACAAAGACCGAGCTCAGCTCACGCAACTGGAAGAAACATGACCAGCTGAGTGGAGCTGCATGTTTAGCCACGGTGAACTAACCGTCGAGCAGAACGCCAAGGTCATTAGCGACGTCTGAGAACTGTACATGTGGCGTTCGGCAAGATCGACATTGTGCCGTGATTTTATTTAACTGTTGACATATCCCCAGCCAGAGTAGTGCTGTCTCAGTACTGTGATGGCACGGCATACTGACCGCATTGAACTGTGTGTATCGAGATAACTAGCTAGTTGCGACGCCTCTCTCCATCAACTTTGTCACGGAAGTCAGCTTGCATACACACCGGCCGATAATTCTTCATCTTGTTGGCGTCCAATCCCGGCTTCTTCGTTACTGGATTGACGACAGCATGCTACTGTGATGACGGCAGTCGTACATATCGTAGTGAAGCGCTGACCATGGCAGTCACGTACGACAGCAGTACATCGTCCAACTCATTCGGTAAGAAAGTCGGTATCGGGTCGAGCGCTGGCCACTTGGTAGGTGACTGCATTATTAGCCGACGGACTTCATCCTGGCTCAGTTTGCTGTACGGTGACGGTGTGGTTAACGACACATTGGCGGTAGAAGTGGTTGGCGACCGTCTCTGGCTGCGCGGACGGCTTTCACTCTGTAGTCAAAAAAACTGCAAGAAGGCGTCAGCGTCACGAAGTAAAATAAAGCTTACCAAACACTTTCGCCGTAAAATTTTCACGTCGAATCGCGGCCACGTGCCATACTGTCCTGCGTGTCTGCAAAAAAATTTATTCTGTTTTATAGAATAAGTAGTTTCACTAACTGTTCACTTCGAACACGAAAACGTGTTTAAGATGAGTGAAATGCATTAATTGGAGACTGAGGACCCTGCCCGACGTGCGTGTGACCACCAGTCACTAAAGATGCGCTGACGACTGTAGTGATGTTTTTATTAACGAAAACGAAATTATTGATAACAACAACTCGAAGTTTTGATTAACTATAACTATAATTAAAATAAAAACTTCGTTGAAAACTACATTTAATACTAAATAAAATTCCGGATCCAAATACTAATAATAAATAAAACCAAAACTGCCCAAACTGATAATAGAAGAAACATTTAACGTGAACTGAAAATGCAATGTACGCTCAGCACAGAACGACAAGATGGAAGCAAACAGCTACGCAAACTATAATAAACTGGTAATAATTTGTGCGAAAAACACTCGCGTGAATGGTCTTGTGCTATTGTTAACGATTGTCATCGCTAAAAATTAGATACATGTTTGCATACGAGCAACATACCAATAATAATGAGAAAATTAGAACTGAGAACTGTAAGTAATTATTCCCGAACTATGACTATGGCTTAGAAGTTCTAGCTTTAATTAATCAAAACTAAAACTGTAAATAAAGCTGGTGAAGAAAACACTGCCGGGAAAAATACTAATAACAACTGTAACTAAAACTCATCACGAAACTAAAAAAACACACACTAGACGACGGACGACATTCGCGGATGCATATGAGCGTAGTGTTCGTCACCCCACTGCATATAAATCAAGTTTCGGACAATTGGATTAAGCTTACTCGCGGGGATAGTGATTATTGACGGACTGTGCAGGGCGCTGACGGCTCCTGTCACGGCGACCGCGGCCAGTCTGACATTTCGCAGCCTACAGTTGAGCTGTTGAGTGCATGCGCAAAATGTCAAAATTGACAGTGACCAGTGAGTGACCACTGACCAATATCTACGTGATACGTGAAGAAGACGCAAAAACAAACGACGTCGATGATCTGACAGCACCGCATCGGTTCCGACCGTTTATTTGTACCGTACGCTATCGATTATGTCGCCATATCGAACAGTTCAGGATTTTCTCGTTATGATGACAACTGATAGGATCATAAACACCGCGAGTTTAAACACTGTTTATATGTTTGAGACGATTACGCATGCGTATAATTATTTCTCTTTTATTCATCGTTTTCTTTTCTTGTTGTTGATGTTGTCATTATTGCCTCCGCCAAGAAGATTATGTTTGTCCGACGTTCGATTGTCTTTCTGTCTGTCTGTCTGTCTGTTTGCTTGTTAGCAACTTGTTATGTAAAAAACTGCAAGTGAAAATGAAAATGAAAATTTTATCGTACATGTATCTTTGGACACGGCATACCCACTAGATTTTGGAAGTCATCCAAATTCGCCTTTGAATCTAAATGACAGGATTCGCCTTGGCGGAGGTCTCAGTTCTCCGAATGCTCTTGTTGTTTTTGTTGTTATTATTGATATTTTTCATTATTATTAAGGCCCACCAGCACAAAGCAAGGCGTGAATATTGAAGTTAAGCAAACGTATATGGCTGCAACGGAGTTTAGTATCATCATCACCGTCGTCATCATCGTCATCGTTATCACCATCATTACAATCATTATTTCTACTACTTCTGCTGCTATACTATTAGTACCACGTTACCACCATTTGCATACGTCCATCTGACTAAAATGCTTAACTTTTTTTCTAACTTGAAGCCATAACTTTTCGCACCATTTGCACGTCATACAATTTGTCAGCGGTAGCTGTGCAGACATAAATATTGCATCGTGTTACTGGCGCAGCTCCCCTCCTCGTCTGTCGCAAGATGGGTCGGTACGGCGGGCGCTGCATTTACTGCAGAATTATACGGCGGCGGCGTGCGAGGCGGCACTTTCATGCGAGCAGCGCCGGAATGTGAACGAGCGACGATCGTATTGACTGAGCTCGGCGGCGTCGCTGATCGGTCTTCATTGTGAGTAACCAAGCAGCGCATTATGTATACATCGTCCGACTCCAGTCCATGGCTACTGCGCGCACCGTTATCAATCTCGTCAACCAGACAACTTGCTTTATCGTCTCCATTCCACTGTGCATCTCAACCGATCTGTCAGTCGCTTTGTCCTCCTTTGTTCCTCTTTCGTTTTTTTTCTGCGTTCTCTCAGGCCATGGACGCAAGTCAAAGCACTTTCTGGTTTTATAGTACAAGCTTTTGGCTGTTGTTCGTCGTGAACTGCAAGATTCGTTATTTTGCAGCTACACTGTGCTTGAATAGGTGACAAATATCGCAATTAGGCAACATCCAATCAGCGACGGTGCGTTTAAGCGCCGATGCAAAACCTACAGGGTGGGCCAAAAAATCGGACCATTTTTCAAAGTGTATGACTCCTGTATATGATGACGTAGGAAGACGTTCAATATAATTATCAAAACGTTCAGCCCTTTATCAGAAGTAAGACTGGTATTCTGAATGTGGCCATATTTAAATATTCTTTGCATAAGTTCAGAGAAACGACACTACGCCGAAAATACCAATTAATTTAAGCTATGAAAATACTACCATTTTTGATAGCTTGTAACCGTGCATATGATGACGCAGAAACGTGTTCTATATACCAAACTGTTCAATACTTTTTCTGAAGGAAGACTAATATCTTGAGTATTGCCACAGTTAAATATTCTATGCAGGAGTTTGGTAAACCGTACTACACTAAATGATGATTCACCCGTTATTTTACCATTTACACGTTACCGCCATTTTATGTGTTCTCCAACATATTGGATCTCATCAAAGCAGGGTGATCGATATATCAAAACGTTCAGTACTTTATCTGGAGTACGAAGAGTGTTTTTAATTTCACTGCAGTTGGATATTTTTTGCACAAGTGCAGTGAAACGATATTATGCTTAAAACGACAATTCACTGTGTGCGTGTCACCTGTTTTTTATGCACTGGAGTACATGGAAGCAAGAAAAACTTTTCACCGAGTAGTTCAGACCTCGTTCTGATCAGTTCATTACCCAGTAGAGCTTAGCAATTAAAACTGTGTCGTCAAGACTTCCGAGACGTTGATGATCTGAAGCGAGTTTTGTTACACTACTTGGTCGGATAAGTCAGATGCAAGAGAAGGGGTGCCAGACCAACTGCAAAAAGGGTTACGATGGTGTTTGGGGTACATAGTAGACATGTTAAATTGCTGTTGATCTACTGATATTTATAGTCAGCGATAATTGTCAATTTTGAGGGAACTGTGTGTAATAATTGAACGTCATGCTT
>Ga0066192_1000209_pt1 | contig 11123 bp, 8 predicted proteins | sample WorMetvacBELIZE1_FD_58707 | JGI IMG/M metagenome (GOLD analysis project Ga0066192, IMG submission 58707) | Marine gutless worms symbiont microbial communities from Max Planck institute for Marine Microbiology, Germany - Olavius vacuus BELIZE.1... | ecosystem: Host-associated > Annelida >... | reverse complement strand
GGACAGACAGAAATCTCATCGTAAGACCGCGTTGCATTCCATGCAGCGCGGTAAAAATATGGACGTAGGTAATGACTGGCCACCGGACTCGATCGAATCGCTTGTCACTTGTGGTTTCTCATTATCCCTGTGTGGCGGATTCAGACAAGTGGCCACGAAAAATCGCGTTACGAATACACGTAGCTTGAAAATGGATGAAGCCGACTTTTAGGTACGTGTACATAGCGAGATATAGGCTACACGCAGAAGTAAACCGTTATCTCAGTGCCAGTTATTCCATCCGACAGCAATAAAAAACTATGATATTCACAAATTGTGCAAAGCAAAATGCGTGGCAACTCAAACGGAGAATCATTACCTGATGTGAGTATGAGTCATGGGCGTAGATCACGGGGAAGGGGGGACAAGCCCCCCAGGATTTGGAGTAGGGGACGCTAATGCAAATTGTCCTCATCGGATTTTGTCATATAGGTACAAAATGTAGCGTTCTGTGGCGTTCAAAATACGCCAAAATACGTTTTCGGCCGGGGCTCTGCCCCGGACTCCGCTGGGGGAGCTCCCCAGATCCCCTAATCGGCTGGGGCCCTCCCCATACCTCACCCCATTCGGCACCAGCAAACCTTCGGCGCTCGCCACGTGTCCTGCAGAATTCCAGCCAGATCTACGCCTATGGTATGAGTATGTGAACGGAGTTAACGTCCCACTCGACGCATAACGGTTCGTTTCAGAGCGGAGTCCTTGCAGGCTTTGGCAGTGACAAACTAACTTTACAAACTGCGCAAAACGAGCTGCAACTCAACAGAGAATCATGACCGATTTGAGCACGCTTGAGCTGTAGTTGAAGCGAAAGAATTCCAAAGTCATAGCAGACCCACACGCTACAGCACATCTCAGCCGCAAGCACAAGCAAAACTAACACGGACTAAAATTTCACATTTCACATGCAGTATTAACAATGCGCATTTCGACACAAAAATACTCTGCAGCACTTGATCGCTAAAAGCACTCGTCCTTCAACGCGGTTCAATAGTACAAGTCAGCACACAGGCATGCTAGGACTACTCCATACACGTTACAATCACATGTAATCAGAAAAGACTATACACTGGAAATGCGCGCAAACGACGTGCGTGTAAGGTCACATGTTAAACTGAATCAACTTCACAAATAAATAAGCACAATACAGAAGAGCAAAAACATCGCACACAGCTTCCTTTGCTTTGAAATATAAAACATGCAGCGTGTTCGACGTAATAAAAACCAGCCGCGAGTCGCAAGAAACAGAAATGAAATCATACCCTCAGCAGCTGCTAAAGATTCATAAACACCTGCTATGACAAAATGAACAGATCTGAGATTCGCAAACGTCGTATGCAATAACACAGCGTTGAAAATTGTGCAGCTTGCTTCCAACATCCAGTTTCACCTAAACAGTCGTGTAGGCAGCGCTGAGTGCCCTAACAGCCCCTCGACACACAAACGTTTGGCCCCAGTGAATAACTCTTTGGCAGGAAGTATGTACCACAATTTATGACTATTCTGATGTCACGAAAAGGCATTCTCCAAGCCATGCACGAAAATTGTTCGCAGGCTGTAGCTCGTGTTTTGCGGGGAAATTAAAAGCTTTCACTGTGATGCAGAACAGGAGGGGAACGGCAGGGGAGATTGCCACAACAGCATAATTATTATGTCTATAGGTCTGCACCTCGATCAATTTAACTAATAATGCGAGGCTAGTTGATTGGTTGGCGTTTAATTAATGAAGGCAATGGTTGATTGAGTAAGGCTTAACGGTCTTAGGTCTTAATGAAGGCAAAAATCAAAACATCAATTACCCACAAATGTTACATAAAATATAACAAAACAACTAAACCAATACCAACGACATGCTGCTGTGCCCGAATATTGCAACTAGTGATGCAACGACATCCAGTTGCAAACTCATCTTCTTCAACCAGTCTTTCAGAGACATTTCTTAAGCTCACAACAGATGAAGAAGCCTCTCCAGCCAATCACTTGGCAATGGTACTGATAGAGCATACCGACAATCAAGACAAACACAAAAATCCCAAACAACTAAATGTGGCAAACCAAACTGACCCCCGTTTATCGTATTATTATTAAAATGTACGGATCAGAGTGATGCTTGAAGCAATATGCTGAAGGAGCACGTGACACAACCACGATGAAGAATGTATCGCCGATGTTTACGTTAATACAATCATAGCTGAGATAAACTGCTGCGTCAGCTCAGTGATTGTCAAAGCTTGAGAGATATACAAGAACGTCTTCATCTCTCCCTGGAAGTTATAAAGTGCTGTCCGAATGGATACTGGCAGAATCTTCACATCCGGCCCAGAAATGCATCGTAGCTATTCAGAAAAATATCCACAGGACCTTTAGCGGGATAATGAATGATGCAACTCTCTAAAAACAGAGTAAAGAGACCCAAGTCAAAAGGATATGGTTACACTGCTGGCATATATGAGAAGTATAACGATCGAGTCCACAAAACTAATATGGTGGCAGAGAACCCACTGGAAAGTACCACGGTCACATATACAAGTCTGCTACAAGTCTGCTCTTGATAAATCTAAATGTCCAGCAACGAATGTCAAATTCTATTCATCTGTAGTTTAACCACACAACCTCTATTCACAACAGACTTATTATGCAAACTACTGCACAAGACCCTTGCAAAACAATGAAGTTTCCCAAATACTTGTCGAAATATTATGAATTAGAAGTTTCACACAAAACTCTTGCCAACACGAACTCTTCCACTAGAATGCACTCAGAACAGCTCAGTTCACCCCACACAACAGACACTACCAGTCTAAGTTACTAACTCACACACAATCTGCTGCAGCATATAAACTATGTAGTCATAAATTCGTTGTACGCCACATTCACAAACTGCAACAAAACAAAAGCAATACAAAACAACAAACCGCAAAAGTATAGTATAGGCAATCTTAACAATAGCCTGAAAACGCCAGTGTGTCTTGGTCAGCGAGTAACATCAGAACTTTACCCACGATGAGCACAAGTCGCATGCTACATGCATTTCTACAGGTCTACAAAAGATGCACTGACTGCTAGTAACCAGCAACATCTGAAGTTTTCTTGCGATGACAGAACATTAGTGTACAAACAAGGTAAAAACCGAAAATATCAACTTGTCCACAACACTATGAAACGATATATACAAGGTATTAAAAGCTAGGTCAACATGCTGCTATGCTCAAATATTGGAAGAACAACTCGACTGCATCATACTACTGGCGACATTTTGTCACAAACATATCATCAAACAGAACAAAAACAGCGAAAAACACAAAAGTAACATTTCCACCAAAGTGAATATGCACACCTGGCACCTCCACAGGCATAGGCGTAGCCAGGATTCTGCACCCACTGCACCCCCCCTGGCTACGCCTATGTCCACAGGCAACATAAAACACAGACTTCACATAAGTCCGAGATACACGTATAACGTTGAACTTCTTTGACAACACATTTTGACATTTCTTTGATTATCGTTGCCAAATGCAACTGCCAAACCGAAACAAATGCATAACAACCTTGTGCGACGTACACCACCATTTAACTGATGTTTTCTTTTAAGCACATACACATATACCAGTAGCGCCACGAAGTCTTTTGACATTCTGGCGCTTTACAAATCTGATTATTATTATTATTATTATAACAGCCACTGTGTAGGCTTACGTGGACAAAAGACGACAAGCATATCTTCGGACATCAGTGGAGTGACGTTTATACAGAACAGGTTCCCTTTCTGATGCTAAAGTAACCATCAGCATAACCAATGGGTTAGAATTATTTTTTATGCGAGCATAAAAATAACCATAAAATGCATAAAATATGGTGACAGTTCTGTCACAACGTCAATGTATTAACCAGGATCCCAATACAAAAATCTCGACTACGCCTCTCCAGCCAACAGCATCAAAGTGACATAAGAGTTTATCATCCCTCTCGACACTTAAAAGATCATTTACAAGACGAGTTGGTTCAAACAACAATGTCAAAACACTGAACGCAATTAATACTCACAAATTAATAACTGTAGTGGCACTCAATGAAATTCAGTAATCATACTTCTGTGTGGTCCCACAGCCAGCACCGGGGCCTGGATCCCATCATCAAAGATTTGGCCCTGTAGAACGTTTGGCGACAGTAAATAATAAAATTAACTAAGTTATACCGTCATATTTGGACAAGAAACGAAATACATCCATTCTGCTGTAACAAAAGGCAGTTCTGCAAGCTCAAATACATACCAAAATAGTTTGCAGCTAGGGATTTGTCTCAGACCTGAATGGAGCAGTTTACAGCACTCCCAAGTCTTCTAGCTACTTTTAGTGAGGTAACCAGGGACAGAAAGAAGTCCTGTGCTACAGCATCAAATATTTGGCCTCACTAATGCCATGCCCACAAGTCTGCTGCTGCAAGATGCAACACAAACTACAGATGCAGGCAAAACACATACAATAGAAGCTACAAGTGATGCCAAACTGGTGATCAAACCTTCCATCATATGCATCACATCAGTACAGTCACCAACCATTCACAATATTGAACTGGCACGAACAGAAGAACAACCACTGAACACAATACACACTGTGCTAGGCACACACTTCTAATCCACAAACAACAGGGAATACGGTACGTTACTCTTAACAAATATTACTCCAACACCAGTCACACTCAGGGGCGTCTATGTCCCTCTACATAGGGTACACAAACCCAAAATCCTACTCTTCCTTTTGCTCCCTTGCCTCCCTCACATCATACATTTCCCCATTTTCACCCTTCTCAAACTGCCTTCCATTCAATTCCTGTCCCCTTACCTACCCCCTAAGCCAGTCCCTTCCTTTCTGCTTCCCTCTGTTGCTTCCCTAGTTACAATAGTTACAATCGTCCACAGACGCCCCTTTACACACTGTTGATTTCACACAGCTTTGACAAGCAAATGAAAACGTACAAAAATAACACTGCACACAAGTTGCAGCAGAACAGAAAACAACACGATAGACTATGCTATGATCCGAGTTCTGAGAAATGGAGAAATGTTGTTGTTTCAGCGAACACGATGTTTACACCATTTGGTGACGTAACAGTACACTAAAATACTTCTAATATACAGCAAATATGAAGCCGGCAATAACAACAATTGCTGTGTGAACTGTCAATTATCTTGGCCATGATTTGATTAACACCTCTCATCATACAGAACTGATTATCAAAGATTATCGTGGCCCCAACAACATGCTTGTTGAATACAGGAAACAGGGTGCAGCAAAAAAGATGTATCGAGCAACAGTAATTAACTGTTATATTTACATTAATATACACATAATATTGCTGGACAAATTGACAGTGAAAGTATTTGTTTGTCATCACTGTTGATGGTGATCACCAAATGCAGAAAAGAATTTCTCCTTTAATGGACCGGTTGGTTTCTTCTTCACCGGCGGTGGTTTGGACTTCGGTCTGTCGGCTGGTGATTGTTCCAGCTTTGTCGTAGTCTCTGGTTTTTCCGCAGCAATTACTGTAACACCCGACGGATCATGTTTCTGACTCAACAGCTGTAAGGCGGCTGAGTGGGCAGCTAGCGAAGGCGGTGGTCGATGTGGCAGAGGTTCAGTAAATGATGTTGCTGCAACAGAAGCGGCATGCTTGTGGGTAGCCAGAACCAGACGTGAAACGGCCGACTGCGAGGAAGTGGCTACAGCCGAATCGGACGACCTACGTTCAGCTGCGGAATGATGACTCTTGATGACTTCCGGCAGCTGTGGTGAAACTGTGACAGCAGGTGCAGCGGATGTTGGACTACTAGTCGGCCGAGGGGATGCAGTAGATGCTGGACGCAGCTCTGACGGAGAAACAGATGTTGTGGACTGTACAGCTTCATCAGCCTGTGCAGAAGAAGCCAGTGACGATGAAACAGGTGGAAAATGAACAACATCTGGTACTTCAGAGGCAGTAGCTACATCCAGGGCAGATGGCGAGCTAGACGAAGCAGCATCAACTGTCAACCCAGCAGCCGCTTCAGCAACCGGATGTGCTACCTGCTCAGCTGTTACCAGCTCTGATGATAACACAGGACACAGATCAACTGGCTGCTGAGCAACCTCGGCCTCAAAAGAGTCAGACGCTAGCTGCAATTCAGCTTCAGACAGAGCAACAGCTTTACCATCCGAGCAAACTTTCTCCGACAAATCTGGAGCATCACATAAAGGAAGCCCCAACTTGCCGCCAGACTCCAGTTCAGCTAACTCGCACGTCGTTTCTGCTTGAAAAACTGGTAGCGGGTGACCGACGACGAGATCACTTGACTTCAATTCTGAAGAACGATCGTCATTCTTAGAATAATACCCAGAAGATGATACTTCTGATGTACCAGTGGCAGACTCAGCATTCTGTTGAGAATGGAACTGCACTGCAGGTTCCTTGGTGCCTGTACTGCAGCCGTCTGAAGTCGAAGTGCTTGGCACGGTGACACTGCAAGGACGTACAGCCCCGGTAGAAGATGCTTCATGTAACGGAGATTCACGTCCCAATGATAAGGCTGGCAGGTTCTCTAGTGGCAACTTGCATTCGTTATCTGCAGAGACAGCAGTCACCGCAGATGGCGGCGACGGCAACAGATCAAAGCTGAAATTGTCACATTCAAGAGCCCGCGTAATTTCCACTGGCGTATGAGGAAACACTTCGTCCACGCCTGTGCCGTCTTCTCCAGAAACCGACGAACGACCGGGTGTCCCACTCTTCTTAATTGTGCCATGTTCGGCACTTGCAAACATCTCTGCACTGGTCAGCGGCGAACACTGAGCACGGGCAGTTGCTGCATTTTCTGACGTGGTCGGAAGGTTGAGAACAAGGTCGGGTGTGGGTTCCAACCACGCCGACAATGACGAACTCCTTAATGACTGTTCCTCGACAGTGACACTCAGACTCGAACTACTTTCCGGACACGGCGAAGCACTTCTTGTAGACCTTTCGCTGGTCATCGGTTGTGTCTCCTCACTCGTCACAGCGGCACTCAATATGTCGTCTTTGCTGGATGCAGATCCGAGACTGTCAGCCGATGCATAGCCTCCTCGTGATAGGTCAGAACTGGTAGAAGAGCATGAAGCCAACACAGTAGGACTGGGTGGCATGGCTGTTGGCAGCTTCAGTCCTCCAGCAATGTTTGGCTGAGAGATCGATCGATCCAGCGGCTCAGTGTCGCCAACTGGTGACAGTACTGCTCCGCTAGTCGTGCTCAAAGCTTTCGACGGGAGAGACTCCGTCGACATTCGCGTAGGTCCGGACCATGATTTATCACCCTTATCCACCATGTCCCTGTTAAACAACACATATATGCAATCCTTATCATTACTCATTCTGTACCTATAGGCCTATTACATTAGTATGTACCCTGTGAGCCATAAAAAATGTGCCACTTTGTTTTTGACTATAACTCTGGCATTACTTTTGCAACTGTTACACTTTTTACACCAGTGCATACAGAAATGAATACTCTAGAGCAGACTAAAAAGTAAAATTTCACACAGCAGCAGCACTAAATATTTGGGTGTTAATGCTGGTTGCAACCAGCTACGGTAAGTGTAGCAAAAACTGACAATGATGACTTGACTTATGCCTTTTCGCATCACAGACTTCAGCTAAGAAAATTTTAAAAAATTGAAACATTATCAGCATAACCAGAACATTAGTTAGTGTCTGATTACACAAGACAAATGGCAGCTTCATCACAACTTTGTACAGCACAGCAGTTATAAAAATATACAGAACGTAACGAGCATAAACTCTGTAAGGAGCATGAAATGACCGAGCGATGCAAGCGATACAAAACATACCTAGTCTGCACAGCTACGTATGTATGTGGAATTAGTCCGGTGTGTCCACCACTGCTGCCTCTCCACCACTCACTGCTCATACGAGTGTGCAGGTGCACAGTGTCACCTTTCTTCAGTGACAATTCTTTCTCATTACGAGCACGGAAGTCGAACAGCGCGACAGCTTCTTTCTCCGTCACATCCAACTCTACAGTTTCAGTGCCCAGGTATTACATGGCAATACAATTTTGAGATGCTATAGATAAAGGTTAAACAGAAGAGTTAAAGGAAAGAATATACGAAGGCAGCAAAAAAAACAGCTAAAGTTTTCTAAAAAAAACTGCCAAACAGAAAACGGCCTACGCAGGACTTGGACTAAGAGGAAGCAGTGCCGTTTTAATATTGGAAGGCAAAATAAGTAGGATTAGAGCATGAGGATGCCCAAGATAAAATGGATGAATGACATCAAAGACAGCGTTGTTGGAAAGCATCAGCGCATCTAGTTAGAGTACATGAACACAGAACAGTAGCGTACGCTGATAAGAGCACACTGGCAGACTGTTAAAACATGCCTTTTAAAACCGGTTTGGACATTCACAGTGAAGAGAGAACAATTACCAAGAAATATGACAGCCAAAATGAAAACTTCTGAAATTGCTGATAGATAAAGAAACAAGCATCTTCAAGGAGAGACCACAGTATGTCAAATGAGGCATAGGAGATGCTACACTGTGCACAGCGATATTCATGTTCTGTGAAGGACTTGCTGTGTTGTAGCTCTGTACGTGGTACTGTTGAACTGTGTGTTCGTACCTGCTGACCAGGTAAAATAGCTGGTCTAGTGAAAGAATGTATATTGTTTAGAGATGGTCTGCTACGCTTGCCGCTTCGGTGACTTTACGGACATTGTGTATTATTTGAGCACGCGTTGATTGCACTCTGCTGTCTGTCTTTCTCTCTCTCTCTCTCTTTCCATTTTTGGAATTGGTGTACAATTTATATAATAAATAAATGTATTACTATTGTCTACAGAGTGGCATTACAACACACCAGTGGAGAACTGGCCATAGGCGTAGCCAGGGGGTGTACTGGGTGCATGTGCACTCCCAAAGTAGAGAAAATTTTTTTCTGGGCCAAATTTACAGGGTAAAGTTGTAAGTGCACCCCTAGGCAGAGAGTGCACCCTCTGAGGCAGATCAAGAGTCAAATTTTTTTAAAGGAAATTGGGGAGATCTGGACGGTTGGAGAGGTTACTTAGGTAGTTTTAGCATGTGTTTTGAGCATGCCGACTAAAAAAGGTCAACTTTTTTTGGGGGGGGGGAAGTGCATCCCAGACAAAATTCTGGCTATGCCCATGGAACTGGCATTGACAGCCTAAATGTTCACAAAATGCATGCAAAGTCAAGTCCAACCGAGATATCTAAAGGTATCGGTCAGACTACATCAAACAGTACATACATAATAAAATACAGCTAAAGAAGATATGACACCACAGCAGCACAATAAGTCATCCATACCATCTTCACTGATAGCTCCTTCAAGACCAGCATCTTCCAGCAAGCTGTCCAATGAATCCTCCACATCTCTGTTACATCAAGTACATGCATCACGTGATACAATCCAGAAGCAGCAGTATTAAACAATTACAGGTAAGTAGCATCACTAATTACCAGTGAGCATTTGTGAACAGCTACATCTTCAGTGTCGCCACTATGATGTAACCTAAACAATCAAGGACTCTCTCAAACATTCCACACTGTCAAAGACATACTGGTCCACTAATGCTAATCAATCAATCAAAAGACATTTATGTCATAATGTGCATAACTAGCTACAATGTCAACCAACCTGCATCATTAGATCCAGGTAATCACAATATTGAAAGTATTACTGCAATTAATGTAGTTGTAGTTGTGTGACACCAGGAAATGTATCTTACGGCTGGTGGTTATTTTCACAGACTTTTCAATCGTGGGAAATGATACTGTAAGATTGAATGATTTTACAGGATGAGTGACAACCTCTGTACTGTCCTACTCCACACTTAACTCTATGCTGACATAAATTTGACAGTTCTATAGTACAATGCTGTCTACTATATTCACATGTTCCCTGGATCTATGAAAAAGTCAGCCAACCAATGGTAAGCAGAAGGAAGTGATCATAACCACAAACAACAATCCAATAACAAAAATAGACCATCTGACTAAAATATGTTCGGCAATAATAACACATCAGCTGCCACTCAGCTGCAACAAATTCAGCCACTCGTTACATACAGTGCTTAACTCAGCAACAGGTAATGTATCACATTTGTTCACTAAACATCCAGAAAGTACAGTGACGAACTGAACTAGTGAAAGTAATACTCACCCCTCATCTTCAACCATGCACTTCTCATACACAATTCCACTGTCAACAGGGAATATTTTCTCGTGGTAGACGATGAGGATGCGAATGAGCTCATTAACGTAATTCTGGTTGCGCACTTGGTCGTGATCTGGTGGCATTGGCATCAACGTTGGACCAAAACAGACCGACAGGTTGTGAGCGTCCATCATGTTCTCGTCACTCGACTCAGACAAGCTGTACAACAGCAGCTCTGAAGTTATGACCTTATGACAGTACTATTATCATTACGTGTGTAAGACACCTTGTCCAGTCAAGTGATAAGACAAGGCACACAGTCTCTTTTAAACATAAGACACTAACCATTCAATGAAGATGTCACACTGTCGAAGGTTTGATTCCTGGCACTCCAAGTTCACACCTATGTGCCTCTGTCACGAAGCAGTATAACCTAGTACTGGCCAATTAGCCGCAGCTAGAAAGGTGACCACAAGTCTCTGGTTGCACTGGTTACACGCCAGAATTGGTAGTATATACATAATTTGCTCAATGGCCTAAGAAAGGCAAACGAGCACTCCACCTATTGTCCAGCAGAATCAGCACCGGTCCTCGGTGGCTCAGTGGGATAGACCACTGAATAGGCCACAGTGCGTGCTGGCCTGACGGGCTGAGGACTCTTGCCGGCCTGGGTTCAAATCCAGGTCTGGAAGGTTGTTTTTCAGCTCGATTGGACTAGCAGGCATGCTAGGAGATTAAATTCTCGGACAGGCATAGAGGGTCTGCTTGTGTCCTCTCTAAACTGTGACAGGCAATTACACACAGGTTTAAAGGCACTTCAGCTTATAATGGATGCCGGCTGTAGGGATAACAGATGGACCGCCTCCTTGTGCATGTCACCACCAG
>Ga0066192_1000208_pt1 | contig 11150 bp, 12 predicted proteins | sample WorMetvacBELIZE1_FD_58707 | JGI IMG/M metagenome (GOLD analysis project Ga0066192, IMG submission 58707) | Marine gutless worms symbiont microbial communities from Max Planck institute for Marine Microbiology, Germany - Olavius vacuus BELIZE.1... | ecosystem: Host-associated > Annelida >... | reverse complement strand
AATCGGGCAGTGAATTCCAGACTGTTGGTCCGGCTACAGAAAAAGCATGGGTCCCAAAGGGCTGCGTCGAACTCGTGAAACTAACAGTTGATGACATCTGGGAGATCGCAGATGCTGGCAACCAGGAACTTCAGAGACTGGCACGCAATATTTGGCGAGGTATTTACTAACAGAGTACGGAATATCCCATATCATGGCCAACATGCTAAAGCCACGGTGTTTAAACTACCTGACTATCGGAAATATCCAAAAATATGACAAACCAAAGGAATATGAGCATTAGTTGTATCACACACCACACAACACTTAACAAACTTTTGCCAGATAAACAAGCATTTGCCAAAACGCAAGTCCTCCTGGCCTCGTTAACAGCAAGTACTGGCACCATCTAACTAAAGACTTAATATGGATTATAAAAAGCAGGAATTCGGCAGCACGATACCGCTTCGAAAGTCTTGTGACTTGCAACAATTTGTGATGACATTTACCTGCAGTTGAGACCGGGCAAATTTTTCCGAGTTAATAGTAGCACGGCGGCCATTTGCAGCAGATGTGTGCGAAGCATCTTGTCGCTGGACGGAATCTCGCTGCTGATGCCATGGTGCTTGTGAAGCTTTTATCACATTACCAGCAGGCACCCGGTGTTCCACCATGGACCTAGGCATCCCAGTACCATGTCTCGAGCCTTCAGCTCCCGGCACATTTGCACGGGTCTCACGTGGAGCTGTTGGACGCCGTGGAATGCCAGGACTCAACTCCTTTGGTGAACGCAACTTGGGGCTTCGGACATTCTGACTGTTCACGGCACGTTTTGTCCCACTACGTGAACTATGTACACAAAGGCAATCCATACACGAAAATATCAAGTTCTTTACCTGCAGTACGACTTGTTTTAAATGTTGAGAACCTTAAATGCTGATGCATACATTCAGAGAAACTATACTATAAAAAAAAACATACAATATCTCGATAACAATCTATATTATACTGGCATAAATTTTTTAATGTATTACGAAAACGTCTAAAAATGATTGTAAATGGTTATACAGTTATCTCAAAACAAAAATACGAAACAGTGGTGTACAGTGAGTGACAATTCTTGCAAAATAAGTTTCAAAGACATTCAACAGCTCACCTTGTCGTGCTACGCTGCGAGTTGCGTTTATTTCTCATCACAACACCTGCATCACTGTCGTCACTCTCACTGTCAGCTGACAACTGCGCTCTCTCAGTCATTCTGACGTAATTTCTATCATTTTTCAGCACTGTGCGATGCTGCACAGCTGCTGGCTGTTTAATAAATACAAACAAATGTCAATGAATGTGGCAATTTTCAAAGCTACTGTTTCAGTTCAGTCAATTGTTTAACTTCATACCACACATCTATCAGATCATTCCAGTCTTTGCATGAAACAGTGAAGTTTGCTACATTAATATAAATATCCTTCTTGCATCAAATATGCTTTGCTTAAAACAGTAACATACAAAGTACATCAAAAGTCTGCTTTTCTCAGACTGAGTAGTAAGTCCATAATTAAACTGGATGGTCCTCGACTGTGAACCATCACTCGGCATGCCTCTGTCAGAAAAGTGCATTTTTGGAAATGTTGTCTGTGACCTTGAAATGTCAACAGTGTCAAGTGGACCTGGTAATGGGCAATTATGACAAGTTTTATTAAACTATGTTAATGTGTTCCAGAGAGAAGTGAGAAAATGCCTATCAGAGTGCTTATGTGACCATATCTGGTCCTTGCCGTGACCTTAACCGTTGACCTTTTGAAGTCAAATCTAATCAGCTCGTCTTTGTCTCCAACTGCACCAAAGTTGAACATTTGGTGAAATTCCCACAACCGGTTTTTAAGATATCGTGGTAACAAACTTTTAGTACGTGACCACAAACACACAGATGGACAGCCAGAAAACATCATGCCTCTGGCATCATTCTAACAGTGGCAGAAGCATAAAAATGCATTTTAAAATAAAAAAGGCTCAAGTAACTTACTAATGCAATTTTTACATAATAATAATCTGTAACATAAAGACAAAATTGCCAAACAAGTAGCGAGAAAGACGGTGAGCCCAAAATAATCAGGAACAGAGTGCTGAAGAAAGAAATGTGGATGGCGGGCTGCAGATGGAAGATGAAAGTGGCAGAAAAAGACTAAATTTGCTAAGAAAACCTGTTGCATTGGAAGTATCAAGGCAAATCAAGTATCAGTAAGTGCTAAGACACATTGAATGCTGTAAGTCAATAAAGTGCACAGACTTGAGCTGGCTGATGCTGCAGCACCTCATCTCCATCACTTTCTGCCAAAGCTTCATCTTCACTATCACTCAGACTGCCGACATCAAGCGACGCGTCATTCTCTTCATCCGATGAAATACTTTCACGTGGAACAGCTGCTCTTGGCTTCAGGGTTTCATCACCACTGCATCAACAGTTCATCATCATCATCATCAACAAATGTACATTCCATTAGAAACCAAGCAGGCAAAGATAATAAGGAATGCATGAAAAATGCTGTTGGATTGTGTTAAGAATCTGCACAAAACAAGAATCTCAAGATATCACAGCAGGCAGATGACCAGTTTCACTACAGGAGATTGCAGAAGACAGAAGGTGGTGGTGGCATCAGTAGCTGAAACCAGCTAAATGATACCACCTGACCTAACCTGACCGCCTCCATGTATATTCACTATGGTGCGGTTCGACCGAGCTCAGCATTAGTGATACACCTAGTGGTCACTCAACATTCACAGATAATATCAGCACAGCGCAATATTACATCTTACATCACAGTTGCTGTTAATCTTACTGTCAACATCACTACAAATGATGCACAAAAGTAAGCAGTAGCTCAGGTATAACATAAACATATACAATAATACGAACTTCATACATTAATAATGATAAGAAGAATAAATAGCAATAAAGGTACATAAAGACACTAATGCCATGTGCACAAGCAGTAATGTGAATGCCAAGGAATAAACTATGCAGCTATAAACACATCAATATAAGCCCCCAGCCAAACATCAGCTTACACTGCATGACTACAGATACAAGGCCAGTGCATTGAATATTGTGTCAGTTTCTCACTGTACTAATGTGCTAATTAACACCAAATTTACACCAAAAACACCAACGTCACCTGCACTGACTTTCCTCGGCACTACTTGCGGAAATAAATGCGTTCTTTTCCAAGCAGAACTTGATAGATGGTTCATGCTGTAGATGCTCAGAACTGACATCAGAATTCTGAGTCTGAACTAAATCATCGACATGTGATGATGAGGCTGTTGACTGTTTGTTCTCTGTTGATAACTGGAGATGTGATCTCTGCCGAATGACCTTGTACAGACTCTGATGCTGTGGGCCACCAGCTGCAGCAGCTGTTGAAACTCTTGCATCCACAATTACTGCACCGCTTGTTTTATTGTTTGCCATGGGAGTTACTACTGGCTTGTCAGCCGCTGCTGGACACACTGCAGCTGTGTGATTAGACGTCACAGGCATCTGTGTCGTATATGTTTTTACGATGGACTGACGAACTGCCAATGGCTCGTCTGGCAGGTGAGCCACTGCACCGTCAGATGTCAGTTCAAAACCCATTGCAAGCAGGTTGTTCTCCACCTCTGTTGCACACACAATAATCTCAAACAACATACGACAATCACAAATACATATTAAACTGTGCCATACCGAAGCACAAATCTGCATGCTGCCACCGCCTTTCTTAGAGACATGGACTCGTCCTTACAGCATTTGCTGCACGGTGAGTTAATATGTCTCACACGGGGGTGTTGCCTTGAAATACTAAAAATAGCTCTCCAGATGGAAGGTCAAGGTCAAATGTCACCAAAATTTAATCATTTCTGGAGTTGACGATGACACATTCCCACCAAGATGAATCAATTTCTGATCAATGGCTTCTTTGTTTTTGTGTGCACAGACACACAAACACATGCACAAACACACATTCTGACACATGAACAGACACCACTAAAGACAATATCTAGTTTACCTACTTAGCACAGCATAGCTGGTGCACACCTAAGAATGTTCCTCATCAACAGATAAAGTTTAAAACGTCACTGCCCATTGTAAATAAGCTACAGATTAACCAGTCAATGTTGCAAGAAAACATTTCTCTGTTTGTCACCTGCGTGACTTTTAAAACTTTAGTTGATGTGATACCAAGAGAAGGGATGGAAGTGGGAAAAAAAGACTCATCACCAAGCACTTTCATCAGGTGATACTGATACATAACTCCCCGTCATGTTGTACTTTCAATTTGTCATTTCTGCTTTAGTGGTTATGACTATCTTAAAGACTTCCGAGACAGGCGACCCCGGCTATAAAGCAATAAAACAAGCAATAAAACAGTAAAGCTTTAAGCTATGAAGAAGCTCCTTGTTAATTAATGTCAAGTACATTCTATAAACTTTGTGAAATAGTCTAAATCATTAAATAACTGATTTACTGAATAACAGCATAATTCCTTTTAAGACTGTAAATTTTAACACTTAATATACACACCACTGGCAAGCTGTGTAGTAACAGTAGAATTCTTTAGAGTTGACGGTGTTGAGAGAGGTCTTGGCTTCGACTGACCATTTCTTCCAGGTGACGGCAGATGTGACATGTCCAGCTTTGGTTTTCTCCAGGATGCAGGAAGAGGAGGGGCAGGTGGTGGTACGCTCACACTAGCTACTGCCTACACAGCACCATCCATTAAAGGTACACTATGTGCCAATCACAGGCAAAGGATGTAAGTAAGTAAGAAAATTAATACACGACACCTAAAACCATGTAGTCACTATGCGCCACAGCCTCAGTTACACAAACGCGACTTCGACAGATGCCTAAAGTGTGCATATTATCCACTAAATGCAGTGAAGCTGACAGCATGTTCCACAGCCGAGGATCAGCAACAGTGAATGACGTGTCACCAGACGAGTCTTGGTCCACGACACAACATGTGAACGTGGCGGATGACTGTAAGCGGTGACTGGTGTCAGACAGTAGTTGACATTCATCTGAGGACAAACACGACAGTGCCAGACCATGCAGTGTCTTGAATGTAAGCATGGCAATCTTGAATTTGTTCTGGCATCGGGCGGGCAGTCAGCGCATTTGCTCAGAATGGGTCAAAAGTGTTCATGCCAACCTGTCCGCGTTTACCTATCAAACTGGCTGCTGCATCCTCTACTGAGTAGAGTCACTGATACAGGTTGTCTGTGATGCAGTACAATATAAGCAAACAACTAATACAAATGCAGCTCAACTTGAACATGGAAAGGTCTGTTTTTAACACGTTCAATTATGTTCAATTGTGTCTGCTGCATGGCACTCACATCTTGTTGGCTTCTGTGCAGCTGTCAACAATTTTTTTCACTATCATTAGCAGAGATAGTACCGAAACGGATACTGGTACTGTTCCAGGCCGGAACAACGTCTATTTGGTCCGCTCTCGGAACATTTTTCATTCCAGAGCCGAACTACGAGAAGCATTTTCGCTAGATAATTAGTGTACAATATAACTATACTGCAAACAACTCATTGACAGCACGGTTAGTTCTAATGACTTGTAGATAGGTTACATATAACATTATCGAGTGGTATGTGTGCATACGATAACTAATCATTAGATGTTTTGCCCTATTCAGGAATTTGCGAAAAACACATACAAACACAAACACTTTCCTCAACCAGATCTACATGGATTAGCCTCCGAAGATAGCCAAGAGACCGCAGACTGGTTGCCCTTTCTAACACTGACCAAGGTCAGCACTGCAGAGAAAAATGCCAAAAATATTGCTCAACGAACCAACTAAGCTGAGCAAAGCATCTATTGTACAAGAACATCACAATGTCATAGACTGTTAGCAGGCAATGAAGGCAATGCAAATCAATAAGAATATTGGCTATGTAGGTTGTAGAGAACAAAATCTATGGATTAAAAAATATGAAACAAATACAGACTACAACAGATATCTTCATTGTCAATTCAAATCATGTTATAGGCCATAGTTACAACTGCATACTTAAGTGCAATGACGTGAATAACATACGGCTCGATTTTATCATAAAAAATCTACAAGTTATGTAAGATTCACTAATATACCTGACTGTGAGTGCTGTCTGATTTAGTCGATGGCACGCGAACTGCAGCAGCAACCACATCTGTCTGTTTTTCAGCCAAAATACCATTTCTCCAGCGGTTTTCCAGCACCACCAAATCCTCAGCACGCTCTTTGCGTGACTTCTCCGTAATCTCATTCTGTTTCCAGTTTTCACACATTGCTGTCAATTTCTGCTGAATTTCTAACGTCGCAGGACCCAGCTTTTTCCACGACGGTTGCACAGCTCTTGGCTTTGTTGGAGATACCTTGCGTGGCAATGTTCGCTGTCGGACTTCACCATCTTTCAGTGGAGGAAATGACATCTTACCATTGTCATCAGACGTACCTTTTGTAACTGGGACTGAGACAGAAGCCTTTCCAGCAGGGGCACATAAAGACATGATAGTCTTTGGCTCCACCACATCAACATGGCTATCCTTATCACTTGTCACATGCCTGCGAATGCCTCCAGCTTCGCTGATTGTCTGTAACTTTTCTCTTGATGCAGAACGCTGGCTTGATGTGGAAGGTACATCCTCAGCAGAAGCCGTCTTCTTCTTCCATGCGGCGAGTCGGGCCGCAACTGGCTGCTTGGTTGGTTCATTGACATCACTCAGTCGACGATTTCCACCTGGCATCTCGGCTGAAGCAGCAGGCTGGGAACTGGCACTAGCATCAACTACAGACACATTGCTTGAAAGCCTGTTCGCTGTAGCAGATGACTCACGGGATTTCTTGTTCACCATTTCACCATTCTCGGACTTTACATGACTGTTCCGTGCTACTGAGACTGCACTCTCATTTCTTCTGTCATCATTTCGACCCTGTTTAGTGACAGTAGTCAAGGAGGTCTTTGACACAGAGTCCCACGATGCCTCCCTGCTGCTGGCAGATCCACGCTTGACAAAAGTAGAAGAGGTCAGCATTGTGGATGACTTGCTGTCCATTGCTGTAGATCGGCCGGCTGATGCAGCATTAACTGGCTGCTTCTGCTTGAACTGTGAATGCTGTACTTTCTTTGACGATTCCACTTGTCTGCACGCCAAAAAAAGCACAGAGTTACTACATAAATGACGAAATGTAGCAAAAATCACGTAAATGAAAGGCTGTACCTTTAATTAATAGCAGTCATGTGACCGCTGCAATAAAGTTACTAGAGGGCACAGCAATGCCCCAATAATTAACCAACTCAAAATGTCATTGGTGACCTTTGCAGGAGAACGGCAGTAGGTCACCTCGTTCTTAAAACTTCCACACCTAGCACTAGTAGGCCAAGTGTGGTTGTATTTTTCATGCTGCGGCTGTTACTTTTTAACTCACTTACTTACTTACAAGGTGCTGATATCATTTATCTGTTTTTATATCTGACATTTCCAATATGTTGATTTACATCTGAAACTGGAGAGGTTTTCCAGAGGTGACACCCCTGGACACCCATAGCAGCCCAGTGGAAAGACGCAAACCCCTCTCACCTACTCAACCACCCTGCCCCTATATGATGTGACCGGCGACCGCTGCCCTCGACTACATTTTCCCAAGTTTACTTGCATGTGCGAATTTGCAGTTCACAAACTAGCGATCAAGGAATCGTCTTTATAACCCACAAGTTACTGATCATACCTCACCTCGAGGCTTGACTCATATGAGAAAATAAACTTACTTAATCTGTGGGTGACTTGGGTCTTCTTCCCAAGCCCTGATGTTTTCAGCCAGTGCAGCAAAGCGATTACGTTGCGGCTGCAGGTCTTGCACATTCTCTGCTAGAGTGTAACAATAAAACACATATAGTTACTGTTAGAATGTTATTTCTGCAACATCAGAAGCATTAAGAGTGATGTCTTATATATGCTAGAAAATGGAGGAGTGTCACCCAAAACATTTGCTATTATGCAGTAGTATGCAGAAACCGAAATACGTCCCACGTTTCACGCACTATAATTCTGCAACACAATAATTAAATGAGCTACCTATTATGGTGAAATAAAGATGAAAATATAACACGTTACAGAAATAACAAGTCTAAATGACAGATCTGGTGTATACCTCAAACTGAGCAAGCAAATATACTGCGACTATCATCGGCTTTGTGGCACAGAAATTTGCAAGATATTTCCACTGAAAAATGTCATTGGAACCCGTAACATTTGTGCAGCATAGTAAACAAGCAAATAAGGATAGGAAATTCCAATGATGTGAATGCAATCTTTTCTGACCGCTTTCAACATTAATGTGGCACAGACTATGTGCAGTGACAGCAACTCATACTGTCAAGGCAGTCAGGCTGACACCGTCATTGCTCAAAAACAGAAAATCATGCAACATTCAATGCTGGTGGGAGCCAACACATGACAAATGACAATACTAAGTCAAAGCATCAGAGGTCAAGGTCATGCAACTCATTAGCAGCAACATTGAGACAAGCTGGTAAGAGTTGGTGGTGTCAATTTCGTTTTGGGATAACATGCTTGATATCAGTTACAATGTATCATCAAGCCTAAATGTCCTGTGATACACAATCTTGCCTTCAATGTTTCCTTGCAGTCCAAGTGTATTCTAGCTTTGCCAGGAACAATGAATTCACACACTGCAATCACTTTAATGGTCAGCATGTCAATGTGACACACACAAAAAAACTCAATTTTAATGCATCCTTTTAAATACTGTACCTTTAGAAACAGTGACAGCTGAGCCCATACAGGGTCGTTTGCTTGGAGAATCTGCAAACATAATACAAAAATAATATTATAAAGAGATAAAAGTAGTCCCAGGGTGAGTGAGACTGCAACGATGGAGCTGATCTCGGTCTCTCTGCAGAAAGCCTGCAAGTGACATAGTCATAAACCTGGCAGCACCTGCCAGTACTCGCCAGCAGGCCCACGGTCATCCCTGCAAGGTGTCACCACCCTTTGGCCAGTATCAAATTATACTGTTTGTTGACAGAGGTATGAGGGCGTTAACAACTTGCCTAAGGCTGTCATGCAACAGCATCAGGAGAGTAGTGAAACCTGTGACCTACAAATCACAAGACCGAATTTCGAACCTGAACGTGACAAAGTGGAACTTGTCATGGATGCATAGTAGTGTTGGTATGAGTTGAGGTCCTGGTCCTTGGTCCATGTGTAGCATTTGCTCTGTTGTTTTTGTTTATTTCATGTAAACCACACTTCACATCAGCCACAAAAAAATGGTAAGTGCATATATATGAAAAAATTTAGCAAATAGCAAATTAATGCAGGTATATATCTATTTGGTTAGGTTCCATCAGGTCCAAATTACTGATGTTCGTGAACAGGTCCCGGTCATTTGTGGCTGGACCATACTATAACTAATGCACAGCAGCAAATGTAGCTTTACAATGTCATATATATCATTTGCTACAGTATACTCATGAAGCAGCCAATTTTGCACAAACAGCATACCGGTATTTCACTATGTTGCAATCCTGTTTTCCTTCAACTACACACGTACCTTCATCAGATGCGTTATCTCCATACTCAACACAGACATTCTCACTGTTCTCTGATGTTTCAACAGTTCTCTTCTTTGCTGTCACAGCAGTAGCTTCTTTCAGGCGAGTTTTTAATGCTTCTCGCCTCTGCCTTGCTCTTTCCAACATAGCCTGCAAAACAAATACATTTTTTACATAAATATCAAATTACGCAACAAGTACATAAAAACAAAAATTATGCAACAGTGCATAGTGTGCATAGCATAGTGAGAACAAACTGTTATTCAGTACAATTGTAGATAATAGCATTCTTACGATGCCAGGATTTTTCAACTCGGTCAGTAGCAGTGGTTTTTCTGACATGCCACCACCACACCGGTGGCATGTCAAAAAAACCACTACCAACCGAGTTGGAAATATCGCTATGCAGTAGGCCGACAACCAATTTAAGTATCAAAATGTTGCCAGCATCACACGCTGCTTGCTCCCTGTGCCCATGACCTCGATGTAAACACCACCATTGTCGTTGACAAGCTCACACACAGGCCGCCTGTCGCCATCTCCCATCAACAGTAGGCAACAGCATTTGACGCGTGATAGGCCTATAATTGAACATGCTGGTACGGGATGGCCAAACATTGGCGGGTGGAGTGCATTGGCCTATAGGTTTTGGGCAGATGCTATATATGAGTGAAAGTAACGAAAGCATGCAGGATGCAGAGATAGCTAATGTAATTGCCGCAAAAGCGGGCTGTGGGTGGGCAGGGAACGCATCACTGGTCGCTGGTTAGGCTTCACTGAACACTTGTCTCTACTCTCCACATGCTGTTGCTCGCCTTGTTTACTCCTCCGCATTATGCTGCCATCTAAGGATGAAACAAATTCAGCAAGATGCAGCTGTACCAGGCAGGTCATGTCACGCAGACTGTCGAACGTCATCTAGCATCGCAATTACGTAACCGTGTTTCACGTCACCAGCTGACCACCTGTCGAGTGTCGAGGACTCGCACCCACACGTTAAATGACGTGGACACTGGACAATGGGCTGTGCGGGTTATTGAGTTATTACACAGCTGGTTTTCTGGAAACAGCACCCATAAACATATAAACACAGCACAAACGACCGGGCACCTGAATGAGTGTGGCCGTAGTAACTTCAGTAAAGTCTTCCATTAATTACCTTCAGTCATTAAAACGACTTCACTGAAGCATTGGCGCCGTGAATGATTCAGCAATCATATGCATTGACTACTTTCCTTTTTTCTTTTCCAAGATTGGCTGCCACAAAAGCAGTATTAGGCATAGGTCATCTGTTGCGTTCATGTCTCCAACAGTCAGTATAACAGCTCCCAGTAAGCGGGGCTTTGTAGTCCACCGGGGACTCTCAGCACTTCAGACAGCCGCTACATGGAACAAAGGGTTTTCCTCTAACATCATATCATCATCATATCCGTAAGACATTTTCGACTGATCTCAGCTCAGAATCAGAAAAGCAAACACGTATCCTAAACCCCGTAACCGTACTAACTGCTACAAATCTTTCATTCATCACACCCTCCTAAAATACCAATAGGCC
>Ga0066192_1000207_pt1 | contig 11163 bp, 9 predicted proteins | sample WorMetvacBELIZE1_FD_58707 | JGI IMG/M metagenome (GOLD analysis project Ga0066192, IMG submission 58707) | Marine gutless worms symbiont microbial communities from Max Planck institute for Marine Microbiology, Germany - Olavius vacuus BELIZE.1... | ecosystem: Host-associated > Annelida >... | reverse complement strand
CACCAGTTCTTATGCATTGCTCACGTTTGATGAGTAACAATAAAAGATTTACTTACTTACAGCTGCATGAGTCCGGGTCGACAATTCAGTCCCGTATAGGCGTCAACTAGGCCCTACGTGGGTGGTTCGGGGTCCGAGAACCCATTGGGAAAATTATGTGCGTGCTAAACACCCATAGAAATTTGCCTCCGTTTTGCAATTTTCTCCATCGAAACGCTTGGGTTTTATGCGATGAAGCAATTATTTCGTGAACTGCACGAAAGTTGATCTCGCCAGAAGCACTTTTCAGCCCCAAATCCACCAAATGTCGTTAGGCGGCGGGGTTCCGCCCAGACCCCTGAGGGAAGAGGTGAGAATAAATGAAGGATGGGAAAGGGAAGAGGAACGGATGTAGGACAGAGCAGAAGGAAGATAGAGAAGGGAGGGGGAAGCCACGCCCGCTATGAACAGTCTCGTAGCCTGGGCTGGGGCCTGGGTGGGGATATAGAGAAATGTACGGTAATGGAGACACCACGGTTTAACCCCCCGCGGTAATGGGGACTACATTGGCCTCAGCAGTCAGCACTGAAAACCTAGCCACCGCAGAACGTTTGGCCGCAGTGAATGATACTATAGCTATTAGTTTCCACTGTCATGAAAGGCATTTCTGCAAGTATAAAGTGCGTCAAACTCGTCTGCGGCCGAGGCTTTGCCTTGCAGATCGCAATAGAAAAGTGTACATGACTACCACCGAACCATAGCTAGAAGATCGGATTCGAGGCTGGGAGGGGAGGAGAGAGAATTTATAATACGTTTTATAATCTAAAGTAACGTGAATTTGTATAGCACTCTGTCGTGACACCATCTCTAAAGCGCTCAGATATGATTCATGTGTGCCACAACTCACACGGGAATTACACAGTTTTACCAGCCTGCACCCACACACGAACCATACCCGCCTTTACTCCCCAGCCGCAAGGCGTCACCGCCCTTCGGCTGGTACTCACTCTGCCTACCCACGAAGGGATGGCCAGGCTGAGTTGACCTGGGTGGTTGGCTACATCCCGAGATAAATGTCCTGCACCGAAAATTAAACCCGAACACGGTCAACCATCCCAGTACTAACCGGGCTCGACGTAGGTTAACTTCGTTGATCGAGACCAACGCGCTGCCACTACGCCAGACCACCACCAAACTTACTGTTTATATGCTGCACTGCAGTAGATTCGCGATGTAGTCGTGCGTTGCTAATAACGGAGTTTCACATGCGACTACTTTTAGTGCAATATTCTCACTTCACTGCAGTCTGCCAAGACATTTTGCGGGGTCTTCTGTGCATTTCATTTACTCAGATAGAAAAGATTATCTTCGTGATATGGTTATCAAAAAAACTAGTCGTGTCAAAAGTGTGCACGTATGCTAGGTGAAGTAGGCTTATATAAAAAATGCAGCACAAGTGCGTGCGCGTTCGAAACTCGAATGTGTGTGATCTTATCGCCTTGAATGTCACGGTATATATAATTAATAACTATTGCGTGCCGACGTCACTGGATGGAAGCATGCTTGTTTGGTCGTTTTGCCAACTTGCTCAACTTCTCATGCGCTGGTATATACGACTTGCAATGCAACGTGCAAGCCGTGTGATCGACCGTGTAAAACCGTCGTCACGACTGGCAGAGAATATTAAGTCCCAGGTCACTAGCGAGAATGGGATAAGGCGTTACGAGTACCATATGAGTACCAGCGTGCACGACATAGGAGTAGCCATGATTTTCTCTGCGGGGCGCACTTTTTCTCCAAAAAGTTGATGATCTTTTTTTGATCTTTTTAGTCGTCCTCCTCAGTACACAAGCTAAAACTGCCAAATTAACCACTCCCACCCTCCAAACCTTCCCGCCCAGCAAAAAAATACTCAAAAAATCCACTTCTTGCTCTGCCCGGGGGTGCACTTACAACTTACCGCTATAAATAACGCCAAAATTTTTTTCTCGCCCTGGGGGTGCACCTGCACCCATTGCACCCCTGCGGCTACGCCTCGGTACACGAGAATGAAGTAACGACAAGAACGCGACGAAACGTCGTCGGAAAGTCAACTTTCACCTGACATACATTACCACAATATTACATCCCCTGAAAATGGTGGTGCACTCGTATATATCATGGCTAAAGAGAGTATTAAACTACTACAGAGTCCCGTAAAATACTACGATCAGTCGCAATTGAGTCACATTCGCACGGCCTCGAGGTTCAGTCTACATAGTCTTGATCGTACTGCTGATCTTGGTCTTCTTGAACTTATTGAGTTATAAAGGCTAAAGCTAGCAGACGAACAAACCGACCAACAAATAAATCAAGTTTTGAGTTGACTTAAGTCAAACGTCCAGAACGACTATAATTTATACGTAGGCTAACTGCTTTCTTACGTCTGATATACCGAGAGTCCGAAAGTACCAGGTTGGAGTTCTCGAGCCTTGAGTCTTGGTCTAGAGACGTCTCCAGAATCGATTTATGCAATCTGTTGTTCTTCTGACTCGCGATGCCTTTCAGTCTCGATCTGCTCTTAGTTTTGAACACTGCAGTCTTGTCTTGTTCTTGGTTTTGAGAAAGCGCGTCTGGCATCCAGTGCCGTCCTGCTTTGCCGACGTTTCTTCGTTATCATCATCATCATCCTCATTTATTCTTTAAAAGAAAGTTAGTCTGACAAACGCAACTATACAAGTTGAACAACTGGTAAATGTCCTTGTACAGTGCTCGAACTAGAAAGTGTCACTCGTCGAGTTCAGTGGTCTTTGGAATGAGGTATTTGTTAATGAATTCGCACACTGAGAGAAGAGATAAGTTCACGTCGTTCAGGCAGATACTGTCGAAGGAGATGATAACTGTCGGCCTGTCTTACGTCCACAACACGTGCAGGGCGCTAAAACCGTAGCAAAACGGATGGAGGATCGGAACTTCGAAGTTTACGAGGTCTTGGCCTCGTATTGACAGCTATACGCCGTATGTATATAGGCGAGTCGCTCATTGTAGGTGTTCGGCGTCGTTTTGACTGCCAGCCGCTTCTGCACGGAGCACGTGGCTGCTGCTGCTGCTGCTGTTGATGCCGCTGTGATGATGATGCTGCTCAAGATGCCGCCTGTCCTGTTTATTCTCGGCAATGACGTTGCTATGCGGACCAGTTGAAGCACGCCCAATGACTCAGTGTTTCGGCTCCCACCTGCGACCGACAGTGACATATATGCCCCGTGTGTTTTCAGTTGTACATTATCGATACTGCGGCTGCCAACGCATTTTGTGCCTCCTAAGAGCACAAGCTGAGGTTTTCCGAGAATGTTTTTTTTCCTGCATAATTACTGAAATCTTGAAGGGGTGTTTTCTTTGACCTTGCACTGCAGCAGCTTAAAACTTACAGGGGCAATTACCGCTGCTGCCGCCCCCGTCTCTTACACCTATGCATGTTTGTGCTATTGCATTGGCTGTTCGTCTATAACAAAGCCCCCCCCCTCCCTGCAGCGCTGTCGCTATATTTTATCTCGTGGTAATGGACCACCGAGGCCGAACAGAATCAGAATCCTCCCTGTTGATCTCGATGATATTTCGAGCTTGGCTGGTACTGAGAGCAAATCTTAGGCTACATAATCAGTCAGAAGCTAAGTCTGCGTGTTTGTGTGTGTGTCTGTGTGTTAACCAGGGTGGCTTAAATCATAACCGCTGGACATAACAGAGTTGTTGTAATCTTGCAAGAGTATCCGGATACCCATCCGGGACAATTTCCACCGGACATACTCTACCGCACATTTCTCCCGTGAAAAAATACCTCCCGGAAAATTTTCCCTCTCCAAACAACCCCCTCCCCGCTATTCTCTCACCAGACATTCTCGCAAATTTACCCAGTGAAATATTAACCCCCATGCAGGAAAATTCATGACACCCGTCTGATAAAAAAACATCCGGACATTCGGTTACCCACCTCAAAAATTTCCCGCCCGTGGACATTATCCGGTCATTTCCCCGTAAAAATCCCCACGTATAATTTCCCCAAGATGCCAGCTGCGCGTCACTGCCCATGGGCTGCTTGTTACTTCATCGCCTAAGCGCAGACCAGTCATTGCGCTCTGTGATGTGATGTTGTCGGTTCATCAGGTTGGTTGTCTCAGTCGCCATCACTCTTGCTTCGTATAACCATGCAACGTTCTCTCTCTCTCGACGGTTGTTACATCCACACACATACACACGACAAACATGTCTGCCGGATTAGGCCTATACAAACACGTGTAGTTATTGCGAATATTCGTATATTTTTCGTAAATAGAATATCTGTAAAGCGAGTCTGTTCGCGGGTGCTCTGACTGAAAGGCAATCCTGGATTCGCCGTTATTTCTCTGTGGAATTTATATTTGCTCCAGATGTACCGAACGAGAGATCTACAGACTGATATACTGTGTGTAGGCGAGCGAGTTCGTTGTCTATATCCGTCTATTGTGTCCGGAGGCGAGGCGTGTATTCTGCAATTCATATTGTCATCATCGTGTCTGTCTCGCGCAGTGCTTTGTACCTGAAATCTATCCGCATGGCAGGGCATATCATTCGGTAGATGGCGCGTCATCTACTGCTCTGCGAGCGAGATGAACTGATGCATAGCATAGATGTAAAAACGTTAAAAAAATAAATGAAAAAAAACGTTAAAAGCTTGGCAAGAATAAAAAACAAAACCTTTTTTACATCGTGGCCTGATAACAGGACCAATTGCTACTATAAGCTTTTATTTTGAACAAAGAAGACTGTTGACTGTCAGTAAGTAACTAAGTAAGTAAGTAAGTAAGTTGAGCCTAGACCTGTAACGACAGACGTGATGTGATAGGACAGAAAGCGAAGCCAAAGTCTAACGGGCCGTCACGGTATACTCAACTTGGCGCTGTTATGCTTCGCTTCTTCTCCATTAAATATCTTCGTCTTTTGCGTTTTATTTCAGAATATTTCAATATACCACATAGCTTTCGTCGGTCCGAGAAGTCATACTGCACTGCGAACGATATTTTCCGACTTGTTGCCGTTCACAATTTTTCCCGTAGCTGGATCAGGAGGGATTGGAAGGAGACAGGAGTACTGGAAAGGAAAGGATGAGAGATGGATAGGTGATGTTTTGCGTATTGAAACTGGACACTTAATAACCGTTGGTGTTACAATGTCGCTGGCCAAACCGGGTGTAAAGCTACTCCCGCAAACGATCCTTCGGTCGTTTTCTCTTGGTTATACTCGATATTGCTTAAAACGTAAAAAAACTCGCTAGCTTTATTATTAACCCTACATTGATATAAATAGCAAGTTACTTTACTTGTAAGTAGTGGTAGGCAAGGTAAAATGCCGCTATATCCGCACCACAGCACCAGTCCAGTGCACGACCTGTGCAGCCAGGGACCACCAATTCGTTCCAGCCGAGAACTTAGAGGAAAGCCGCTGAGCGTTCCGACACTGACGATGGTTTCTGGACGCGGGATTACTTGGAGCGTGTCGAGCGAGCTGTCGGAGCACTGCCGCCGGCACGGTGTGCCGCTCCACCGCCGTCTGGCCAGGTCAACACCAGTCCAACCGCAGAGAACTCCGTGCTTCGGTTCAGGCCGCCGTGTACTGTACATATCGACACTGACTGATTGGAAGCGACGGCGGTTCGTCGGTAGCTGAAGAAAAAGGCAACGGCGTCGCGAACTGAGCGGAGTTTGTAAGTACTCCGAGCAAGGTACTGCATACCGCGGGATCTGCACATTTCTCCCCCCCGGAGATTTGCCCCCCCCCCGCTGTGACTATACTTAAACGTAAAAATATTGCTAAGATATCAATTTGTGGTTAGGGTTAGGGTCCAGTTAATTATTACTGGTAATTACTGTTGAATTCTACGTGATCATTTTTTTTAGATTTTATACCGCAAGTTTGGAACAAGAGCGTACGGCGTGTTTTGAGTGTTAAAACAACACCACGCCTCCCCCGAAAATAAAATGTAAAAAATGCTGTCGTAGAATTTAATAGGCGTACAAATAAACTTAGAATTAAGAGTTATGTGCATAGAGATTGTCGACAGACGCTGCTGACCAAGCGATCGTTTATTCCGCTTTTCTTGCGTTGAATCAAATGCCGCCAGAGATTTATAATAATTAAGAGTTGAAGACGCTGCGCAGAAATGCTGAACGCCTAGCGGTGTAATGATGAATGGCGTTATGATGGAGAGATAAAGAGATGCTGAAGGTGCAGCGATACGACGGACGTTACGATAATGACGTTGAACGGCGTTGACGTCAAGTCATGTCATCAGTGTCATGTCACGTGGACGCGTCACTCGCTTCACATCACCGCCGCCATGTCAGTGAGCTGTCTGCTGAGGTCGTTAAGGTCACGCCGAGTGACGCCGGTGTCCGTGACGTGACATGACGACGGCGTCAAGTGTCACGGCCGCCATGCGTCGAGTCATTGACTGGTCGGCGGACCACCAACAGTGCTGCAGTGTTGCCGTCGCTCGGACGTGTCCGTCGATGCCGGTCTCAGCGGCCCTGCGGCGTGCTGCCCGCGTTGCCACGCGTGCGACAACCGGGGAATTCATCGCCGAATTGTCCAGTGTGCACGTGCGTAAGAGGCAAAAGTTGGAAGGACCTGTATAGGCCTACCGCAATGACAAATGTGACAAATTTGATTTCAAGTAGAAGTAGCACTATTCAAGTGCTAAGGCGAACCAACACTGCAGACACAGCTTTCTACAGTTCTGTGCGACAGACGTCTACGGCTCTTCGGACGTGTTGCCAGGTCAGATGCGCGGATGGACCATTCGAGAGCACTGCGCGCAGTTATTTCAGGGTTACCGAGTCACTGGAGGCGTCCTCCCGGCTGACCCAGACAGTCATGGACGAGAACCGTTGAGTGCACTCAGCATCCGTCTGCTCACAGCATGGTCACGAGCTCAGGATCGTGAACAATGGCAACGAACTGTGGAAGCGGCTACGCTCCATCATGGTACCTGCCCTTGATGATGATGATAGCACTGTTCAGGGTGGGAGTCCCCGGCAAACCGGCGCACACTCTGTCAAGATATGTTAATGCGTCGCTGGTGCTGGGATTAGCTTTGTTGCTGTCACTGTGATGGATTTGATCGGAGACGAGTGTGTGCGGAAAGTGCATGAGGACGCTTGACCCTTGACCCTTAATACAAAACTTCTCAAGCTCAAGGTCATCATCGCCATGATTAGCTGTCTTCTGCTGCAGTAGCTGGACGTGCCAAAGCTCGCCATTTCAGTCTATCTTCATCTTTTTATCTTCTAATAATTGTCGAGTTTTGTCCAAGGTACGGCATGGAATTAGCGCAGTGGAGATTCTGTTATTATCCCGGTTACGTTTAAACGCGGTTAAAAATAACTATATAGTGTCGAGTAGGACGCGAACCCCCTGCTCGTCACTCGTCCAAAGCCTGGTTCACATTGCGTCACAGCGCACGTTGTTGTTGGTGCCCGTCTCATCATGCTACCGTGGTACCGAGCGTCGTTATCTACCGCCGCGCCTACCTACCTGTCATCAACACCGACACCTCGGTACCACTGCCAGTGATAGCGATTGGTCGTTGTACCAATTAAACCATGCTCGTCACTTAATCGTAACTGCGGTTTCTTGCGGTCTGCGGCCACGTTCACTCGTTGGCTGTAACCACATCGGGTGATAGACTAATGCGAAACAGTCCATGGGACTCACCGTGGAGATGTTTATGTGGTGATGACCGCCTGCGGCAATGCGGTCGGTCTATATATAGCGCCAAAACTCGGCCATAGCCAAGCCCTAGATGTAATTGGATATTGTACACGAACTTTTGCTCTTAGTTCAGCTATTTAAGTTTAGTTCATTGTTGTATTATTTTATACATCTGACATGTACTGGTGAATAAAGGTGGTTAATACGCTTTTATCACATTTTAATTAATAATGAAAAAGCATTTATAAATCTACCTGAGAAAGAAATGACGGAAATACTTCGATAATATTGTATAAAATTGATACAAAGCGTGCATTAGTCAAGCATTAATTCGACACAAGAACGTTTTGTTTTAGTCCACTTTTGCATATGTTTCTGAATCCTAGTAAATTATTACTGGAACTTTCATACGGTTTGCACGTGCGTGGTCTTGAACAGAAAACTGTACAGTGGCATATCGTAAGCTACAGATGAGTTTGACTGAGGTATCTGGCGTGCTAATTAGTCGATATCGACACTTACTCGAATTAGCGCGGGTAAATAAGGAGAATCGTCACACGCTTTGTTTGTGTGCTTTGACTGAAGTCCTAGGATCCTCCAGAATCACCCTTGGTCACGCCATTAGTAAGCCATATCTGCGGCTTTCAAAATAACAACGTATTTTATCATCGTTTACAAACATTTGTTTCATTATCACAAATAAAAACGCGTATGAGAATTAAGAATTTTCCCAAATTTATTTTGAACGTTTGCTGTATCTATGGAGAGAGCAGCGTCTTGGATGCGGGTACCGGCAGTGTATATCATTTCCGTTCTGTCGCTTGAGCAGTAGAAGACAATGATGCATAGTTCTGAATTTTTATCAAATTAATCGAAAACAATCTGACTCCATTAATTTCAGGCATTGTGTGCGGTCGCTGCTGACGGTGCCATCGGTCACCGTATGGCGGTGTTTTGTCCGCCTGGATGTAATTAGAGAGTGAGTCACAATGGGTCGCATAGCCAGCTTTGAAACGTTATCGGAATTAGCAATGAGCAGTTGCAGAGCGCTCAGTGACGTCACGGTGACGTCACAGCAGGTGCTCCTTCCCGGGGGCGTGTGGATAGTAAACAGATACGTGCTGCCCAGTTGCGTGTAGACATCCCCCCTGAAATTTCTCCTAGCTAAGTAAATTTAATTTGCTGACGATATTAAATTGGGGTTAGTGTTACGGTTAGGATGGGTCAGGGATTGGGAATTTCTTTTTGCTTTTCTCCTTTTCTCTTTTAGTATGTTTGTGTTTCTTATTATATGCGCGTATTTGTATCTGCTGCTTCGCGCGTAATAAACGAATTATAGTTGTAGCAAGAGGGGGAGGGTGGAGAGGTACGAGGGGGGTTGTCGTACACCCCGTCGAGACAGTTGCAGAATTCAATCACGGTGACAAACGATCATGAGTCACGACGCAGAGCGTAGCGTACGCACCTTGTCATGAAGTTCGAGGCGAGATATTAATATGGCATAATGGCAACGGACAATAAACAGTGCTCCGATGATATGACGACGCTGGCGGAACAGATCAAGAACAGCAATCACGGACAAAGAGGTGCGAGTTAAATTGGGATAAACGCAAATTTTATCAAATGTCCTTAACATTTGCGTATGTTATCTGCAGTAACAATAAGTCAGTAAGTTTAATTAATTTCTGCAAACTCGTATGCTTACAGTAACGGTGGGAAATGCAACAGTTCAAGCGTGAAAATCATGCAAACAGCAGTAAGACAGAACAACAAATAAACATAGTAGGCTATACACTGCTTTGGACGATAGTAGTGGCAATATAATGTAGTATGCACTATTCGACTGATTTTTACACGCATGTACTTTAAATAAATTCGCTTCGTCTTTTTCATGCTACCGTTCGTTTTCGGAAAATGAATATTTTTGAATCCGAGAAAATATAACGCCAGGAGTAAAGGATTCGCACCCCAACATTCTTTTTACTAAGGGGGTCACATGAATAGGCCGGTACGTGATGGGTACGGTAGGTGGGTGGCGAGGTGTGTACCCATATTTCTTCAGTGGATACGCTCGAGGCTAGGGATGTGAAGTTCTCGTTTTTGTGGAAATCCGACTCTGACTCCGACTCTAGGACTTACTGTGTGACATAATGATCGTATACTTAAGAGAACTTTTTAAATTCTTCTGATAAAAGGTGCACAATAGTGCACAAACAGGGTTTTAGTTGTAAAATAAATTGCACTAAAGTCAAATAGACTGCAACGAAATTACACAAATGTCCAAATGAGAGAGATAGGGCCCGGAGTCGGAGTTTTCTTCAAATGAGAGACTCCGACTCCGACTTCGACTCCACACCCCTGCCTAAGGCTGCAACTCGGATCGATATCGAACTGTGTTACGATATTGTGGAAGTCGCTTTTGTCACTAATTAATTCGTAGCTTCTATAAATTACTTGATGGCGACATTGAACGGCAGTCTAAAAACGGACGCATTTTGGTGTTGAAATGACGCTGTGACGGCTGTTTCAATTGAGTGGCCACACGTCGCTTGCGTGTTGCATCTGTTAACACCGGCTGTCGTTCCAGCGGGACGCGTCGGAAGCCGCGGTCTTGTGGCGGAAGTACCGCCAGACGGCTGGAACTAATGGAAAGTCTTCTCCCCTCCCTCCCCGGGGAGAAATATCAATTTTCCGGCGTGACAGGGCGGACGGGAAGGAGGAGGGGAGGGGCAGTTCGTTTGTGGGCGGTGAAAGGAGGGTGACGACGCGATGACGTGACATGACGTACGCGTGACGCAAGTCAACGTCATGTGACCACGCTCCGCTGGCGCTGCAAGCTCAGCTGGCCGGTCCATTCCCCCTTCTTGGCATCCTCCCCGGATATTTGTCCCATCATTACCATTACTTCAACGCCTAAAATACCTGCCATCGAGTACGTTCATTCGCATAAAAAAGGCTGATGGGTTATCACGAGACGCAGTCAGTTTGAGGTTAAAGACAGAGTTAAGGTAAGGAATATGGGTTAGTAAGTATCTTGCGCGTAATTGCTGGTAACCAGGGGTAAACATGTGGGAACAGCGGATGGGTGTTCTGTATCCGAAGCTGACGCTGCTGCTGCTGATGTTTCGATATGACGTCACACGTTCACTTGACCTAATGGCCCCGATTGCTGAGCCGACTGCATGCCGGTTTGGATTAGCTGCGATGCTAACCAAGGATGCTAACGAGTCTGCGGAAGTACTGCAGTAGTATGGCGCTCACATACACCCACGCTGAGTGAAATTAGCTAGCCGCCATTTTGTTGAATACCGTAGTTGTGAATTTCACGGAGTTTCAGGTTTAAATAATGAAGTTAGAAAAGTTTGAAATAGTTAGACTTTAACAGTCATTCGGAATTCCCACTGTAGTTTTGATCGGAAGAACATTCAATGTTGTTGTTACTGTGGCCGATTTAAAAAAAAA
>Ga0066192_1000206_pt1 | contig 11232 bp, 2 predicted proteins | sample WorMetvacBELIZE1_FD_58707 | JGI IMG/M metagenome (GOLD analysis project Ga0066192, IMG submission 58707) | Marine gutless worms symbiont microbial communities from Max Planck institute for Marine Microbiology, Germany - Olavius vacuus BELIZE.1... | ecosystem: Host-associated > Annelida >... | reverse complement strand
TTTTTTTCTTGATCGACCTCTTGTGCATTGCCAATCTGCTTCTATACAGTTGACGGATGCTCTGAGGGGATGGCGGAAAAAGCAGAACTGGACATTGGTTGTTCTGTGTTAGACGGGCTCGGGCAGTGTGTCCAAACAGACTCACCTGTCTCACCGTAGTCACGTAGTGATAGAGGTATTTGGAGGTCGGCACTCGGCAGATCCTGCGTTTGACCTCATCATTGTTAGATGGACAGTAAATTAGTGTTAGTATTACTATTAGTATTACTATTAGCGTTAGTATCATAGACTCGTGCGCGTAAACTTAAAGAAATATTACAGGCAGTGGGTCACCGGTCACAGTATCGGGACAATGGGGGTGGTTGAGCGGGTGGGTGAGGCAGGGGTTACCACTTCCTATCGTGCCGCCCTGTATATTCTGAAAGGTGGACTTGGAAACTTCTGAAACTTTAGTAAAAAAAATCTGGGCCGTCGTCTAGGAGGAAGCGGAGCCCTCTCCAACAGAATTCATTTGTATAAAAATAACATTATTATGGAGTATTCTGACACACTTTATAAGAATTCTACACTTACCAGACACAGTGCAGTAACCAGTCGACCAATTATTTTACTGGGGGCATTGCCACCAATAAAATTATTGGGGCACATGCTCCCGTGCCGTCCGTAATTTACTTTTAAGTTAGATAATTTACATCGTAACAAGAGCACATCGAATGCGCAGAGCTTTGCCAAGGCGGATCTGAATCCGAAGTGCTGACCCGGATTCAGGGGATTCGGAGTCCGAGAATCCGGAGTCTGGATCCCCAAAATTTAACGGCGAATTCTTTGTCCAAAGATACAGCTCCGGTAAATTTTTTGAACATCCGATCTGTTTTACAGAGATATGAACCTAAAGTCATATCTTGCAACGTTGAAGTCCTTAAAAAATTCCTGGAGCCGGATCTAGAAGCGGATGGCTTCCAAAATTTAATCAGTTTTTTCTTGTCCAAAGATACATCTGTGGTAAAATTTTCATAAAGATCCGCTCGGTAGTTTTACGTTAAGGTGCTAACAGACAGAAAGCGCGTGTGTGTGCGTGTGTTTGTGCGTGTGTGTGTGTCAGTGACTCTGAGTCAAAAAATTAGCCATCTAAAACTTTTTGCAATATTTAGCGGAGGTAACTAATGCAGTCTCGACTCGGCGACGAGCGTGACGTACAGTAGTTTAATTTGCTCATTTTCTCGGACATTCGCCGAGCGGCAGCACTGCATTGAACAAGACTTGCAGCAGTTCATTCAGTGCCGCGCATGACAGTGACACACTAGGCGCATTACAATCGAGTTTTTGAAAATTGTATATCTTAAATTCGTATCTTTATCAAACAAATGATAAACGAAAATGTACGAAAAGAACCGCGACGGTAAACGCACGAGATGCAACAGTAATAGTGGTCGTTGAAGCATGTGTGTAGTGGAAGACCGGAGCATTTTTGTAGGCCTAAGTTGGTTGTCGTTTAGGTTATCGTGGCAGTGCCGGCGCAAACCTGAATGACCCCCCCCCCGAACTGCAGCAATTGGCCCTCAATTCTCTGGCGATGTTTTTTAGTCGTCGCTGCCTCCTAAACAACGACCATCTTTTAGTCGTCACTGTCTACGAAGTTTATCTGTGTGGGACCTTTACATAGCAGTTTCTACCCTAACCCTTCCTTTACCCCCAACGTATACGGCCTTTCAATACAGTAGGGACCTTTCGGGGCCCCATTTACCCTGTGATAGGGCCCATTTACCCCCGAGCCTCCCCCGCTCGTGGGGTTCGCGGGTGGTCTGTGCCGGCTCTGCATGGTAGAGATAAGCCGACAGACCAGAGCGCTTGGCCTTAAAAGTAACTATACCGCCAATTTCATTTGTTTTTATTTTTTTATTTTCTGTTCCTTGTATTTTTCTGTGTACTCGTGTACGATTTCATCATAAATAAATAAATAAATAAATAAATAAATAAATTTGAACTAAACACGCTGTCTTATACGCAGCCAGTGCAGTTCTTGTAAATATCAGGTGCACTGGCTAGCCACGAAGCTTAGATAACAACGCGTGCCAGCATATTGTTCTGCTGGAACGATCGATGTTCCGCTCCGTCGTACCATAGAGGAGGCTGTTGCAACAGTCGAGTCTGCTCCCTACAGTGGACACAGCAGCTGCTGTTGCCGCCTCAGCGGCGGATATACCGTAACGCGCGCGTGTTTAAGGTTGACGTTGGTTACAATGCTTGTCAAACAACAGCACAGCGTCAAGCGTGACCTCACGCGGCTTGAGTTCATCGTTGAACTGCACAGTGCTCCCGGCAACGTTGACGTCACCCGTGATGTTTAACCCCGCCAAACATTATCGAGTTTCAAAGACCACAGCTTCAGTCTTACCAGGATTCAGCAGCAGAGCGTTCTCCACGGACCATGTGGACACTGCGTTAGTGCAGGCTGCAGTGACGTAAGGTAGTCATTAAACACGGACGGCGCGAGCGCTGTGTAAAGTATCGGATAGTTTAGATATTGACGGTATTGCAACCGATGCGCATGGAACGACGTCGTCAATCGGTGACACGCACATCGAAAATAACAGCGGTCCAAGAATGATACCCTGGGGAACATCGGATGACAGAGCAGTGGTTGCCGACCACTCCAGACCAAATCGCAATATACTGCTATCTCTCACAGACTGGCAGACTGCAACCATTGCACATCGCACCATTTGCACATTAAATCATTACACATCATCATCATCATCATCATCGTAACACGTATATCAAACACATTCAGCACGCATGTCTACGCAGCGTAATGTGATCAACAGCGTCGGAAAACAGGGAGGATCTATAGTTCCAGTAAAACTGTGCCCTTTCCCTTGTTTGCAGCCTGTTCGATGTCGACATTCAGTAGTGCAGACTCCGTGGAGTGACCTGGCCTGTGGACAGACTGATAGCGGTCGAAACATGTGCTGCAGAAGACGAACCACTGCTAGCCTTTCCAAAATCTTGGAAAAGGTGTAGACGTCGGTAATTCGTATTCGCAGGGTCATTGGTACACAAGTCCGGCTACTTTAACAGCAAGGTCCGGTGGCCGACTTTTTACAGCGACGGAAAACTCCGGCAGCGAAAGACATATTAGCAAGTTGTGCCAACAGTGGCACCGCCACATCGCGGATCAGTGACATCGGCAAACAGTCCGACGGGAGCGACTTCGGCGGCAGCAGCTGGATCTGTCGAGCGACCTCATCAACCGTAACAGCATTTCACTCCGACTCTGAGGACGTTTGGACCTCTGTGCATCGGGCGTCAGTGGCTAAAGTTGCCTTTATCATTTCGGCGGCGACGCATCCAAGCTTGTCAACAAAGAACGGATTGAACTGACCACAGTGACGCCTGGTTTCAGCTGGCTCTGTCTGGCAGTAACTCACGTAGGCCTAAGCCTACCGTCTTCCACTGTTACCTATGGTCACCGTCGGACTCCTGCAGCTGATTCTGATAAAACGACTATAGGGAGCACATAAATACGTCATCTGGGACACAGACCACAAGTAAGTAAGTAAGTAAGTAAGCGCATTTATACATGGCGCATAAAAATCAAACTTCAACAAATGCGCCACAGCCTCATCAAGCAGAAAACAGTAGCGTTTTAACATGTTTGCCAAAAGTGCCAACTTATAGACCGGTGTGCTTTTCTAGCGGAAGTGTATGTGCCAAACGGTGAGAAGAACTTTGCTTGTGCACAAAAATACTGTCAGCCATACTGAGATAGTCAAACAATTCACATACAAGGACTGCAAAGTTCACGTCGTCTTTGCTCCTGAAGAAAGAATTAATTCCTGGTTTTTGTTGAACGCCACCCCAAACAGACAAAGCGTATCAAATCTGCTAATCATCAACAGCTGCAAACCACGTACATACTGAAGTCGGACAGTCGAACACTACTCACCGACTAACAAAACCCGGATTCTCGGTCAGGAAAAATGCATCGGTTATAGTGTGTGTCTCAAGCGCGTGATTATTAACCTCAGCTGCTGACCGGGCGGTGGCGCCACAGTCCAAGCCTAAAAAGAGAGAACCGTCACCATAGATTTGCAACTATAGTTGACGCCGAGCGTTTCGTCTTTCTCTTAAAGGATCTTTTGATCTGAACACGAAGTAGGATATTGATGTTTGCAATCGAAACAGCGACTACCTTTGCTGCTGCGGCACCTACGCAAGCATGCAGCGGTCGATAATAAGAGAAATCAGTGGACATCAATAGTGGGCGTGGCGTAGCGTAGCGTAGTGGACGTGACGTCACTGACCACTGCAACAGCAGCAGCAGCAGCAGCAGCAGCTGTAGCTGATGCAGTCAGCCGCGCAGTGCAGCCGGCCGGCCGCTTGACATCAACATGGCGCCGCCACGGTGAAGGTCGCTGATGCTTCGCCGTAAACAACGTCGTCTTGCAGCATTCGTGCGCTCGAGAAACACACACAGTCGTCATACTGTGGCGGACGTTGTCGTTGATGTTGCGGCGACATGTTGGACGGCCAGCAGAAGAGCGCGATGTCGCTGTCACGAACGACGCAGAACGAAGTGGACCAGCGCCGGAAGGTCGAACGCCGGTTCTGTGTTGGTCGCTTGACTATCAACTTGATAATGTAACGACGACCGCCACTATTGTGATGTCGGACGTGACGTCACGTGTTACGTAGCTGCCGTCATTAATGACGTCATGCGTCAGTGTTTGTCGGTCGCACTGAGTTGCGGTCAGTTTGTTTACATTTGTACGCAACGAATTGTCACGTGACCGTCCAAAGTTCTCGCGTCATTAGAATTCGTCTCGCCGCGTCGTCGCCGGAAAGTTTCCGTTGTTGACGGCGACAGATGTAAGTGCGAAGAGCGACTGCTACGATGACGTGACGATGACTTATCGGTGACGTCGTGAAGTCATTGCTTGCTGCCGCGTGCGGCTGATCTACGTTGAGTGGTCGTCGTTCGTGCTCTCAGCTGATATGTTTCTGTTTCACTGGTGCATGAATGCGGTACGCTGTCGGCGCGACGTGGCGCTTGAGACGACGCCACTGTCGCCGACCAAGTACAACGGTCTGCCGCCGGCGCTCGACTGTGAACTGCAGAGGCAACTCGTCGACGACATCCCGGCGTCCAGCTACGACGTCACCATCGTTAGTCGGCCGCTGATCGACGACGAAGATCTAGATGATCCTTCAAGTTTCTTCCAGGATCGCCTAAACACAATCTGCGTACGCGGCCAAGGGAGCGCCACAGAGGGCAGCACCTGTCACTCTGAGTCACGTGACTTGGGTGACGTCACGACGGGCGACTACTTTCATCCCGACGACCTGGACGTGCCGATGTCATCACGGTTATTATCCACATCCGTATTTAGCTCTGACAACATCGCTTCTAATGGAATAAATGGACAGCTTGGGTATGAGTGTGAGACTGCTGCCGCTGTTAATGAAAACACAGCACAAGTAACGTACAGCTTTGACGTAAGCAGCAAATCCGTTCCTTCTATTACAAAATTCTGCGCTTCTTCGTCGCAATTCCCTCAAACCCAGCTTTATTCGGAAAGGCAACGTGAAGTTTGCGGCTCATATATGGAGAGTTCGCTCTCAGTAGCCGTCAACGACGATCTGCCCCGTGATGCTCAGCACGCCGAAGACGTCGGTATTTCGAGTAGACGTTCGTCGCGTTCTGCCGATGGATGCGTGTCGGACGCGACACATCGAAATGTAGTCGCTTCTTTTCCGGTCGACATGTTTCAGGATCCTCTAGTCACCGTCGCTATGTTACTGGTAAACTCTGCAGTCAACGCTGCCGTCCGAATTTTAGACCATGACGTCGCACCGACGTCGGATAAGAATCCTGCCAGTGAAACTGTTCAACTGCCTATTTCCAATACATCGAACTCCATCCAGCCGCTGCCTTCGTCGGTCAAGTCGATCAAGTATTTAGAGGATCCGTTAGAAGTTGCCGCAAGTCGATTGGTCAGCCAAGTGGTGTCGGAGATCGGGAGGAAAAGCAGCAGTTCTGTGTTTGCATGCAGCGAAACACTTGTAGACGAGAGGTCGATAATCACAGCCGTCTGTGCAGGGGATTCTCGCTATTCCTCCTCCCCATCTAGCCGCTGTGAGTCTGACAGCACGGTGAGTGCTGATAATGACGTGGAAAGCTGTGCTGCCGCTGCTGACGCTGGCTGTGTATTAATGCCAGCTGCAGCAGCTGGCGATTATTTTTCTCAAAGAAGTGCCACCGTTTGCTCGTCAGTCGACGCGTCCGAAGTGTTAGCAGCAGACGAACCTGTCGGTGTGCCGAACTGCGACTGTAACTCGTTGTACACTCTAAGCGATGATTTTGAGTCTACGGCGTCGCTGTCTAGCGGTCAACTAACGTTTGTTTCCGAAGCGTGGAGCCCCATTTCACCGCCCTTCAGCGATGTCCATTCGCCCGTCGAAGTTCCAGAAATACTAAACGTTAACAACGTCGTTGTCGAATCGTTTGATGATATTAACGGCCGTCAGTGTCTCAGCGACGACCTGAGGCCGCACAATAATCCATTTCATATCGACGATGACGCGCAGGCGCACGTGATGTGTTCGGCTGGACGAGATGTTGATCAATCAGGCAACTGCGACGCTGACCACGCTACCAAAACCTTCGTCGAGTACGGCTCTGATATCGATGATAACTGCCCCGATGTACATATTCCGTATTTCAAACAGCATACGCCAGAAACAAATATGGTCACAGAAACGCGAGACTCGTGCGAATCAAGCTATCGCCCCGAAGACTACTTCTTTCGCCGATATGTCATTCCCGTGGATAAGTTCGTTGCCGGCGAAGCGACTTCGACAACAGCCAGTAATCTGCCCGGCGACGTGGTGGAGACGCAGAAGGACAGAGATGAGCAGCGGAATAAAATGCAGCTGGATCTAAAGGCTAACGAGCAGAACAACGGCGCTGACATCGACGCCGATATCGAAGCTGTGGCAGCATTCTGTCGAGCAATGTTTACCCCAGTTGAAACTGATATCGACTACATCGACGACAACATACCGCCGTTTGACATAGCCAACAGTCCAGAATCACCCGACACGGAAGAACAGCATACAGTCGGCTGTCGCCCGGCCGCAGTCCGCCGATGTATATCTCTGCGAACGTCCCCTGGAACGCCGCACAAGAAGAAATCAGTTCGTTTCGCTGATGCGCTCGGCCTTGACCTCGAATACGTCCGTCAGATCCAGACCGACGATCTGCCACTGCCGACGATCACCAGCTGTGACGACGGGGGAGGATGGACTCGTCGGCCTCTGCTGGCGGAGGCGTCAGCCGCGTGGCGTCGGTCTCGGCCGCTAGTCCGCCGTTATCTGTGCGCCTGTTTCCAGGATCCCGGCAACCGGCCGGACTTCATCGAGCGAGTACTGCGGTCGCGCGTGGTGCTCGAGAACGGTGAGGCGAACGACAGAGCGTTGAAGATCACCGGCGTCATTCGAGTCGCGAACGTCGCCTACCGCAAGACGGTGGCAGCACGAGTGACGACGGACGGCTGGGCGACTCAGACCGACGTCACCGCAGAGTACGTGCCGCGCTCCAACGACGGCACCACGGACCGCTTCTCATTCCAGATCATCCTGCCGCACGGAGCCACCGACCTCGGTCGACGCGTCGAATTCGCCGTCTACTTCACCGCATTCTTCGACTCCGACAACCGCTCAGAGACGTACTGGGACAACAACTTCGGCGCCAACTATTGCTACGAGTGCTACGCCCATGACGACGGCGAAACGTTGACGTTAGACACCGACAACGATGATGACGGCCAGTTCTCTCCCTGGTTACGTTTCGCCTGAGTTCGCAGAGTGTACAGCGTGCCAGTACCGCTCGCTCACAGTCCAATATGCAGTATGTGCTAGTTGTTAGAATGTGTGTCGGTTACTGTTGTTTCCAATCTGGTTAAATGTCCGTCAACCTGTCCGTCAACCTGGCGCGCTTGCGTAGTTTCTTGTGCAGAGTTTCTACATCTGTCAAACAGCTGTTGTCTGAAGCGTGTTTATAGAGTTGTTTATATACCCGCTGTTAGAAAATATACATATACATGTATTTAGGTACAGTGTAGCAAACGACTTAGGCCTACTGACTGCGTTTTTGCCAGTTATGTAGGCCATTGTTTATAGGTTTCGTATCATGATGTCTGTGACAGAGTTGGAAATGGTTGGTTTTACCCAGGTTTGATTGTGGTTCGATTGCATTGAACTGAGAAAAATTTTGCTGAAAATTTTATGTATTGTTGTTCGCTAGAGTCGGGTCGGTTTGGTAAATGCTGTGATGTGTTCACAATAGCTAATCAGATACAATTGTGTAAACTTTACTGATACACATAACGGATAATTTTTTATTGTAGTTCACATGTTTCTCTGTTACTAGTATAGTTAGGCCTATTAACATAATATAAACGGTAAAGTAAAGTATGTATTATGCAATCAATCCTGGCGAGTTTGTTCTACTGTTGTTGAAACTGTTCACACTGTCTGTCCGCGGGTGACGATACGTACGTGTAGATAACAAAGTGGATTGGGTTTGAGCGTGGTTTGGGGTTGGGTATGGAAAAATGGACCCACTTCCAACTCTGGTCAGTATCTCTACTGTTACTGCGAGTTACAAGTTGTACAGTATCCGGACACCTTCTGTTGCTAAATGTCTGGTAGTCTTTCAGTTGTTTCGCTGTGAAGAACGTTCTGTGATATCAGGTAGTGCGTAGCTGTTATAGTATTTTGATGTTACTCCGTAGTAGGATTTTTATTTTGTTCACCACGTTGCGTCGTCGTGCGTATATTTCCTCTCGGTTGGTTGTAGTACAGTACGTGAACATCTCGTCATTATTTTCAACGGGTCCTGCATTTAGTTGGTCCAATATTGTTCCACTGCAAGTTTTGATGTACCTGTATAGTGCTACTGTCAGTATTATAAGTGATAGCAATCGCAATTGTAACATGTTTTAGTGTACGTCTATTCTGCGACATTTGTCGCTAGACGCTGTTGCAGAGCGCGATGTGACTATGATGATACTGCAATTCCATCTAACTGCATGTCCGTCACGCGAACTAGGCTACCTAAAAACGGCTAAACCCAACGTCATACTTTCTGCACTGCGTAGTTAGTAGGCCCACAGTTCTAATTCTTGTCAAACCAAATATCTTGGCAAAATTCTGACGGAATAATCCTTGTTTGGGATGTTAAAAATAGCACAGGGGGAACACCATGCCAAAATGTTTTGTGCAGGCCAAAGGCGACCTTTTCGTACGAAAAATCCATAATTACAGACATCCTTCAAGTGCGGTAATATAAACAAGTTATCAGTATCACAAGTTAGAAATTGAAAATATCAACATGGCCCATTCTACAGCGCTCCTTATCAAATACAGTTTGGGTAAAATATAAGAATTTTTCAGCCAGTGTGTGGCTACATCTTGTACAAACAGTAAAAAGTGGAGTAGAGACACGTTTACTGTAGAGTATTAGCAGAAAATTGTGTATGAGCCATCGAACGATATGTCATTTGCCTTTGACCTTAAGTGACCTTTAGGGGTCATTTCAGATACTGGCAATTGAAATGGCCCTTAAAGCATGACCGCTGACTGAAGTGACAACACTTTAAGCATGTATTTGTTTCCATTTTATTGTAACTTTTTACTGTCAGGCCGGCTGGATTCGGTGCAGACCAATTTTCGATCTAAAAAAACATAGCAACTCTGCAACCAAAAAACGAGATGGAGGTCACCACGGTAGTCAAATTAAGGGGATTTTAGGGACATTCACTATCACAGTTTAATCTGAAGTGTATAAAACAATGTAACGTTGAAACACGGTAAGAGTCTAACTTTTCGGTAGCTCCCATGGATGCGAAGAAACATGTCTAAATAATATGCAATGTCGCGCGGTTTCTCTGCAACAGCCGAGCTTCTTGTTGAATACGATACACTATATTCTTTGTAACTGCAACAGTTTTATCATTAATACCGTCCTGTAAAGTCGAGATATACCGAAAACGTTTTTATACTATTATCAGTCCCACATACAAGGCCGTAACTAGCGGGTGTTTTGGGTGTTAAAACACAGTCGAAATAAAATTTAAAAAACAACGTAGAAATTAATCGTATACGTATTCAGAAACGAACAATTGCTTCAATTTGTCAAATTTTCAACAGAAATAGAACGAGATTTGTACTCACCAAACGCGTTTCCTGGGCTCCAGATACTTGAAATACATTTAAAAATGCGTTTACTGCTGGGACTCTGCTCTCGCCCCACTCTCGAGAAGCTTAAAGCCCTCAACCAGACCCTCTAACTGGATTTGAGGAGAAAAGGTAAGGAAATAAAAAAGCGAAAGGAAGAGAAATGGAAAGAGGGAGGGAAGGCAGGGGAGAAAACACCCCAAAATGAATATCTGGTTACGGCCTTGCCCATACCCGTCAGATTCTTGTTATGTCTTGATAACCTGACACTCTAGGACGTCATAGTGGTGCCTAGCATCAAAAAAGTAAACGTGTGATGCAAATAAGGTAAGATAACATGAGAAAATTTATTAACTGCAAACTTTTATAGCCAGTAAGTATATTGTACGGGCTGAAGATTTTCCGTCTAAATTAGTAAGCGAAGACAAGTGACAATCGTGTCGCTTTTTTATATTTTTAACGTAAAGTTAGCTGCTGCTATAGAGGTCGACTGAATTTCGGTTTCGTTTTCGTCGCCGAAACTGGCAGTAAATTCTGTTTCGGTGTGGTTTCGATTTCGGTGGATGCGCTGCAGCGAGATTCAGTTTCGGCCGAATCTCGTGAGTGATTTCGGCGCCTGTGACTCGAACTGACTTCGAGCTAACTGTGTCGTTTGCATTTCACCGCGCATCCCTTCCACCGCTCCTGGGTCCCTTCCGGATCGCGGTGGGAGAGATGGAAGATAAAATGCAAATGTCTCGTGCCGTGTTCGTTCTCAATCACCGTCAATTCATTATCAACGGCCATGATGAGTGATGAGTGATGATAGCTACAGCGACTGCAGAATCTGCACGGTTGGTTGTTGTTACCTCGGTCCTGGCCGGTATCATATTTCTGCCAGGAATACAACGAACTGTTTCATACATGTGTTGCAAACAAACATCAAACTACAAACAAGTCGTTGGTCGTATCGTTGGTTATGCCACGCCTCGACTACGGTAACGCGACACTTGC
>Ga0066192_1000204_pt1 | contig 11277 bp, 10 predicted proteins | sample WorMetvacBELIZE1_FD_58707 | JGI IMG/M metagenome (GOLD analysis project Ga0066192, IMG submission 58707) | Marine gutless worms symbiont microbial communities from Max Planck institute for Marine Microbiology, Germany - Olavius vacuus BELIZE.1... | ecosystem: Host-associated > Annelida >... | reverse complement strand
AGCCAATGAAAGAAAGAGAAAAGTAAAAGGGGGAAAAGATGAGGAAGTAAATGGACAAGGTGGGAAAGGGGTGCCCCGGCACCACACGGAGCTCATCACAAAGATCAAAACATCGGAAACGGCACATGTACTCAATAACTAGCACACAAATAACAACAAAAAACTGGCACAATCATCGTATGAACATGTCTAAATATGAGACACTGCGGTACAGATGGTTAACTCAAAACAAATTCAATTACGTATGTTATTAATAATGCAACAGCATTTAAAATGTTCTACAACTGCTCAGAGAGATAAATGCTTCACCTTGTTTAAGACTTGGCTTGACCTCAATTTCTTCATCTCAAGTTCACGTTTCTCTGCCAACATGGCTTCCTTCCTGGCAACGATTTCCTCTCGTTGTTGCACCTCCTGATACGTTCACATACCATTTACACATACACACAGTCCACCAGTAACAAGGTCGAGTGTGCCTGTGTCATGTTTCTTACGCCACAGCAGTCTGCGCACACGGCCTGTGCAATGTCAGATGTACAGGTATCTTTCCAGTCCGACGTCAACACACTCTGGCTAGTGCTGAATTCTACAGCTTGCTGGCAAAAGCACATGTGAACGTGTGTATGCGTGAACAACTTGGCCAACGTTGTTATGTGATATAGAACAACCTGGCATAAAACATGCAACTCCGGATTACAAGTTCGACATGATAATCAGTAAGTAGGTATAGCGGCACATAATAGTCATGACCCCATCATGCCACATTTGTTCACCAGTGGAAGCGTTGCAATACACAGTTTGTACAGTTTACACACAGAAACGTCTACTTGAATACAGCTAAGTTACAACAGTCATAAAACCCTGGTTTTACAGCATTAAAATGACAATATAATGTATAAACAACAGCACAGCACGACAGCATTTACAAACTCAGGATTAATTTGGTCAAGTTAAATATTGAAATTCAAATACCTGACCGCTCCAAAACTATCAAATGAGTATACGTGCAGAGTGAGCACATTAATACATACATTGTCTGAGTAAGTGTAATTAATAACGAACTCATAACTTGTCAGTGGCAGCCAATAAACCACGTGGCGTAACATAAAAATAATTAGTTTTCAAACCTTTGCAAGTTCTTCAGCTGCCTTGCGCTGCTGCAGAACTGTTTCCATCTCCTGGTCCAACATTCGTCTCTGTTCTTCCAACCGATTATGCTCGTCTCTGACACACAACACATCAGCAGTAAATAACTCATCAGTCATCATCATTCTTGTGGCGAATAAAAACAGTTCTTGGCGTGAATGACCGCAGGAAAGTCAGAGTATCTTCCAGCGATGTGTGAACTGATGAATCAGAGAGAATGAAGAGCAAGCATACACGTTCTGAGTGTTGGTAGCTGAGAGTCCTGCACCACGAAGACGCCGCTGCATCACCGACATCTCGTCCATCTTGACTCGCAGAATGCGTTTCTGTCGTTCGCTGCTCTGCTCCAGCTCACGAACTCGCTGCTGTTCTCTCTGTATCTCACGCTACATCAAAAATGATCCACACACACACACACACAATGCAGTGAAATGTCAGATAAATAATGAAATAGTTTCAACTGTTGTCATATCTGTTCAATTTCGATTCCTCAATAGAAGCTTGGTGAAAAATGAATGAATAATGAAAATGAAAAATGAATAAAGGGAATTAACTTTAAACATTCACAGTCCAATGACAAACTAAGTGTTGTAGAAGATACTATATAATGGATCAGTCCAAGACACTCAATTTAATATGCACAACATCATATTTTAATATATAAAAAGTAACAAGATGAAAAATAATAACTCGGAAAAAGAGTGGCATAGTTCAGAAGTGAAGAAACATTTTCCTTTCTGTTACAAAGTATTGTACTGTACCTCCAGTTTAGCTTTCTCTTCATTGGCAACCTTCACATGACGCATCAGCTGCTCCTGCTGGCGTCTCATGTTTGCTACGCCAACTTCCAGTTCGTGCACCCTGCCAGCCAATCACATCAATCAAAACATGTCTGTAATTCTGCTACTCCAGCAGTACTGTGTAATATGCACTCGTTAGGTCATCACATCTGTGGTTTATGGTCCGTAAACTTAAGCAATAATAATGGACGGCTAATGGTTTTTATATGCAGCATAATGACAAACAACTAACAAACTATGCCACACCCAGCAACATCAACAACAAAATGGCTCGTGACCATCAGTTCCTGAGTGAAAGCTGATTACTGCACATTATATAGTCTGTCTGTTGGTCTGTCTGTACTATACGTCCTTGCATCAACCCTTGCATTGAGAACGACCGAAGACAAGATACATGTAAGACAACTGCACGACAACTAAACACAAGACCATAAGAAACAAGCAACCATTCATAAATGAATGAATCACTGTCGAATGACCAAACTGTTGGTTTGATTGAGTAGAACAGTCACACAGAGCGTGGGGGACTGTATACTTCTCTGAACAGAGCTCACCTACAAAGCCTGAGCTACTCGGTACAAAAGATAACAGTCAAACAAAACCAAATAATCAAAAAAACTCCACATTTCATTGGTGATGAGCCCAACATTTAGCCAGATGATGTTAACAGTTCTCAGTTATAGCAGTTACACAGTCAGTGCATAAACAGGATACTGAAACTGCAACTTTTGATAAATGGTGTTTCTGTGTAGCCGTCATACTGACAAAACGACTACTTGCCGTTTACTGCTGTTCTGCGTGACGTTCATCACTTCAACTGTTTTCTCCGCTTCTTTCTGCTTCTTCTTCAACGTGTGAACACGAACCTTTGCCAGCTCCATTTTCTTACGAAATTCTCTACACAGCAGACACGTACTAATCACAACACTTATTACTGTTTGTAAAATGATGAAAGGTTGCTTCAATCCACATTAAAGTCTCCAATAACTAAATAATTTAGCCAAGTAGAATATCAGTCTGTCCAGCCATTTGGCCACAATTCATCTGTTTGACGAATAAATGATAACGTTACATCGCTGACAATACTGCCAGTATGCACTCTCTATCAGCAGCTGACTGCTGTCTGCCATTTAACGTCACAAAACTAACTGAAACACGTCATTTAACTTACATTTGCAGCTGTTGAGTCTGCTGCTTGTCATTGCGTTCTCGAGCGACTGCTTCATCGAGAGTCTTCTGTAAACTGCTGAGCTCGTTGACGGCAGCTGTCTTCTCTTCTTCGAGTGCATGAAGCTGTGCATTATACTGCTTGTTCATCTGCTCGGCCTCATGACCCGTCTTTACCAGCTGCTTTATCAACTGCTCCTTGTATCTACACATTACCACATCATTCTGTTAACCATTCTAAGCACAGTGGCAAATGTTCAATGGCTTTGATAGAACATTGGACAACACTTTTTTCTGTTAAATATAAATGTAACTGTGAATAGTGAATACTATCATGAGCCACTACCTCGGCTGGCTGTGCTGTAGAACAGGTGTCCTGACATTGTAGCGGCACTGATCCAGCAGGAAACTTACAGTTAGGATTAGTATTAGGGTTAGGGTCAGAGTCCGGAGAACAGTTAGTATTAGGGTTACAGTTAGGATCAGTGTTAGAATGGCCCATAAGCAATGCTACAACACTGAAACCACGGTTTTATAACACAGCCAATCGGCTCTCGATGGCCAAGATTTTACATGTTACAAGGAAGGGATGGGTGCGACAAATTATCACACAGCCTCAAAGTCAATAGGCTCACTTGCTGCAGACACTTATATGCCCTCAAAAAGATTACAGTGCTTTAAGCAATAACGTCTACGGTAAGCGAACAATATTTTACGTTCTAGTGTGGCTTCTGGCATATGACATGATAAGGATAATGACTTGTCACAGGCTTCACATAATGACAGAACACAACTGCTAAGCCCTTTTGGGCGACGTGCATCAGCATGAAATCAGACAAAACAGACCGGTACATAAACCGACAGTAGCAGTTGTTGTAGTAAAACTATAGAAAGAATATTCAATTTGAGCTGACTAAGTATGTAAGTACCGAATGTTGATCGTAAGATCTTTTATTTTCTGTTCGGACTTTCTGACATCAAGCTGGTTCGATCGTAGCTGTCTCTTGTGTTGTTCGTTGCTCGCATGCAAACGATCAATGTTTTCACGGTCGTCATCGCCTCGACCTGACAGCAAGCAACAGGGAATCACTGGTGCAAGAAAATATCTGGTGTTCAGTTCACAATCACATTAGTTTGAATTGGCCTGGCCTGATGCCAACACAAACAAGCACCAGTGACGTTCTACTGACAGTCAGTTAAACAAAAGAGAAAATATTACGTCGACCTTCCCATCTCAGACAATCAAAATCACTGACAAAGCCTGCTAAACAATAAAGTTGCAGTAAAGCAGTCAACTATCCATTTTATGCACCAGTATTTCTGTCGAATTAAAATACATTTTCAATGCCAGCTTTCCAATTGTGTTGTCTTACTGATCGGTTTCATGTACTCGTTTTGCTTGAAGAAGATAAATGATGATGATGGTCAAGAATCCAACCACCACGTCAGTGACATGTTGATCAGCCCAGTCATACAGCCACAATTACCAACCAACCAGGAGTAACGTCAAACAGCATCAACATCAGCATGAACATCAGTATGGGAAGCAAATTGACAATGTAACACTACCAACTCCAGTAGATCTATGTCACACTGGCAAACAATGTATTGTACACCACTCACCGAGCTGCAACACTTGTGCTGAGTGGCGTCTTACTGCCCACTCAGTACCAGTCGGCTGGTCGCCGTTCTCACCACCGGCTGAGCCACGTCTTCCGTTGTGCTTGCGGACACGGTTTGGCCCAACAGTCGGACGATTTAGATGAACCGACTCTTTGACGCGATATGTTCCACGCTTCTTATCAACACGGCTAAACACTGGCCTGATGCCAACACATACAAGCACCAGTGACGTTCTACTGACAGTCAGTTAACTTACCACATCAATACTTCTGGTTATTACTTCCACATAGCTACGGTAGTCACTGTAGAATAATTTTGTTAAGTGCTGATTATCTGTCAATTCAGGAATAACACAGTCACAATATTTGGCACAATTATTGATACTGCTGATAAAAGTTTAACAAAATGCATGCTTACATCATAAAATCAAGCTTACCAGCCGTTCTGACAAGTGACTAAGGAACAGATGTGACAATTCTACTGCTTGAGTACTCTGATTCATACTTCCTTCAAGAAGTCATTCTTTTAACTATTAAAACAAAAATCTTGACACATTATAATTTAAACTGCATCGCTTCCAGTGAAGCAGATGCTTCTCTTTCTCTCAGTACAAAACACTGGTACATACAACGACTAGCAATAAGCTATTGGTTGTAACACGGAGTTCAAATGAATTATTTATGCCAACACAGCAACAGCTACCAGTAAGTAAAAGCAACAACATAATTTTCGTTCAGCAGTTTGCTACGTACTCATTATTATCCAGCTCATTGGCTGCGTCATCCTTGTCATCAGAATCACTGAACGTCTTGTGCAGCACTTCGTCGTCGTCCTCCAAGCGACTCACAAGCAGTGCACTGCGTGCACGAAAACACTGCACGACTCGGTCAATTGTGAATGCCGCTGGACTGGAGTGAATGTTGCGCTGAATCATGCCACATACACATAGCACATTACAGGTGAGACCAGTCGTGTTGCCCGCCTTATCTCACAGTACTGTACAGTCTGCTAGTTTCTGTGAGAAACACTGCCAGATTTGCAACTTCCCTGCTGAATATAACTGATAATAACAATAATAATAGTAATACATAGACAAAACTGTAGTCAACCCAGGTGCAGCAACCGACAAGGCAGCACAAAAAAATTGATAAGTATGCTAGACTAGCCAGCACCCATATCTTCTACTCGTTTGCCATCCGAACAGCAGAAACGTGGCGTGATATGGCCATAGAGCTGACACAAGAGATTGGCAGACGTATCACCACCATCACAGAGGACAACATTCTTGTTCCAACGCCTGTCCATGGCTCTTCAAAGAGGACATGTGGTGGTCTTTTTCCAGAACATCATGATCACCGAATGAAGCACTGTTCCATTAACATTTGCTTAACTTCAATATCCACGCCTAGTACAGGCTTGGTGCTGGTGCCCTCCCCCAAAATAATACTAATAATAATAATTCTATGACACGATATAAAATGTCATGCAAACAGTAGACTGCGCAAAGTGTGCAACTGCTTACAAGTTGTTGAAAAGTATGATGGTCGGCTGCCACCGAGTGTACTGGCACAGTCACTGGACGTGGTCTCGACATCATGAGGTTTGCTGCCGACTTTGAGCTAGCATCAAGACTCAACTCAACACTGGCTGTGTTATCTGCCAGCGTCGTTCCACTGTCATGCTGCATCACGACAACAAAACAACAATGATCACTCTTCACTGAAGGTAAACTCTGCAGACAGTTCAAGTACATACACCACTCTTCACTGAAGGTAAACTCTGCAGACAGTTCAAGCACATACATCATGTAGTTAAAATTGAATCAGGTTTAACATCCAACCAAACACATTATAGGTCATATCGGGGACGAGTTTTTATGGGTCAAAATGACCCAACCAGCAGCATCAAAGTACTGAAGGAAGACAGGTTCTAAAGACTAGGCTTCAATCACATCAAGCCCACCCCACCACACTCACAATAATACAACAACTATGCAGTATGAAAAAAACACACACACAAAATACACAGAGATAAACACAAATGAATCTACACACAGTGAAACTAGCCCAGTGGGACAAAACTCAATCCATAGAACTGTAAGAACTGCTCATCTAAATGTGCTCATGACTGTGCACAACTTCAGTCACAACACAAAACAGTTCTGATAATCTCCCCTCTTACTGCCAGACAACAATCCTAACTCAGATGTTGTCTATCAGAGGAGGGGAGTTCACTGAAGAAAACTCTTCAGACAGCTTGAACACATACATCATGTAATCTTACACACAAGTTCAGACAAGTGCTGTTTCTCGTTAGTATACTTCAAACATCACAATATATGTGACCCAATTACCAGGTATGCATAATTTACTGTAAAGCAAAAGGTAATTTGTACAACATAATTTAGACATACATCACATGATACACTACAGAGTAATCCAGAAAAATGCACAAAGTTCATTGCACCATGGTTTTGCAACTGTCGGCAACAAAGTCACACGGTTCACACCAAAATGCTAAGAAATTAACTGGTAATACAAAAAAAGACGAAATTTGAATTTTGAAATTAAATATAATTTGAATGGCAGCTGGAAAGCAAAGTACTCAGAAACCGTTTCGCTGACAAACCAGTTCACTGACAAAACAATTCGCTGGCAAGATGAAAAGACTGCAACAGCGTCGACAAGTGCACTCATCTGACAAGTTGTTAGCAGAAGGTCTTGTCAGCGAATCGTCTTGTCAGCGAATCGTCTTGCAGCAAATTGTCTCATCAGCAAAATGTCGTTAGCTACTGGTCATCTGCGTACCAGTTTGACAGCAAAACGTGCACGAAGCGTGCCTGGATAGGCTGTCAGAGAGCACGTGGCAGTCATCAATTACCTGAATGCGAGCATTACTGGCATCAATCTCCAGCTGCTTGGCAAGGACTTGCTCATTCAGCTGCTGAATCTTCTCTTGTGCTTCTTCCAGCTGCTGTGCAAGCTCTGCTTGTTCACGTTCAAGCCGATCAATCATCTCCTGCATGTCGGTCTGCTGTCTCGACTTCTCCGCAAAGATCTCCTCATCACTCTTCAAGTCACTCTTGCACTGCAATACGATACGATTTAGCCGTCTTCATACTTAAGTCAGCAAAAGAATCACACAAGTCGAGATGAAAAAGTACAAAGGTTATATCGCTTCTCTAGAAAGTGCACTGTTGTAAAGAAAATCTTCACATTATCAAATACTGTGCTATAGTTTCGACTACTGCTCTGCATTAATGGTGAGCATGTGTTGAACAGCACATCACAATAACTTCATGCACTGGGTGCAAAACAACAGACCCACAACATTGGAGTGATTACAAGTCTTGCTAATGTCACATATCACAAGAAAGTGAAAAGCTTCTTCACAGCTAAAATTCAGAATGGCTCCACTATACTGTCGAGATACACAATCACTGTACATGACATGATCACAGTTCAAAAAACAGATTATAAACTATGTACTTCTAATTTTTCCATAAAAATGTATATTTATAAAAGTAAGAATCTAACCAAATAAAATTTCTTTTTCCTTCATATCCAACAAATTGAGACAATCAGCTCAACTATCTAACGGCAACTGCACTAAACTGAAGACAAATAATAAATGGTAGCTATAATTTACAGCACACAGTCATCACTTGCACGACGATTACCTTCTGGAGCTCAGATTCTAATCGAGAAATGGTCTTGTTATCCCACGCTTCCTTGTTTAATGTTGTGGGAACATTGTTCTTCATCTGTCAATGAAATCAACCACTCATTCAATTTTGTAGAGCCAGTAACCATGTACAACTGGCCAATTAAAGAAAACAGTAGTATGTGTGATCCCCTTGTTACACACAGGCCATATCTGAGCACTTTGGAGATAGGGCATTATAAAGCACTATATAATGTCATCTTTACTTTTATCTTTATTCAATGTGTGCATACAAAATATAGTCCTCATTTAAAGACTACAGGTTCAATGCTACTGACCTGGCTTACTTTCTAACACAGCAAATGAAAAATAAAAACACATAATTAATACACAGTCTGAAACCATGACTCAACAGGCCAATTCACAGTATACTAAAGCCAGTGGGCATTCCAGCATTCAAACCCAGTCTAATCCATCTGCTGGTTAGTTTTGGGTTCTTAGTATGTGTGGTTTGAGATTAATTAATTAGGCACACAGGTACATCAGGCACAGCTATCAACAACTATCTAGGCCAATTCTAAGACATGATCGAAATAATCTTTCCGAAATAATTAGAATGAGAATTAGAAGGTACAGTTGTATAGCCCATTAAACAAAAAAATCGTCTCTAATGCGCTGAGTGCATAATCTGCTCAGTAAAACTGTCACTGGAGAGCGCTTGAAGATGGCTATAGATGTCCCATAAAATGTCCTAGACTGTTAAAAATGTGGGCACTTGTGTCTGTCTCCCTGTGAAACATCTTTATCAGTCTCCGAGCTATCTTCAGGAACCACAAACTACTACAATTGCCCGGCGTCCTTAGCAGCACTGATGCCTCGACTTCAGCACCAGTTACTCTCAGTATCTGAGGTCTTCAAAGTAATTAATGGAAGATAAAACTAACACTCCAACAATGTCTGAAAACGTGCCACTAATCCACTAGACAAGACAGACCTCGTCAACAAGCTCAAGCCAATCACACAGCTGGCCAGCCTGACTCTGTGACAGAATGCCCCGGTCACGCATGTCAGTTAACAGGCGATAAGCTTCGTCGGCAATTGTACGATAGTGAGCACACTCTGTCTGCAGTCTACAACGCCAGTGGTCACCTCTTACACTGTAACAATATATATGTGAAATCAACCAATAAAAAAACATATTCATGAATGAAAATGACAAATACTCATGCATTAATGACCGATCAATCACAGGTCGCAGAAAGGTTTTTATACAAGAAGCAAAACTGAGACATGGCCTGAAGGATTAAGGTGACAGTTATAGCAGCTAGGTTAGGGAGTTGGAGGTGGTGTAAACTCAATGCAGTAGTTTCCAGAACGGAATCTCTGTTGCATTTTGTGCAACCTGACAGCACAAGCTTGACTTTTGCAAAGATCTCAGGACGGGGCTTTTGGCTCAGCTGGCTGAACTAACAGTATAACTGGCCAAAACTGTCTGTATGTGTAACCACAGTGGTCCATATCATAACAGCTATATAGAGACATTTGTAATCCTGCATCCACAGATCTACTGAAAGAACTCTGATTAAAAACCAAAAACTAGGTCAGTCTGACCTAGTTTACTGGGTTGAGAGGTCATCACAGAAAATGCTTACATAGCTGTGCTGCCTACTGAGTATCACAGGCTGCTTGTTAAGTTTAGTATCAAAGACTGGCAGCGGTGAAATGGTGTCTTTACCCAACCTCACACCCACAGGGGCGATCACCCTTGCCACCTTCAGCTACTAGTACTATGCCTGTGAAATCACTAGAGCTCTCTCAAAACTGCACACTGCACACAGAGCAAATGTCGTATACTGTGACAGGAACATTAATTTTTCACTTCACTGTAGTGTATCAAATTATTAATGCTAAATGCAAAGCAACTGTACTCAGCAATCTGGTTCTCCAGTAGTCTGTTATGTTCGGCATCAATATGTAACTCAGTCTTGAGGTGCGTCCCTTCATCTTTGTCAGAAGTCACGTGCACAGAACAGCGTTGTCGACGCAACTCTTCACGCAGTGCCTGCATTTACACAATCAATTTTTCACAGCATCATAAAACTACCCATATGGCATACACGTCTTGAAAAGAATTACAGGCTTTCAGACATAGTTAAATTGGAAAATAAGCTGGAGCAGCAATGGTCCAATGGTTAATGTGATAAGAATACCATCTGGGTGATGCTGGTGCTAAAACCTACATAAGTCACTGATGGCATCAGCTGATCCAGCTCTCTGGAACAGGTTTCACTTTAAAATTCATAAAGTATGAGCCCTCAAACTAGCAATGCATTGCATTAAAATGCATTATTTTAATTTTGCGATTAATATAAAAGTCAAAGAATCAAAAACAGAAGTGTAGTTCATGGGAGCAATGAACATTAAGATACACATATAGACACGTACTCGAATCTCGGTCTGCATCTCCTCAAATCGAAGTGACTGAGGATCTCTGTTTACGACTGGCTTGTTGCGGATATTGCGTGCCTATACAGCCAATACAATGGTAAATGACACAAAGTCTGCAGAATTTCACAGCAGCAGACAAACAGTTTACGACATGAAAGAGACCACATCACCAGCAACACTCAAATTCATAACTCTTCAGATCAAATCATACAATTTCAGCCATTATACATTCTTATGACCAAAATTTGCTTGATATGTGTTAGTTGGTGTATTTACTATTGTCACAAATATGTTACCTCCCAATGACAAACTGAAAAAACTATCACCCACTGAAATGATCTACAATCTGTGTACTTGTACTTTTAGTACATTTCAGCGGCCCTGAAGTTTTGTAAGACTTGCGTCGCGATGAAATTCGTTGATGATGATG
>Ga0066192_1000203_pt1 | contig 11284 bp, 9 predicted proteins | sample WorMetvacBELIZE1_FD_58707 | JGI IMG/M metagenome (GOLD analysis project Ga0066192, IMG submission 58707) | Marine gutless worms symbiont microbial communities from Max Planck institute for Marine Microbiology, Germany - Olavius vacuus BELIZE.1... | ecosystem: Host-associated > Annelida >... | reverse complement strand
AGGGGGAAAAGATGAGCAAGTAAATGGACAAGGGGGAAGAGGGGTGCCCCGGCCCCACACAGAGGCAAGAAAGGGTAAAACCAGAAAGGCACTCCACTTCTTTCGTAAAGATAAGGTAAAGGTAAACGTGGATTTGTATAGCACCTCGTCGTGAACACACCTCTTAAGGTGCTCAGGTATGGCATTCTTAAGAGATTTCACAGTGATATGCCTCCCCCACTTCTAACAACAAAACAGTACCGACCTGCCCGGTGGAATGCGGCAGTTCAAGATGAGGTCACTGAGCCACTTGGATGGACTACGCTGCAGAAGCTGGACAAGTTCAACCGGTCGATGGTTTACTACCACAACGACAACAACAAATTCTTGACTACAAGCATGACATGAGGGATGATACTTGTTCAAAGTTACTCATTAGCGAAAGCAGTATTCTGCATGCTCTGATAGATTTACCTACCGTTCAGGACAAGACGTTAAGATTAGCTAGCAAGTGCGGCATTACACCAGTACAGTATTCCGTTACATCAGTTAACAGTCATATGGTCTGCTTTGCCAGGCAGATCGCTGTTTTTTAATTTCATATTTACCATGGTAGTGCTCCGTAATATCTGTCAGAACTTGTCCGGCGCTGTGATGACACCCACCTTCAGTCCAGTGTGCACGGCAACTTCCGTCGTTTCACCTACTTGGCTTCATGTAACTGACAAAGCCTTTTCCATCGCCGGGCCACGTGCCTGGAATGCACTGCCATCTCACACCAGCTTGTGCAAGAAACTCATGACACACTTTTCAGTTTCATCTAGTTATCTTTTTAGTTTTTAGCATGTTACTGTTGTTTTTCGCACAATCTATGACATAGTATTCTACGGCGCTGCTGAGCCCCTGTAAAGGGCGACTTATAAATTTTCCTGATGATAATAATGAAGACTACTATGTATATTGTGTACGGCATTACTTGTTACTGTCTGCACTTCTTGCGAATTACGGCAACAACAATAAATAATACAATGTACTTCTATTATCATGAGAAGAAAATGCTACTGGACAAAAATCAGACATGACTCGGAAACCATGCCAGTAACAACAGTCGATGCACTTAATGGTAAAGCTGTATCATTTTTATCAGAATTACTACAACAGTTAAACAGCCAGAGAGCTTTTATCACTTACTTACTTAAATGTTTACTTTTGTCCTCGGGTTGTGTGGCAGTCTGACTTAGCAGAGAGCACTGGTTTTGCTGTATGACGGGCCCGGTGAGTACTGGGATGGGAAAAAGACTGTCTGTGGGCATGTAAACTATCTCAGTATTTAATGAGCCATCCAGGTCAACTCTCCCCTATGGGCAGGCACAATGAGCACCAGCAAAAGCTGAGAGAAAATAGACACATCACGCAATGCACAACTATTTGTGATCTCAGTGTAAGCTGGTTTGTCAGTCTCAAGGGTAAAGATTGGTGCTGCTCTTTGGACCCATCAGCATGGAAAAGAGTTTGCTTTTTTAATGCCAAAAAGCGAACAAAAACCTGCAGCTGTTGTTTGGACGTTTGCACAACTGGACATCAACGAAGACAAGAGATTCAAGTGTTTCAGCATCATGTCAATATAGTCAAAATGTACAGCAGCTTCAGTTGCCGATCTGTTGTAACAACATATTGAAATGGATATTACTTTTACCTACAAGCATGATGCCTTTATGTTCAAGACACAGCACAGCTCGGTACAGCCAGGAAATATACGTTAATTGAAATAAATCCACAAGTGTCCAGTACACAATAATACTAAAAGTAATGGGGTCACCATGTACACAGGCGGGATGCTCATCTAAGATGTTTGGTTATAGACTCTATGGGTGGGTTTATCACTAAGTCTGTGATCCACGGCCAATGCTGACAAACTAATCTACGGTCACCTGCCCAACTGTATAGCATCACCACCCTATGCTTGGTATAAAATTATACCACTTAGTACCAAGACGGACGTGTGTGAACAACTTGTCCAAAGTCATTAAGTGAAGTGGAATAGTCATGATTTAAACCATGAGGCTTTCAATCACAAATCAGACATCCTAACCACTACACAATGTTCTTCTTCCTCACACAGACTTTTGATCAATTTTTTGTCTCTAGTATACATCAATATCACTTAATGTATCCATCATCTTGCAACACCTATAATTCCACAGTTCTACCCAACAGAAGCTGTTTTAAATGTAAATATAGTCAAGAATGTGGTCAAAAGTAATAAGTTACAATTGTTTGGCATTTTTGTGCACATGTCAGGCAATCTATTTATCAAGACTGTTTTATCTGGCACAATTGAAGGCAAAAAAGGAAGTTAAAAAACAACCCAAGATGTGCATTGACGTTACTGACCAGACTGGATAGAACCTTGTGGAGACAGAAAAACTGACATCAATGATAAGTACTAATAGCTGACTCCAACGACATATCTACCAGGGAAAAAAGAGAGAGAAATAGCAACAATTCTACAAATCTATTTAACATAAGACATGACGACATACCTGTGCAATACAGGTAACAAGCCACCACGAGGTACGGCCGTGTGACACACATCGGCAAGATGAGCAAGAAGTTCATCAGGAGTGCAGGAACACTGGCAACTAACTGCAGGGTGCAAACTGTGTCGCACCAAACCATCCCGAGTCTGATTCATCGCCTTCTCAATCCAAACCAGTCCGTCAACAGCAATCCGATAATTACCAGCCTCCAGTGGTAACATGGACGATACCAGCAATGATGCTAGACTATTATGGTGTTGCCGCTGCACAGAAAGCGACTGTCCAGCAATCGCTACATGCAACAGCTTAATCATATCGTCAACAAACGATTTAAGATTGGTGCAAGTCTGTGGGCAGTGTTTTGTTGCGGCGGAGTTCAGCTTGCCCTGTGCAATTTGTAACAGTTCTCGGCTAACTTCTGGCATGGCGCGAGAACAGATTGCAAGGTCAAAGGTCACAAGAGCGGCAAGTTGACAGCTGTCAATCTGCATCCTGCCTCGACTTCCCGACGAAATCTCATCAAACGATGGCAACCGAGTGGAACTTAAGAATCGGTCAACTATTTCGACGGCATTCGACGAGGAGCTATCTGCTGTCAAATGCCGCGCGAGATCTTTAATGCTTGGCTCAGAGTTGTTATCGAGACCTCTGTGAGGGGCAGTCCAACCTGACTGGCGAATCATAGACATTGTGGTATTATAATGGGACAGGAACGAAACTTCAGTCCCAGACAACTGGCAAACCTACAAAATGACAAGCAGGTATGAAAGACGCATTGTACTTTACAGCTCTAATCCACTGCATTACACTAGAGTTTTGCACGGGTACAGAAGTGAGGTATGTTTGCAGCATATTACAAAACCATAAATTTGTACCGACAGAGAAGATGCTAACATAAACAAATCTGCCGGGATCCCACCGTCCAAAAACGATAATATTCTGTCTCTCTGTGTTTATTTCTGTAGCTGCAGCAGTGATTGCTTTAATCACTTTAACCCTTCACTTGTAATGCTACGACTCGTTGGTCAGAAGTTATTACACCTACAATACAGCAGAAGAACAATTTGATATATGGTTTAGACATGTGAAATAAAATGAGGTCAGGACTGGTCTTCTGGATACAGGGTGGGAACGGGACAAATGACTGTGGGGATGGTAATATTTGGGGATGGAAATAAAAGTTACTCCCACGCAAAACTCTATGACACCTCCACTACTGTTATCCACTAATGCTGGAAAAATACACCTGTCACCAAGTACCTCGTAAATTTACTCCAAGCACATTTAGATATCAGTAAGTAGAAAATGCACCATATAGGAAGATGGAGACAGAAGACAGAGCTTAAAACGACAAAGCCTATACTTCAAAGTTATTGATTAAAACAATTACTGCAGCACAGCACTAATAACGAACCTTGACGACTTCTTCAGCATCTGCAATCCTTCCTTCAGTGAGGCAAAGATTCAGCAGCGACTCCGGCCGACAGAGCATTCTCGGCACATCGGTGTTTTCTGTATGCAAATGATCAAGTGTTGTGGCATAAACATCGCCGTCTTTATATGTGGCACTGTCGCAACGTCCCCTGCCTCGCAGCCGTCGCTGTTTCAGTAGATGGTGTTCGGATAACGCAGAAATCCTGACGGAAGGTGCTGTGGTGATTCGCAGTCGCCACTGGGCATTGCTGATATGTTGCTGCAATGCAACAAGACGCGTCCTCACCAAGTCGGCAGTCTGCCTGTCTCCATGCACAAAGTTTTCATCATCTGCGAACACGAGTTTTGACGCAACTTCACAGCAGTTACCCAGCATCAGCAAAACGTCGCGGATCACAGAGTCCCGCACCAGGAATCCAGACTCATTAGCCGACTGTACGCTGCTATTGCTAACCGTCTGACTGCCAGACATTTCATCACTGCGACCGTCGTGACTTGAAGAACTGGTTTCAAGAGGCGAACACCTACTTTCAACTGTCAAAGCTCCTACGCGAGGATTCTCTGGTGAAAGTATTTCGTGCGTGACATCGGGAACACTGGTGACATTAAGTTCTACTGACACAACTTCTGGAAACTTCGGATCGATAACATCTCCTTCGCACATTTCCGGCTCGCTGTCGGTCTGGCGATCCGGTGAATCTTCCGAATCTTGGAGATGTTCAATGCGGGAGAACAACAAGGAGAACACATCTTCCATGATCTCGAGTCGGAACACTGGCGAAACAACACCGTTAATCTGGTGGCCGGCAGATGCGAGTTTTGATGGCAAAACTTGACCATCTGATGTATTTTCACTGTCGACTTCAGGTTCGCTGTCACTGGCGGAAGGCCGACTGTCAACGATATAAGATATGACACCATACAAGGCACAGAAGCCGCGATAAACATCAACACTGCTTGGCCGAGCAGCAGACACATCCTCCAACAAAGGCTGACTTAGCGACTCATCCTTCACATCGAAGTGAACATTGGTTCCTACACATAAATACATTCAACAGCTGCTGAGACTGAACTGGCACATCGTCGTCATCAGATACGCCAGCAATATCTGTCGCAAACACAATAAAATGCAGATGCCCTGTAATCACTTTGTAAAAACAACGTGCCAAAATGAGTATCAGCTTCTGGGATAAGAAATGAACTAGACGGAAAGGTCAATTTTTGAACGTGGCATCATGACCTTCAAAATTCACAAAGTGCTTTTTAAAACTATATTCATTCAGTCTTGTCGTGACCTTGTGACCTCGTCTGTAATTAATAAGCAGTTAATAAATACTTTTTTGTAGTCAACTACAGTAGTAACTACTACTAAAGCAGTTATGCCTATCACTACTAGAGATGTCACAAATTCTGAATCCGAATCTGACAGAATTCGACACTTTTTCCGAAATCAGAAATCTGTCGGATACTTAAAATCAGATCATGTTGGATTGGAAATTTTTGTTTTGGTCCAACTCGACAAATTTGAATAACAGTATATTAATGGATGAAGACATCTGTGGTTGTGTTTTCTTTACTTTTTAGAAAACAGTCACAATGATATTAATTATTCACTGCTAGTTTGTCTGTAACTGTTTAACGTTAAGCAACTAAATTGAATCGCATCAGCTATAACAGCTGGTATTAATTCTGATCATGCGACAAATCTGCATCTGCATCTGATAGCTTTTGGACATGAAATCCGCCGATTCCGCTGCCGTCAAGTGCGAATTTTGGCTGGCTACGTCACATCACCAAGAACTGCCGTGTACTAATTTTCTTACTTACTTAGCCATAAGTAAAAGTGCATAAGTAATGAAAACGTTGAGAAACAATAAAACACACCGCTGATGGCGAATGCTGGGCAGTTCACAAGTGCTTCTGCGACAAGTTCTGGATCCAGTTCCGTCAAACAGTGTGAACGCAACAGCATCTCCAGCGCCGAGCACAGCTCCAGACCATGAAACAAACGCAAACCATTCCGCCATTGTCGTCCACTCGGCAACCGGTCACTACACAATAACATGCGACCTATTACCAATGCCAACATCAACTGGTCATGTTCTGCAGCCACTTTGAGCTACACTGAGTAACTAATGCCTAGCAAAAGACAGACTACCATTAAGTTACAAGCACCAACAGAAATGCAGACTGTGTTTAATGATCATTTTCTGGCCAAACACTGGTTAGCCACGTGATTTTCGTTCCTCTCCTATGTAACACACATATTATTCAGCAATATAACCAAATTTAGGCAACACTTTGGCTGCAACTACTGTGGTCAAGATATCATCAACTAAGCAACAGATTAACAAAAATGCAAAATACCGCCACATGTGCCGATCATTGCTGGTTAACTTTCTGTTAACAACTAGTAATAAAATATATCTTTTATGTTCTGCTGTGCTATTGAAATGCCGCTGTTCAAGGCAACCTTTGAAAATGACCAAACATAACTGTAGTTACAACTGCGAACATGTTACATTACTTAGCAATTTTTGCAAACGTGTCACTTTAAATCTATACACATAACAAAAATAATAATCTTGCTCAAACTGATATTGCAACAAGCTGGTGACATACTGAAAGCTGTCTGTGAACCATGCTGCCAGCTCTGCCTGTTGATTCAGCCTCCTTACAGCTGCGGACAGTGTAACGACAGCATCATCATCAGCTGCATCAGCGACGCTTGTCTATCACACACACACACACAGATCACTTAACAACAGTGATAAGCTTGCTTTCCTGTCCAAGACAACCTACGAATCTGCCCACATTAGTCAAAGCTACCACTCATGCTATCAGTCATTTATTAACATACTCCGTGTACTATTATTATTATTTTTATTTTATTTTTATTATTATTAGAAATGAGCATTATTACAGTGCTGTAAGTCAAAAAGTTTCGAGAGAACTTAATGGCAAAAAATATGCCAGTTACTATTTTAACCAAAATGTGTCCTCCTCGTTCAAATGCAGACTTGTCAAGTCTCATTACGTACCAAAGGTTTAACTTCACTTGCTTCACAGCACATTAACACTCTCACAATATGTACACACTAGAATAGTGACTACCGTATTTTTGTGCATATATCCCGCGGGTTATACAGTTTTTGCATGAAAAATGGACGTCCTGCGGGGTATACAAAGGTGCGGGGTGTACAAATTGTTTTTTACATGATTCACTGACCACGTTAGCGGTGTAATAAACGTATACAACATAGGTTAAGTCACTACTTTATTGACGGCGTTCATCAGTTAGATAAGAGGCACAGCCTCTGTTGCACCAGCTGTGGGCGTCGCCAGCGAGACAGAGAGAAGCTAACCAGGGATCGGACCCACTCAACATTTCCATAGACATTTCCCTCTGGCTACCATTACTTACAATCATGAAAATATTTGCTAGTGATATTACCGTAATTTTTAGGGTCACAGTTAGAGTTAGGAATAGCATTAATAAGTTTTTTACAGTTAAGTAGCGGTAGCAAGGGGGAAAATGTCTGAATGGGCGGAATGTCCTACATCCACTAAGTAACAGTGACCTCGCCCACGACTTAGCTATATTAACAGCAGATGTCAGTCACTAAATACACGGCCATGCATGCTGCAGTGCCCGTGAGGTTTTAGATGACTTTGTTTACTCTGCCTGCGTTGCTTCTCCCTACCTCCCTCTCCCTCTCCCATGCCCCCTGCTGCAGTCACACGAGTGATGCATGAGCCGAAGGATGACATGCCTTCACAGCTCCAGTGTGGGGTATACGACGGTGTGGGCTGTACAAATTTTTTTTTGTACTGAAAATATGAATCAGTGCGGGGTATAGGCGTGTGCGGGTTATATGCGTATGCGGGGTATATGCGCAAAAATACGGTAAATGCATACAAAAACACTTCATATTTGTCCACTCAATGAAAGGTTGATCACAGGCAGAACTGCGGAGGCACACATGTTAACAGAATTTTGCATAGAAAAACAACAAAATTACATTAAACTGTGCAGCAGACATAACCGATAACTAATCATTTCCCAGAACATAGTACTACACAACTGAACATTCAGTACACATTTTTAACAGCATCTATACAATAATACTTTCTAGCCTTTGGTATGAGCCGCCAGCTAAATGCAGAGGGTCTGTCTGCAACCAAGCACTCGATCATTCACAGCATATTGCTAAGAATGACTCCACAAAGTGGAAACAACACGCATATTGCACAACAGGCTGGTAACTGCAACACTCATGAAAACAAAATGATAGATATCAACACAATAATTATATATTATTCATTTATTTATAAACTAATCATCAGCAGAAATACTCACTGCACAAGAGACGAGCCTCTGGGCATCTTTTGGAGTTTCGCAGAAGTCCCAGCACACAATCACCACAAGATGGCACAGCGGGTTTAACCAGGCACACTTCAATAGTTGCTCAATGACGTCAAATTGCCGCTGTTTGACTAAATCAATAAAGCTGTCCTACATATGTCAAAAAATACAACTGCACAGATATTAAGGTTCAATTGTTAATATGTTGTATAGTGTCTTTTAAGATCATTCACAGTGCCTTACATAGTGGGATGAAATCAAATAATGACTGACCATTATCAACACTATGATACTGTACCGGTACTAAAAGTGAAAGTTATCACAAATTTTCAAAGTAACTGTAAAATATCGAGAAAAACTGCAATAATCTGCTGGTAATGTTGCAATATTATGTCACCATAATTTACTGATAATTTACTCTAAATTGGGACAATATTGCCAGGTTTGTAAACTACCGTGATATTACCACGGCTTCATACCCTGGCTGAAGGACTGAAACCATATGCCATTTGGTCCTGATTTAAGTACAGAAATCAGCAAGCTATCACAAGCAATGTATAAATCAAAAGCATAGAACAGATGGGAGAATTAAACACACATTACTTACCAAGAACAGATCCAGAAAATGTATCTTTCTTTTGAAGCACATCATATACAGATGGAACCATGCTGCATGACGACTGGTGGTTGATGACAGAGCCATGATATGAACAGTATCATTGCTGACGATGGGCGACACATTACGCATGACTTCCGACTTATCTACAGCGCTCGGCAAAAAACCAGTGTCGTCGAGGACCATTTCTTCACTTTTATCCTTGCGTGTATCATCGTCAGGCAATGTCTGCTCACGAATAAAAGTACTATCTGGAACAGTGCGGACTGGAGTTGTGGAATCGCTGTACACAGAAGTTGGTACGTTTTTGCTAATCAGATGACGAAGATCGGCAGCATTTAACAGCTTCACGAACCAACGACACATTGACTGCGACTTCTGGGCAAGTAAACAAGACAACACTGTGGTTCTATCCAACACAGACGTCCGACTGGCCAACATGTTCGCAATCCGCGACCAAAGTCGGTGAAGCTCCGCTTCTTTTTCCGTCGCCTCTTTTGCTGGGACGTCGAACAGGGCCAGTAACCGATAAAATCGCACAGCGGCCGCATGCAGATGAGCATCACTTGGCTTATAAGTTGTAATACTAGCAGTTGCAGCAATACTGCACAGTTCATCGAGCGAATGATGAAGGCATGCTATATGGATCTCAAGTCGAAGATGTACAAGACCGATGGCTATTAGCAGTGCGTTGCCTAGGTCCGGTAATTCATATAACACTGCAGTCAAGAGCTTTACTGTTTCTTCAGATGGTAAACTGTCAGCAGTGGCTATTGAATAGAGATCGGCACACACCTGCATACAACAGAATGACAGCAGTGCTACTGTTGCTGCTGCTACTACTCATCAATAAATATGCCAAAAAAAATCTTTTAGTCACTTGCATCAAGGATGCTGGTAATGTGACCGCAATACACATACAGATATCTAAGTCGACTCTGCGATCGCTGCTGCTCGATTTGTACAGGAATTTCTTCAGCTATGGAAAGAAGGTGGTTAATGAGGGTGCAGTCTGAACAGGTAGTGGCATGCCGTTCCAGTTCCACGCCTGTAACAGTGAATGTATGGTTGACCAAAGTTGATCTTTAAGTGAGAGAGAAAGAATGACTGATATTGATATATCATAATATTCAAGTAGCCTAATAACGACCTAACAACAGTGTACCAAATCCTTGGAGCTGTTGCCCACGCACATTAAATTTGTCATTTTTATTATTATTACGTTACTTCAGACACTGTGAATAAAACTATGTACGACGGCAGTACAGCAATGATAATAAAACAACATACACATTTCTACCCCACAACAAGGTCATAACATCAGAGGTGGTGAGAGAGAGAGACACCAGACATACCACACTTACCTGACTGATGCCTGTTTCAGACAGTGTTGAGACTTTCAACAGTTTCAGTGATATGCGCTCGGATAACTCCAGCAGCAGCAGTCGTAGCTCGACTAATCTCTGCAGTTCACTGCGGACGTCCTGCAAATCACCAGCAAATTATCATTAACACCAAAGTACCATTACAACGGTGATAGTATGAATGGGGGTTGCAGCTGCTGAGCATGTTTTATCACCAGCAAGACATTCATCTAATAAAGTCTAAGTCGTCCGTCTAACGAAGATTATCACAACTATACGAATCTGCTTTTGATGACACACTGTTAGAAAGTATCAGTCGTAAGCAATTGCATTAACCTGTAAAATCAACTGTACACAAGCAAGGGGGCAACAAACAAGGACATTTCTGGACTAGATGTGAACGGGTTGTGGTGACAAATGGGACTTTGGGGATGTGTCACAGATGACATAATGCCAGCTGAATGCCAACATCAGTTTCCACCATGGCACTCACACAGGTGACATTGTTTCATTACATAACTTAACACTTACGTGTGTTAATGTTATGTTATGTCAATGCTGATTCACTAGTGGAATGAAGCAGCTACCAACTGAGTGGTTATCTCACCCACAGCACAGCTACTGCACAAATTACACTGCAACAATAAAACTGAGTAATCATTTCCATGCGACATAAACAGTGAGTGTTGATACTACAATTTACATTCAAGGAGTAAACTTTACCGATTTATCAGAGGCTGTAATGGAGTACGGCTGCTGCACACACAACCATGACAAGTGGTGTGGTGTTGGTACAGACCTCGATCCTAAACTGTAAACATACCATCACATACATCTTAGTATGGTAGCATCTTCTTGGCTCACGAACACAATGGCACTAGCAAGAAGTCAATTATTCACAACCAGTATATAGATATATGGATATCTGTAGTGATGGCACGATATATCGTATCGTATCGAATATCGCGATACTGAGGTCGTATCG